>Ga0075157_10001754_pt1 | contig 13260 bp, 14 predicted proteins | sample JI81BgreenDNA_FD_70967 | JGI IMG/M metagenome (GOLD analysis project Ga0075157, IMG submission 70967) | Wastewater effluent complex algal communities from Wisconsin, to seasonally profile nutrient transformation and Carbon sequestration -... | ecosystem: Engineered > WWTP > Effluent > Algae...
CACAAAAAGAGAGGTGTCCGAGTGGTTGAAGGAGCAAGCCTGGAAAGTTTGTATGTGGGCAACTGCATCGTGGGTTCGAATCCCATCCTCTCTGCTAGAAAATGTATAAATAAAAATTAAACCCGCTAAATCGATGAATTTAGCGGGTTTTTTTGTGTGTTTTAAGACACTACAATTTGTTAGACAAAAAAATTAATCAATCTATTAAAAACAAATTAAATCTAGCAAGATTACTTTTTATTTAAGTAAAAAACTTAAATAAAAACTCAATGTTATAATAAGTAAAAAACAATTTAAACACAAAAATAAAAGCTCTAAAATAAAACATTAACTTTGTTAAAAATCTAATTTTAATAAATAGATAGATTATAAAAAGATTTCATAAATGAATCCAAATATCAAAAAACTATTCCCATCGTTTTCAAATGCTCTTGTAGAAGATATTAACGCAAATGCAATTGACAAGACCTTTGTTACAGGCGATGTTATAATGAGAACTGGACAATACATCAAAAACACCGTTTTAGTCTTGTCTGGTAAAATTAAAATATATAGAGAAGACGATGATGGTGGTGAATTTTTTATGTATTATTTACAACCAGGTCAAGCTTGTGCCATTTCTATGATTTGTGCAACCAAAAATGAGCAAAGCCAAATCATGGCAAAAGTAGTTGAAGATGTTGAATTAGCAATGGTTCCTTTGCCATTAATGGATAAATGGATGATGCAGCATCGAAGTTGGTACGAATTTGTTATAGATACTTATAGAAGTCGTTTTGAAGAAGTTTTAGAAGTAGTTAATAGCATTGCATTTAGAGCAATGGATGAACGTCTAGAATTTTATTTAAAACGACATCAAGATGCTTGTGGCTGCAACGATTTAAAACTTTCACATCAAGAAATTGCAACCGAACTAAATACTTCAAGAGAAGTAATTTCTAGATTATTAAAAAAATTAGAACAACGTGGTGCTTTAAAATTACACCGAAATCATATAGAGCTTATAAAATAAAGTACCTATGTGATAAAAGTTACAAATTGTAAAATTTATACTGCCAATATTTGCAGTATAAAATTTTACAAATATGGAATATATAGGTTATTTTGCATCAATACTTATTGGTGTTGCGTTAGGACTAATTGGTGGTGGTGGCTCAATCTTAACTGTACCAGTTTTAGTTTATTTGTTTGCTATCGAACCTGTTGTAGCAACTTCTTACTCCTTATTTATTGTTGGTTTAACTAGTGGTGTTGGTTCATTTGGTTATTTCAAAAAAGGTTTAGTGAATATCAAAACAGCCATAGTTTTTGGTATTCCATCTATTATTGCTGTTTTTTTAACTCGTGCATTAATCGTTCCTGCAATACCCAAAGAAGTTTTTACGATAGGTGAATTTGTTGTAACAAAAAGTATATTAATGATGTTACTTTTTGCAGTTTTGATGATTTCAGCATCCTATAGTATGATTAAAAAAGACAAGAAAAAATTTTCTGAAATTATCGAAGAACAAAAATTCAATTATCCATTAATTCTAATTGAAGGTACAGTTGTAGGAATACTTACAGGATTAGTTGGTGCAGGTGGTGGATTTTTAATTATTCCTGCATTAGTGATTCTAAGCAAATTACCAATGAAAGAAGCAGTTGGAACATCATTAGTTATTATTGCTGCCAAATCACTTATTGGTTTTTTTGGTGAAGGTGAAGCAACTGCAATCAATTGGCAATTTCTAATTACAATTTCTGCTTTTGCTATCATAGGAATTATTATTGGTACAACTTTATCCAAAAAAATAGATGGAGCCAAATTAAAACCAATTTTTGGTTGGTTTGTTTTGATAATGGGCATTTATATCATAACTAAAGAATTGTTTTTTTCCAATTAAACGGTTGTGTGACAAAAGTCACAAGCTTATAAATCATAAATCAATAATATTGAATGCTTTAAATTATAAATAATATTCAAAAAATGGCAAATCATTATCAAATACTTATTATCGGCGGAGGAAATGCTGGACTTTCTGTAGCTTCGCAATTACTTCGAAAAAGAAGTAGCCTTAAAATTGCAATTGTAGATCCTTCCGAAAAACATTATTATCAACCTGCTTGGACACTTGTAGGTGCTGGAATTTTCGACATAAATAAAACTGTTCGAAAAGAAAAAGACTTAATCCCTAAAAATACCACTTGGTTAAAAGAAGCTGTCTCAGAATTTGAACCAACAGCTAATAAAGTAAAATGTGTTTCTGGAAAAGAGTTTACCTATGATTATATGATTGTTTGCCCAGGAATTCAACTCGATTGGAATAAAATCAAAGGACTTAAAGAAACATTAGGAAAAAACAATGTAAGTAGCAATTACGACTTCAATTCTGCTCCTTATACTTGGGAAATGATTAAAAATTTCAAAGGAGGAACAGCCGTTTTTACTAATCCATCTACACCCATTAAATGTGGTGGTGCGCCACATAAAATTATGTACTTAGCTGTAGATTATTGGCGTAAAAAAGGAATTCTGGATAAATGCGACGTACATTACGTTTCAGGCGCAACTGTAATTTTTGGCGTACCAGAATACAAAGCAACACTTGAAAAAGTATTAAAAAACGGAAATATCAAAGTGCATTATAGCGCAAATACTGTAGGTATAAATGGTGATACAAAAACCATAACTTTTGAAACCAAGAACACAGAATTTGTGAAACAAGTTTTATCTAATTCTGCAGCAGCTTGCTACAGTATTGCTGAAACCAATAGTGCTGATTCAGTAAGTAGCGTGACCATGAATTTTGATTTGTGTCATTCAGTTCCGCCACAATCAGCACCTGATTTTATTAAAAATAGCCCGTTACGCGATGAAGCCAATCCACTTGGATATGTAGAAATAAATAAAAATACAATGCAACATTCTCGTTTTCAAAATGTATTTGCATTAGGCGATTGTACAAATGCTCCATGTAGTAAAACAGGCGCAGCTATCAGAAAACAAGCTCCAGTTGTGGTTGAAAATCTTCTAGCATTAATGGATAATAAAGTAGGTAAAGCTGAATATACCGGATATAGTGCTTGTCCTATTCCAACTCAATATGGTAAGTTAATGTTAGCCGAGTTTGATTATTCTAATAAGCCAAAAATGACGTTTCCATTTGATCAAGCAAAACCACGATGGACAATGTGGCTATTAAAAACCAAAGTTTTACCTTGGTTGTATTGGAACAAAATACTTAAAGGAACTGCTTAAAAATTAATCCCATAGTTTTTTAGTTTTGTTAATCCCTTTCAAATTAATCTGGAAGGGATTTTTTTTAATTATTCTAATTATGTAACATTTATCACTTTTGAGTATTTCATTTATTGTATTTTTGAAAAGTGAATATTTACTAACTTTTACTTTTTATGATAGAAACTACATCAAAAAGACAACAAGAAATTATTGAATCCGCAGGAAAACTGCTTATGGATAAAGGTATAAAAGGCTTAACTACAAAAAATCTAGCTTATAAAATGGCGTTTTCAGAAAGTGCTTTGTATAGACATTTCAAAAATAAAGAAGACATTATCATTTTGCTATTAAACTATTTAGGAAGTAACATCAAGGAACGATTAGATTTAATTTTTGAAAATAACTCTACGTCTGAAGAAAAATTGAAACAGTTATTCAGCAGTCAATTTCACTTCTTTAGTAAAAATCCTCATTTTGTAGTAGCGATTTTATCAGAAGGTTTGTTTGATGAATCTGAAAAAATTAATCAATCCATAATGAAAGTAATTCAATATAAAATGCAATTGATTACCAAAATCATTGATATTGGAAAAGAAAATAATGAGTTTTCAAATGATATTGAAACAGAAGAAATAGTTCACATAATAATTGGCAGTTTTAGAATGATAATGCTCAAATGGAAGTTCTCCAAATTTGAAATCGATTTAATAAATCAAGGAAATAAAATTATGAATACTACAATAAAATTATTATCAAAATGAAAAAAATTCCAATTATAATAATAGTTTTAACTCTTTTCTCATGTGGAAAAAGTGAAGAAATTCAACCCATAAATCAAGATATTAAAGAATTGGTTTTTGCTTCAGGACAATTAGAATGGGATGATTCATATAATCTTACGGCTCAAACGGATGGCGTTATACAAAATGCCAATTTTGAAGTAGGAAATACAGTTACAAAAGGAAAAACTATCGCAACATTAGACAATGAAATCAACAAAATTAACGCTCAAACTTCGCAAGAACAATTAGTGATTTCTAATGAAAATGTAACATCTAACGCGCCAGCTTTAACTCAATTGGAACAAAACATTCAATTTGCGGAAAGTAAATACTTGCAAGACAAGAAAAATGCAGAACGTTACGAACGCTTGAATCAGCAGAATATTGGTTCAAAAGTTGAATATGAAAATGCGCAATTGGCAGTTAAAAATTCGTTATCTAATCTGAATTCCTTGCGAAAACAATACAGAGTTATTTTGCAACAAGCCAAACAACAACAAATTGCGACCAAAGGTCAATTGAAAAGCAATCAAGTTGTTAAAAATTACAATTCGATTATCGTAACAGAAAGCGGAACTATTATCAAAAAACTAAAAAATAACGGCGATTATATTAAAAAAGGTGAAGTTATTGCTACAATTGCTAACCAATCAAAAGTAGAAGCCGTATTGAATGTTGATGAAAACAGCATCGGAAAAGTAAAATTAGGACAAACTGTTTTTATAAAACTAAATACTAATAAGAATACTATTTTAAACGGAAAAGTTTCTGAAATACTTTCAGCATTCGACCAACAAACACAATCCTTTATTTGCAAAGTAACCTTTGAGAAACCCATAGAAAACTCCCTTTTCGGAACACAATTGGAAGCCAATATTCTTGTTGGAGAAAAGAAAAATGCGTTGTTGATTCCAAGAAATTATGTTGGTTTTGGTAATAAAGTCAACATAAAAGGTAAAGAAGAAAGTGTAATCATAAAACCCGGAATCATTTCAACCGAATACGTTGAAGTTTTGGATGGTGTAACCAAAGATGATGTTCTTTTACCCTTAAAACCTTAACAATGAACATCAATTCAGCCATAGCGAAAACGTATATTGTTTCTAACAAAAAACTCACAGCAGTTGCTGTTATGGGAGTTGTTTTGGGAATGTCTATTTATATTTTCATGAACAGTTTGTTAGTAGGTTTTGACAAAAGTTCGAGTGCATCTATCTTTAAATCAACTTCTCATATTCGCGTTTACAAAGACGATGAAATTAGCAAACCATTGATTGAAGGTAATGATGCTAAACCCATTATAATCAATCCAAAAATTGTTCCAGTCAACAATACGATTATCAACCCAAATTTGGTTATTGAAACCATTTTGAAACAAAAAGAAGTAACTGTTGTAACACCTCAAGTCAACTCTAATGTCTTTTACAACAACGGAAAATCACAAATATCAGGTATTTCGGTTGGTATAAAACCCGACGAAGCCAATATAATGTTTGACATAAAATCGTTCATGGTGGAAGGAAATTTTGAATTGCTAAAGTCCAATCCTAATGGAATTGTTATTGGAAGTGGCATTTCTGAGAAAATGAATTTAGCAATAAATGATAATTTGAATTTAACTTCTTCCAAAGGAATCAACCGTACTTTTAAAATTATTGGAATTTTTAAAACTAATAATTCCATTACAGACAAGACAAGATCTTACATCAACATCGCTACAGCACAACAATTGTTGAAAGAAGGAACAAGTTATATTACTGATATCAACGTAAATATTTACGATCCTGAAGAAGCAGAAAAGGTGGCTAAAAAAATTGAAGTTCTAACAGGTTACAAAGCCGAAGGTTGGAAACAAGCCAATGAAACTTTTATGGCAGCCAACAAAATGCGTAAAATAATTATAACGTTCGTATCCTTAACGATATTATTGGTAGCAGGTTTCGGAATTTACAACATCTTAAACATGACGGTTTCTCAAAAAATAAATGATATTGCTATTCTAAAAGCCATGGGATTCAAAGGAAAAGATGTTATTAGAATATTTGTAACGCAAGCTGTTTCAATCGGAATTATGGGCATTATTGGCGGAATTATTATGGCAATTATACTAATTACGATTTTGAAAAGAGTTTATGTTGGTGGAGATATTGGTTATTTTCCTATTGATTATGAATTCAAAAAATTTGTTCAAGGTGTTGTAATCGGATTGGTGATTACCTTTTTTGCAGGATATATTCCAGCTAAGAAAGCGGCTAATGTTGATCCTGTTGAAATCTTAAGAAAATAGAAATGAACATATTAGAAACTAAAAATATCGACAAATTCTTTCACGAACCAACAGAATTTCAAGTTTTGAAAGAAATCTCATTTGATGTAAAAAAAGGCGAATTCTTATCGATGATTGGAAAATCGGGTAGTGGTAAGTCAACACTATTATATATACTTTCTACAATGGATACCGATTATAAAGGTGAATTATATATTGATAACAAATTAATGACAGGTTTGTCAATTGACCAATTAGCCGAAATTAGAAACGAAAAAATCGGATTTGTTTTTCAATTTCATTATTTGCTTCCTGAGTTTTCTTGTTTGCGAAATGTGATGCTTCCTGCTTTGAAATTAGGCAAATTATCTGAAAAAGAAATTGAAGCACGAGCTTATCAAAAATTAGAAATATTAGGTTTACAAGACCAAGCGTTAAAATCTGCAAGTAAACTTTCAGGCGGACAACAACAGCGCGTAGCCATTGCCCGAGCTTTAATAAATGATCCTTTACTAATTATGGGTGACGAACCAACAGGAAATTTAGATAGTAAAAACACAGCCATAGTTTTTGATATTTTTCAAGAACTGACTCGGAATTTTGGTCAAACTATTATTGCCGTCACGCATGATGATGATTTTGCTAATAAAAGCGATCGAATTATTGAAATGAAAGACGGAAGTATTTTATAATATTTTAGTTATGTAACTTATATCACTAATTGAATTTTAATGTTGTAATACTTTTGTTTAAAATTTTCAACTATGTTACAATTCTTAAAACACTTGCTCTCTTTTAAATGCCCGCGTTGCCACAAAGGCAATTTATTTATAAACAAATGGTATGATTTAACCAATGGAAATAAAATGGTTGAAAAATGTTCTGTCTGTGGACAACGAACTGAACTTGAACCTGGCTTTTATCACGGCACAGGTTATGTGAGTTATGCTTTGACAGTTGGTATTTCAATCATTACCTTTGTATTATGGATATTAATTACAGGTTATGGATTTAAGAATAAAGAAGTCTTTTTGTGGTTTCCTTTAAATGTTGCGTTATTGTTTATTTTACAACCTTGGCTAACGCGATTATCAAGAACCATTTGGCTTACAAGTTTTTTTCATGATGATGATCAATACCATCAAAGTAACACTTAATAAAAGACCTCATGGACGTAGAAATTCTAGCTCGAATTCAGTTTGCTTTTACCATTGCATTTCATTACATCTATCCACCATTAAGCATAGGCATTGGACTGATAATGGTAATCATGGAAAGTCTTTATATTAAAACAGGTAAAAAAGAATATGAAGTTTTAACACGTTTTTGGATAAAAATATTTGCACTCACTTTTGGTATTGGTGTTGCTACTGGTATCATAATGGAATTTGAATTTGGTACTAATTGGGCAGTTTATTCTAGATATGTAGGCGACATTTTTGGAAGTGCATTAGCTGCTGAAGGTTTGTTTGCTTTTGGTTTAGAAAGTGCTTTTTTAGGTGTACTCCTTTTTGGATGGCACAGAGTAAAACCTTGGGTTCATTTGGTTTCAACAATTGGAGTATTCTTGGGTTCCATGTTTTCGGCAGTTTGGATTGTAGTGGCTAATTCATGGCAACAAACGCCTGCTGGCTATCATATTGTAGGCGAAGGTTTAACGGCTCGTGCGGAAGTTACCGATTTTTGGGCAATGGTTTTTAATCCGTCTAGTATGGATAGATTAGTACACACTTGGCAAGGTTCTTTTTTAGCTGGAGCATTTTTAGTTTTAAGTGTTCACGCCTATTACTTACGAAAAGGACGTTATGTAGAAATTTCAAAAAAAGCATTTAAAATAGCTTTGGTTGTAGCGACCGTTTTTTCACTGTCCCAATTAGTTTCAGGTCATAGTTCTGCTGATGGAGTTGCAGTTAATCAACCTGCAAAATTAGCCGCTATGGAAGGTCATTTTGAAAAGTCAGCTCCTGCGGATTTGTATCTTTTTGGTTGGGTTGATAAAGAAAAACAAGAAGTAAAAGGTTTAAAAATCCCTGGTGGATTATCATTTTTAGTGCATCAAGATTTTGAAGCTCCAATCAAGGGTTTGAATAGTTTTCCTGTTGAAGATAGACCAAGTCAAATCAATGCTGTTTTTCAATTTTATCATATCATGATAGCTATTGGAATGATGCTCATTGGATTAACAATTTATGCAAGTTTTTTATGGTGGCGCGGAAAATTATTTGAAACTAAATGGCTACTATGGATATTTTCATTTTCTGTAATATTACCCCAAATAGCTAATCAAGTGGGTTGGTTTGCAGCAGAAATGGGCAGACAACCTTGGGTTGTATATGGACATTTGCGAACTAGTGATGCTTTTTCTCAAGAAGTCTCGGCTAATCAAATAGTATTTTCATTAATAATGTTTACGGTTGTTTATGCACTTTTATTTGTTCTGTTCATTTATATGGTCAATAAAAAAATAAAACACGGTCCTTATGATGAACTCAATGAACCAGTAAATTTTCAATCCTTATAAAAAACAATAATTATGGAATATTTTTTAGGGATAGATTATCCAACGTTGTGGTATTTAGTGATCGGACTTTTATTTTCTGGCTATGCTATTCTCGAAGGTTTTGATTTTGGTGCTGGTGCTTGGCATTTGTTTTTTCAAAAAGATTTAAGTCGTAGAATTGCTATAAATGCAATTGCTCCTGTTTGGGATGCTAATCAAGTTTGGTTAGTTATTGGTGGTGGTGCATTGTTTGCTGGTTTCCCAGTAATGTATGCTACAATGCTTTCGGCAATGTACGTGCCTTTTATGCTGTTTTTGATGTTCAATGTACTTCGCGCTGCTGCTATAAAATTCCGTAGTGCAGAAGAAATGTTGTGGTGGAGAAAAGCTTGGGATATTGTCTATAGTGTTTCTAGTATTATGATTGCGTTTTTATTGGGTGTTGTTTTAGGAAACATTCTACAAGGTTTTCCTTTAGGTGAAAATCATAGTTACAAAGGTGGTGTGTTTTTCTCTTTCTTAAATCCGTATGCAATTATGACTGGCTTAACTACTTTAGCCTTATTTATGACACAAGGAGCCATTTATTTATTGTTAAAAACCGAAGGAAGACTTCATGCCAGGCTAACATTTTTGCTCCGAAGAGGAATGATATTTTTTATCATCACTTTTGGAATAATGACTTTATACACTTTGGTGTTTATTCCGGAAGTAACGGCTAATTTTAGAGCTAATCCAATTTTCTTTATTGTTCCAATTTTATCATTTCTTGCTGTAGCAAATGTTCCTAGATTAGTTTCTAAAAAACGATACATGCAAGCATTAATTTTTTCATCCATTACAATGATGTTTTTATTAATGCTTGTAGCAATACAGCTATACCCAACACTGTTAATTTCAACTATTGATCCTAAGTATAATGTAACAATTTATAATGCGGCTTCTTCTCAAAAATCATTAGGAATAATGTTGACTATTGTTGTAATTGGAACACCTTTACTTGCAGGCTACTTTTTGTTTTTATACAAAACCTTTAATGGTAAAGTGAAATTGGATGATACCAGTTATTAAATAGGATTTAAATTTCTTGAGTAATAACTTTTTGTGATATCTTTGTTAGGGTGAGGGCACTATTATTTTCTTTAACTTTTTTTATTTTATTCCAACCATTGTTTCCAATAGTTGAATATGTTTTCAATTATGAATACATTTCAAAAGAGCTTTGCATTAATAAGGAAACTCCAATTATTGGTTGTAATGGAAAATGTTATTTAATGAGTGAATTGGCAAATTCTGTTGAAACGGAAAAACCATTTTCAGACAAAAAGGAGATTATTAAAGAGTTTGAGTTTTTATATTATCAAAAATTGAAAATAGTTTCATCTATTGAATTACATATTCTTCAAAAAATAGTTCATAATAACTCTTATTCCAACTTATATACTTACTTGAATAATCATTCCATTTTTCATCCACCAAGTAATAATATTAAAGTTTAATTACACATTTTAATGTATACTTAGTTCCATTTTTTATGCGAACCGAGGTAATTATTTATTAATAACTTATGAAGAACTTTTTCTTCAAATTATCTTTTAGAACTTTAATATTTAATCAAATGAAAAAAATAATACTGCTTGTAGTACTTCTGCTAAGCATAAGTCAAAGCTTTGCACAAAAATCTAATAAAAAAAATAAAAGAACAATAACTTATGTTTGTCCACCATGTGGTTGTGATGGCGATAATGATCGTCATGAAAATCCTGGATTTTGTAAACATTGTGATGCAAAAATGTATCCTATTTATTCTGATGTTACGAATGAATTTAAAGGAACTCCTTTGATCAAAAAAAAGGTTGCAATTCTTCTTTATCCTAATGTTGAAATAATTGATTTTACTGGTCCTTGGGAAGTCTTTGGAGCTGCAGAAATGGAAGTTTTCTCTGTTGCAAAAAATGACTCTTTAATTACATGTTTTCCAACTATGAAAGTAAAACCAGACTTTACTTTTAGCAATTGTCCAAAACCAGATATTCTTTTAGTTCCAGGTGGCGGTGTTGATATAAAAGACAAAGAAACTCTAGCTTGGATAAATTCTATTAATAAAGATAACGAGCATACTGTATCGGTTTGTACTGGCGCATATTTATTAGCTGAAGCTAGGCTTTTAGACAATCAAACAGTTACTACATTCTTGCCTGCAATGCCTGGTTTAAAACAATTAGCACCAACAGCTAACATCATTAGTGATAAACGATTTGTAGATAACGGAAAAATTATTACTGCTGCAGGCTTAACCTCTGGAATAGATGTTGCCTTTCATGTAGTTTCTTTATATCAAGGAGAAGCAAAAACTCAAGAACTTGCCAATATTTTGGAGTACAATTGGAATAGAAAAAATAATTATGTAAGAGGCAAAATTGCTGATGTACCTATTATTGATTTTATGACTTTATTTATACCTTTCAATTATAATCTTATGAAATATGAAGGTGATGAAAATTATTGGAATATTGAAATGAATGTTCAATCAGAATTGAGTTCAAATGATTTGTTGGAATTATTAATTTTCAAAGCTTCAATAGAGAATAAATGGCATAAATTAGACACTAACCAATACTCATTTAAAAAAGATACTATTGAATGGATTGTTGATTTTGAAGTTCAATCGATTAAAAAGAATGAGTCAAGTGTAAGTATTAAAATAAAACGTGGAACTATTTAGTAAACATTACAATGGCAAATTTTACCTATATTGATTTAAGTCATACTATTTATAACGGATTAGTTACATACAAAGGTTTGCCTGCGCCAATCATTTGCGATTATCTAAGTAGAGAACAATCAAAAAAAGTTTATGCAGAAGGAACTGAATTTCAAATTGGTAAAATAGAGATGGTAACTAATACCGGAACCTATATTGATTGTCCTTTTCATCGATTTGAAAACGGAAAAGACTTATCTGAAATGAACTTGAAAAATTTAGTCGACCTGGATGCTGTTGTACTATCAATACCATTTTCAACAACATTAAAAATCAATAAAGAAATGCTCCTAGGTGTTGATTTGAATGAGAAGGCAGTATTGATTCATACTGGTTGGGATTGTCATTGGAATACCGAAACTTATTATGAAAACAATCCTTATCTTACTCAAGATGCTGCAGAATATTTAAAAAATTCAAAAGTAAAACTTGTTGGTATAGATTCTCATAATATTGATAATACTGCAACAAATGAGCGACCAGTTCACAGTATATTATTGGACGCTGAAATATTAATTGTTGAGCATTTATGTAATTTGAATCAATTACCCAAAGAAGGCTTTTTATTTAGTGCAGTACCACCAAAATTTAAAGGCGTTGGAACTTTTCCAGTAAGGGCAATGGCTAAGATAATTATTTAAAAAATTATAACCTCAAGCGACAAAACTTGAGGTTATTTTATTTTTGGGGAAAACCGACCAACTTTTTGTTTATAATTTGAATAATCTGGAAATTTTTTTACCAATTGAAGTTCCTCATAATTTGTTTTGAAATAAAAAAGTAACAACAATAGTGAACTTATTAACAATTTGTAAATAGAATCTACATAAATTCCGTAACCATAAAAAAGAAGTAATAATCCTGAATATATGGGATGTCGCACAAATTTGTACAAACCATTTTCTAACAAAATTGCATTTTCTTTTGGAGTTGGAAAAGGCGAAAGGTTTTTGTTAAGTTGTAAAACTGCGAGTAATGAAATGATAAGTCCTATGATTGCAACTGCCAAACCTATCATTTTAAAAAAATGAGAAAACCCCAAAGACCATTCAACATCTATGATATAACAACCAAAAAATAGAAATTGAATACTAACCAATAAAATGTCTTTGAGGTCAATTCTCATCATTAAATTTGTAAAATTATTTTATTTCTTTTTTATCAAAAGTAATACTCCAAATACCTCTTAATTGATTTTCAGAATATCCAATAGCTAAATCATTTGGGTACAATTTTAAAATTTGTTTTTTTACATCCGGTTTAATTTGTGTTCCATGGCATTGTAAACACATAGTATTAGTTTCAATTGGATAATAAAACTGAACTTTATTTCCTTTTTCAATAACAACAGGCTTTATTTCTTTTTTAGCTCCTAATTCTTTTTTGAATTGTTCAATGTATTTTAATTCTTCTAAATTTGCTTTGTTATTAGGGTTTCTATTTTTATCGGAGACTCTTTTTATAAAAGCATTATGTTTAATTGCCATACTGTCTGTTAATGGTATAGCTTTGATGTTACAAAAATCTAAAGCGGCTAGAGTTCCTTTTTTTTGAATAGCACCCACAAGATTTTTGCCCAATACTTTCTTGGTAGAAAGTGCATATTCTAATCCAATTTCATCAATGGTTTTAGACTCATTGTTTTTAGTAAGCTTTTTGCCAGTTTGTATCCAATTTTTATTTTGTTTATTTTTCCAATGTTCAGCAAACCATGAGGGTTCTTCA
>Ga0075157_10001757_pt1 | contig 13233 bp, 11 predicted proteins | sample JI81BgreenDNA_FD_70967 | JGI IMG/M metagenome (GOLD analysis project Ga0075157, IMG submission 70967) | Wastewater effluent complex algal communities from Wisconsin, to seasonally profile nutrient transformation and Carbon sequestration -... | ecosystem: Engineered > WWTP > Effluent > Algae...
TTGCCACCACCAAACATTTTGCTGAGTGCAATGCCACCAACGACAGCACCAATAATGGTCCCACCAACAACACCGATCTTCCCCCCTCTGCTCATATGGCTGAAGGTGCTACCTGCATTTTTTACAACTTCATTGCCACGCAAGCTCTTGGTCAGATCTTTTTGAGCAGTTGTAAAAATTTTCTTTGCTTGCTCTGCAGTGCCCTTCACCGAGGAAGCGCCTTCCTTAAGCTCTACGCCTTTGGGTAGTGCTTCGATGCTGAACCGTTGCGTAATAGTACGTTTGGCGGTTTCAATCCCTTTAGCACCCTCTTTAATAACACCGGTAGCATCCGCGCTCACGGTTGCTACAAAACCTTTGGCATTCTCACCGGTTGCTTTTGTAAAGGTGACGGTGCCAATTTTATCTGCAACGTCTTTGGCACCGAGCGATTTGACGGCAGACAGCTTATCGCCTAGCGCCTTGTCACTGGCAGCAGCTTCGCTGATCGCCTTGGCCAGCCCCTCGCTATGGCCATCTAGCCCATGCATCGCAGCATTGATTGAGTTATTAGCGCCACTTTTGTAAAAAAAACTGCCAGCGGCGGCACCACCGCCGACTGCACCTATGACCCCTCCAAGGGTACTACCTTGTTTCTCTTCGCTCATGATACACTCCGTGCGTTATGCGATTTCCACACTGCTAATGTAGCGCAACGGCTCAGCTCTGTGTGTGACGGTTGTGTGAAAGTTGCAGATTTGAGTTAGCGGCTTGCCGCTTACGAATCTGCAATCCCGGCGTAGGCCGGGATCCATCCTATGAAAGAGAATGAATGATCGTGCAGTAACGCCCTCACCCTCCCGCTAGCGCGGGAAGCTTCGCTTATTCCCCTCACCCTCCCGCTAGCGCGGGTCCCTCCCTCTCCCTCAGGGAGAGGGCACAAGGCTTAGCGAACGCAGAAATCCAAGATTCGTCATTCTGAGTGAAACGAAGAATCTCATATCCTTCGCTTTGCTCAGGATGACAAAGTATAGAGTGCGGCTTACACCCGGTCCACGGCCTGCACCACGTCTTTGGCGCGTAGGCTGCTGATAATGTTCTGCAAATGGCGGGAGTTCTTGACTTCCACGTCGATCATCAGGTCGAAGAAGTCGCTGGAGCGGTTGAGGATTTTTAGGTTGCTGATGTTGCCGCCATCCTTCGCGATGACATTCGCCACGCTGGCCAGCGCCGCCGTTTCATGGCTGAGCGACACTTTCACCCGGCCGACGAACAAATCGTCCTGATTCTGCGCGTCCCACGCCACGTCGAGCCATTTTTCCGGCGCGTCGGCATAGTTTTCCAGCGTATCGCAATCCATCGTGTGAATCGTCACCCCCTTGCCGGTCGCCACAATGCCAACGATTTTGTCGCCCGGAATGGGGTGGCAGCAGCCTGCGAAGTGAATGGCCATGCCCGGAATCAGCCCGCGAATGGGCATGGGGACAGCTTTTTTCTGCTTCTTCTTCAGGTTGGCGGCGGTGAAGGGGTTCTTCACGCCCGCGCTTTCCGATTTGCGGGTGTGGAACACCGCATCATAGACCTGATTGCGGTTGATCAGCCCCTCGCCCACCTCGGCATAGAGATCGTCGGTCTCTTTCTTTTTGAACACGGCAAGCGCCGGCTCCAGCATCTTCTCGGTCAGGTCGTGGCCTTCCTGCTTGAAGGTCTTGGCGAGGATGGCCTTGCCCAGCGTGATGTATTCGGTGCGCTGCTGTTCGCGCATGTAGCGACGAATTTCCGAGCGCGCCTTGCCCGTGACTACGAAACGCTCCCAGGTGGGGCTGGGCGTTTGCGTTTTGGCGGTGATGATCTCGACCTGATCGCCGTTTTTCAGCGTATGCTTCAGTGGCACGATACGGCCATTGACCTTGGCACCCACGCAGGTGAAGCCCACACCCGAATGCACGGCGAAGGCAAAATCCACCGGCGTGGAACCGCGCGGCAGGGCGATGATGTCGCCCTTCGGCGTGAAAGCAAACACCTGATCGTGGTACATCTCGAGCTTGGTATGCTCGAGGAATTCCTCGGCCCCTTCGGACTGCTCCAGAATCTCCAGCAGTTCGCGCACCCAGCGATATTGCTTGCCCGAGGTGGAGACTTCGTGGTCCTGCCGCTGCTTGTAGCCCCAGTGGGCCGCGATCCCGTATTCGGCGATCTCGTGCATCTCCTCGGTGCGGATCTGCACTTCAATGCGCTGCTGCTGCGGGCCGATCACCGCGGTGTGGATGGATTGGTAGCCGTTGACCTTCGGGGTAGAGATATAATCTTTAAAATGGCCGGGAATGGTATGGTACTTCTCGTGAATCAGGCCGAGGATGGCGTAGCATTCGCCCACCGAGCCGGTGATGATGCGGAAACCCACAATATCGGCCAGCTGCTCGAAGGTGACGCCTTTGGCCTCCATTTTCTTCCAGATGGAATAGGGCTTTTTCTCGCGGCCATAGATTTTCAGCCCGGTCAGCCCACCGCCATTGGCCAGTTCGTAGAGAATCTCCTCCACGCGCTGGACCTGGCTTTGGCCTTGCTTACGCAGGAATTCCAACCGCGTGAGGATGGATTCGCGCGCCTCGGGGAATAGCTCCTTGAAAGCCAGGTCCTGCAATTCTTCCTTCATGCGGCGCATGCCGATGCGCTCGGCCAGCGCGGCGTAAATCTCTAGCGTTTCGCGGGCGATGCGCTGGCGCTTTTCCGGCTTGGGAATGTAGTGCAGCGTTTCCATGTTGTGCAGGCGGTCGGCCAGCTTCACCATCAGCACGCGCAGATCCTGCGCCATGGCCACCACCAGCTTGCGGAAATTCTCGGCCTGCTTACTGGATTCGGACTTGATCTCCAGCCGATTCAGCTTGGTTACCCCATCCACCAGCATGCGGATTTCGCCGCCGAACAGCGATTCAATCTCATCCAGCGTCGCGTCGGTATCCTCGACCGTGTCGTGCAATAGCGCGGTGATGATGCTGGCCGTATCCAGCCGGTATTGGGTGAGTTTGTAGGCCACCTCCACCGGGTGGCTGAAATAAGGGTCGCCGCTGGCGCGCTTTTGTGCGCCGTGCTTCTGCATGGCATAAACATAGGCGCGGTTAAGGGCGTCCTCGTCCGCGTCCGGGTCGTAGGCCCGGATCTTCTCTACCAGTTCCATCTGCCGTATCATGCAATGCAATATAGCGCTGATTTCAGCAGCTTGCTAGAGGTAATACGAGGAACGAGGCCAGTAGGCCGAGTCAGCCATGAGCCCGCGAAGCGGCGAGGAGCACTAGGCAGGATGCCGATGTGCGGAGCATCAAACGATAGACTCGCGTCGGCGAACCTAGTCTTCAACTTCGATATTTTCTTCGACGAAGCTCATGCCGCCCGAGGGTTCCTGCGGCATGTAATGCGTTTCGCTGGCGAAGGATTCTTCGATATTCTCGTGCGTGAAGCCGCCGATCGCATCCTGCTCGCCTTCGATACGGTCGTTGGGATCGAAGCCCACTTTCTTTTGGAAATGCTGGATAATCTCTTCCTGTACGATGTTCAGATCGATGGTCTTGTCCGCGATTTCGCGCAAGGAAACCACGGCATCTTTATCGTTGTCGCGGTCGATCGTCAGCGGCATACCCGAGGAAATTTGCTTGGCACGCTGGGCGGCGGTCACCACCAGGTCAAAGCGGTTGGGGATGTTCAGGATGCAATCTTCAACGGTTACGCGGGCCATGGTTACTCCAGCTAGAAATATGAGAATTGGGGGCATGTACGGGATTCGCTTGCGATTTGCAAGAGAAACTCTATATCGTGCGCATTATGGCCGAAACACTCCCCATCACCCCTGCCGCGGATAAAAAACTGCCCAAGCCGGACTGGATCCGCGTGCGCGCCCCGCAAAGCGAGGGCTACAAAAGCACCCGCGACCTGATGCGTGCCAACAACCTGCACACCGTGTGCGAGGAAGCGGCCTGCCCGAACATTGGCGAATGCTGGAGCCAGAAGCACGCCACCATGATGATCCTGGGCGACACCTGCACCCGCGCCTGCGCATTCTGCAACATTAAAACCGGGGTGCCCAACCCCGTGAATAAGGATGAGCCGCGCGACGTGGCCCTCGCCGTGCAGAAGCTGGGCCTGCGCCATGTGGTGTTGACCAGCGTGGACCGGGATGACCTGGAGGACGGTGGGGCGAATCATTTTGCGCAATGCATCGAATATATCCGCACCACCAGCCCGGATACGACGATTGAGATCCTGACCCCCGACTTCCGCCGGAAAGACGGGAACCTCGAGATCGTGGTGAAGGCCCGGCCCGATGTGTTCAACCACAATATCGAGACCGTGCCGCGGCTCTATCAGCGCATTCGTCCCGGCGCGCGCTATTTCCACTCGCTGAACCTGCTGAAGAAGGTGAAAGAGCTGAACCCGGCGATTTTCACGAAATCCGGCATCATGGTGGGCTTGGGCGAGACTAAGGAAGAAGTGCTGCAAGTGATGGATGATTTCCGCTCGGCGGATATCGACTTCATCACCATCGGTCAATATCTGCAGCCTACGCCGAATCACGCCCCAGTCGATCGTTACGTAATGCCGGATGAGTTCCGTTATTATGAACGCGTGGCCAAAACAAAAGGCTTCCTGATGGTGGCAGCCAGCCCACTCACCCGCTCCAGCTACCATGCCGATGCAGATTTTGCGCAGATGCGTGCCAACCGCAATGCGCAGCTTGCTGCGCGCAATCCGGCACCGGCTAATGATTTTTAATTGTCATGCTGAACTTGATTCAGCATCCATCTATTATACTAAATCATTATGAAAATCGGGTATGTTTACATGCTGGCGAATGAACCGTATGGAACGATTTATATTGGGGTCACCTCAGACCTGTTGCGTCGTTTATACGAGCATCGCAACGGTCTTGTTGATGGATTTACAAAGAAGTACGGATTAAAAATGTTGGTTTATTATGAAGCGCATGACCGCATCGATGATGCAATCCTGCGTGAGAAAAAGCTTAAGAATTGGCATCGCGATTGGAAAATTGATCTCATCAATCAGCATAATCCTGACTGGAAAGATTTAAGCATTTCCCTGATGGATGCTGAATCTAGTTCAGCATGACGGATATTGTGCATGCACCGCCACGCTGAGATTCGCCATTCGCCCCACACGCCGCAGCAGCTTTACGCGCTGGTGCTGGATATTGAGCGCTACCCAGAATTCATTCCCTGGGTGCGCGCCGCGCGCGTGCTTGAACGACAGGATGATCATTTCATTGGGGAATTGGTGGTGAGTTTCAGTGGATTCACCGAACGGTATAGCTCGAAAGTGATGCCGAATGCGGGGGGCATGCAGATCGATGTGGCGCTGGTGCGCGGGCCTTTTACCACCCTTTCCAACCATTGGAAGTTCGAACCGGCGCCGCAAGGCGGCACGAACATTCACTTCGACGTGGCGTTCGAATTCAAATCCAAGCTGCTGGATAAGCTGATGGGGGCCATTTTCGCCCGCGCCTGCGACAAAATGGGCGAAGCCTTCGTCAAGCGCGCCGATGCGCTGTATGGCACTCATTTGTCATCCTGAACAACGTGAAGGATCTAAGCACGCATGATGAAGATTCTTCGCTGTGCTCAGAATGACAAAATAAAGAATCAGGATTTTAAAGCCACTTCTTGCGCTTGAAATACAGCACCGGAAGCATCGCCGCGATGAGCATGAGCAGTAGCGCCGTGGGGTAACCGTAAGCCCAGCGAAGCTCGGGCATATGCTCAAAATTCATGCCGTAGATGCTGGCGACCAGCGTGGGCGGCAGGAACACCACCGCCGCGATCGAGAAGATCTTGATGATGTTGTTCTGCGCAATGGAGATCATGCCCAGCGTGGCATCGAGCAGGAAGGCGACCTTGCTGGAGATGAAGGCGGCATGGTCGTTCAACGCGGTGATGTCTTTCCCGTGCGCGGCCAGCTGTGCCTGTGTCTCGGCGCTGGCATGTTTCAGGTTTTGCTGCGCATAGGCCACCAGCCGCCACAGGGTGGTTAGGCTCTCGCGGGCTTTGCTGGCCACATCGCCGCATTGGCCAATGCGCGCCAGCGCTTGGGTGTGGTCCACTTTTGCGTTCGGCTGCAGCGGAAAAATCTCGCGCGTGATGGCATCGGCGCGCACGGTGATGGCTTCGAGAATATCCGCCGCGCGGTTGATGATCGCCTCGATCAGCCCGGTGAAGATTGCATGCGCGTCGTTCAGCTCCTCCTCGCCTTTCAACAGAATGGCAGGGAAACTACGGAACGGCACCGGGTCGATGTAGCGCACGGTGATAAGGTGGCGCTCGTTCACAATGAAGGTGGTGGCGTGGTTCTCCGGCTCGGCCGTGTCGAATTTGGTGAGCAGCGTGGCCGTCATGAATAAATGCTGCTGTTCCACATAGAGCCGATTGGAAAGCTCAATCTCACGCATTTCTTCGCGCGTGGGGATCTCCATGTGCAAGCATGCCTCCACCGCTTCTTCTTCACTGCGGGTCGGACAGTAGAGGTCAAGCCACAGCGCATCGGCAGGCACTTCCATACCTTCGAGCCAGCTGGTCTGCTGCATGCGCCCCTGCGCACGATTATAAATCGTTAATGCCATTATACGCTGCTAGCGCAGCGGCGGTCGAAACGCAACCAATGCTGCACTTGCGAAGTGCCGCAAACCTGCTATGTGCGAGTCCATGGATATAGATTTTATAAAAACGGCCTTTGTCACCCTGTTTGTTGCGGTCGATCCGCCCGGTCTCGCTGCCATTTTTCTGGGGCTGACCAGCGCCATGAATGTCGCCGAACGGACGCGCACGGCCTACCGTTCTGTTATCATTGCGTTCGGGATTCTTGTCGCGGCCGCATTTGGTGGCCAGCCCCTGCTCAATGCGCTGGGCATTGGTATCCCAGCGTTTCGCATCGCGGGTGGGCTGCTGCTATTCTACATTGCGGCAGAGATGGTGTTTGAAAAACGCGTGGAACGCAAAACCCATTCGGCCGAGCACGCGATTGAGCAGGACCACCCCGACGATATCGCTGCTTTCCCGCTGGCCATTCCGCTGATGGCAGGTCCGGGGGCGATTACGGCCACGATTCTGCAAGCCAGCGCGGCCCAATCCAGCGCGCTTAACTTTGTGGCACTTATTGTGATCCTCGCGCTCGTGATTGGCTCATGTCTTGCGGTATTTCTGATGGCCGGGCGCGTCGATAAGTTGCTCGGCACCACTGGGCGCCTGGTGCTGTCGCGCTTGCTTGGCGTGATACTGGCAGCGATGGCCGTGCAGATCGTGGGCGATGGGGTGTTGGCCTTCGGCGCTTAAGCTTCCTGATCCAGCAATCCGCGCGCACTGAAGAAGGCTTCGATGCCTGCGATTTCTTGTTCGATCTGCGCCACCAGCTGCAGCCGCCGCTGTGCGGGCTCGCTTACATATTCCTGGCCGCGCGCACACAGATCATACAGTGCGTTGGCGCCGATATTTGCAGCGCTTCCTTTGAGTAAATGCGCCGCCTCGTACCACGGCTTACTCACCCCATCCACGCAGGCATTGCGTAACTCGCCAAGCACTTCAGCGGCATGCTCAATGAACAGCGTGGCAATATGCCGTTCGCGCTCTATATCGCCCTGCGCATAGGCATCAATCAATTGCATATCGATGGGCGCATTTGCATGAACGGTGCTGGCATCCTTCTGCATAGCATGGTCTGCGCCGGGCACAGGGGCAAGGCGCACCCAGCGCGAAAGCATGGTGCGGAAGGCGTCGATATCGATCGGCTTGCCGATATATTCGTCCATGCCGGCGGCAAGGCATTTGTCGCGCTCCCCAAACAATACATTGGCCGTCATCGCGATGATGGGAATACGTGCATCGCCCCCCTTTTCCATCGCACGAACCGCTTCGGCAAGCTCGTAGCCATTTTTCTCGGGCATGTGGCAGTCAGTGAAGATCAGGTCGAACGGGTGCTGTTGATACGCATCGATGGCTTCGGCCCCGTTATTGGCCATGTGCACATGACGAAATCCGAAGCCGTCCAGCATTTTCTCCAGGAAAAGCTGGTTCAGTGGATTATCCTCAGCGACCAGAATGCGGGCTTCCTCGGGCAATAACGTGCCAGTGGATGGTACAATGCAGGCCTGAGGTGCCGCCACTTCCACCATCTCGCCACGTAGCATAGGAATGCGTACCCAAAAGCTTGAGCCATGGCCCAACACACTGTCCACGCCAATCTCGCCACCCATCATTTCGACCAGCTGACGCGTAATGGCAAGACCAAGCCCCGTGCCTCCGTATTTGCGGGTAGTGGAGCTATCGGCCTGGCTGAACTGCTCGAAGATCATGGCGTGTTTTTCGGGCGCAATACCGATACCCGTATCGGTCACGCGGCACAAAATCTCGATCTGATCATCTGCTAACGCGTGCCAGCCAAGATCCACCGTTACCGATCCCTGATGGGTGTATTTCAGTGCGTTCCCCACCAGATTATTCAAAATACGTGCGAGCCGCGTGGGGTCGCCCAGCGTATCCGGGTAGGGGGTCTTCTTCACCGAAAGCTGGAGCAGCAGCCCTTTCGCGTGCGCCAGTGGCTGCAACATATCCACCGTATGCTCGGCGATTTTCGCCATGTTCACGCCAATCTGTTCCAGTTCCACCTGCTGCGCTTCGATCTTGGAGAGATCAAGAATATCATCCACGGTTTTCAGAAGAATATTGGACGCCTGAAGAATGGTGCCAAGCATGCTTTTCTGCTCATCACTGAGCGTTGTATGCTCAAGCAGCCGCGCCATGCCGATCATGCTGTTCAGTGGGGTGCGAAGCTCATGGCTCATATTCGCCAGAAATTCCGATTTGGCGACATTGGCGCGTTCCGCTTCAATTCGACGCACCTTGTTTTCCATCGCTTCTTTTTCGTGGGTGATGTCCTGTATCGTGCCGTACATGGCAAGCGGGCTACCCTGATCGTCAAAAATCGGCACCTTGATGGTGCGGCCAAGCCATGTGCCGCGGGGTGAGGTTACGGTCTCCTCTTCGATTTCCACCACCTCACCGGTTTCCACGACTTCCCGGTCTTTCGAGCGGAAGAAATCTGCCTGCTCTTTTGGGAAAAAATCGTAGTCTGACTTACCAAGCACATTGGCGGCCTTCAGCCCAAACACTTCCTCAGCCTTACGATTCCAAACGATCCATTTATAATCCTGCTGCACATCTTTGGCGAACAACGCCACGGGCAAATGCTCGATGATTTTGTTCAATAATTCTTTCTGATGCTGTAACTCACGCGCGCTGGCGAGCACTCGCGCTTCGGATTGGCGCCGTGCCGTAATATCTTCCACGATGGCCACTAAAAGTAATGGCTCCCCTTGCACGTCGTACATGGGTACTTTGATGGTGTGCGACCATTGATCCCCCACCGCTTCTTCTTCAATCTCGACCGTGATACGCCCTTGCATGACTTTTTGGTCAACCGCGCGAAACTCGGCAGCATGGGCCAGTGGGAAGATTTCCTCGTCGCGTTTACCGATCACTTCCGACGCGGGGCGATGAAACGATTTTTCTGCCTGCTTGTTCCACAGCACATAGCGACCCTCGTTGCGCATGTCTTTGGCGAACATGGCCACGGGAAGATGCTCGATCATCTGAAGTAACACACCGGGATGCAGGAGATGGCTGGCCGCATTGCCCTTTGTTTCTGGTGTCGGAACTGTAGAGGACTGATCCTGCATAGGATGTTTCCTCATACAACTTTTGGGCGAGAAATGCAAAAAATATCGCGCAGGATGGATTCGGCGTTGCCGCTAATGAAGTGGCCAGAACACAAGAATCAGCGGCGTTGCGACCAGTACCACCAGTATGGATAATGGTAATCCAAGTCGCCAGTAATCATTGAATTTATAGCCCCCCGGCCCCATCACCAACGTATTCGACTGGTGGCCGATGGGGGTAAGAAAATCGCAGCTGGTGCCAATGGCCACCGCCATCAGGAATGGGTCGACGCTGTAGCCCAGCTTAGTGGCCAAGCCCGCCGCAATGGGTGCCATCAGCAGTACCGTGGCGGCGTTGTTTAAAAATGGTGTGACCAGCATCGAGCAGACGATTACCATCGCCACCATAAGGGGTGCATCCAGCCCCTCCGTCAGGCGTGCCACCAACCCCGCTATAATCTCAGTGCCACCTACGGTTTGCAGGGCTGATGTAACCGGAATCATCGCCGCCAGTAGGATGATAATGGGCGCATCAATCGCCGCATACATTTCGCTAAGCCGCAAAATGCGCAGGAAGCCGATCGCTAGTACGCCCCCCAAAAAGGCAATGGAAATGGGCATGATGTTCGCGACCGTTAAACCCACGCATGCCGCAAGGATCATGATTGGCAGCATGGCCATGCGGGCGCGCCCCAGTTGCAAATTACGCTCCGCGAGCGGCAGGCATCCCAACTCGGCCAAGGTCTCTGGCAGCTGATTTTTATGCCCCTGCAACACAATCACATCGCCCTCGCCCAAGCGCCGTTCGGAAAGGCGGGCTGGCTTGGTAGCATTTCCTGAAAACCAGCGCGACAGGCTGCGCACCCCATCGGTGGTGCCGGCGCTTGCTTGGCGCACGGCCAGCAGGTTCACGCCGTAGCGCGAGCGTAGCCGTAGCTGCTGAGGAGTGCGGCGGATCATGGCAGATCCGGGCGCGATCACCGCTTCGACCACATGTACCTCGTCCGACGTTAGCTTCATGCCCTCGATTTCTTTGCTGGCACTAAGTTCTAACTTTGCCTTGTCCACCAACTCCTTGAGCGTGACCGGGTCGGTTTCCACCAATACAATGTCATGTTGCTGAATGGGCGTATATTCCGATGGCACCAACATACGCATGCCTTCATGCGTGATCCCAACGATTGCAAACTCGCCTTCGGTTGTTTTTTCGGCCGCCCCGATGGTGAGGCCGATCCACGGCGAGCCTTCGGGTACCACGAGCTCACTCAGATAGTCCTCGATGGTGAATTGGTCTTCGGCGGCGGCCGCGCCCTGGCGGTTCTTCGGCAAGAGCCGCCAGCCAATCGCCAGATAGGCCAGCCCCACCGCGCACACCCCAAGCCCGACAGGGGCAAAGTCAAACATGCTGTAAGGCTCGCCAACGATGTCCTGACGAATGCGGCTGATCAGCAGGTTGGGCGGCGTACCAATCACGGTGATCAATCCTCCCAGCAGTGAACCAAAGGAGAGTGGCATCAGCAATTCCGAGGCTGAACGTCCGGATTTTTTTGCCAATGCCAAGGCGATGGGCAGAAACACCGCCAATGCGCCCACGTTGTTCATGAAGGCAGAAAGCCCCATCACCATCCCCACCAGCATCACAACTTGCAGGTATTTACGGGCAATAACGCTGGAGAGTGCCTGCAGGCACCAGTCAATAAACCCAGAGCGGCTGATGGCGGCACTGATCACCAGAATGGTTGCCACGGTGGTCACCACCGGGTCGGCCAAGCCACTAAATGCCTCATCTGCTGGTACGACCCCCGCGACCACTGAAACAAACAGCGCCAACAACGCCACCAGATCGTAGCGCCACTTGTTCCAGATGAACAAGAGTAGCGCGCCACCGATGATGGCAAACACGGTAATCTGGTCGGTTGTCAGACTGGTTTCGGGCATAAGGATGACGTGCGTTTACGGCCTGCCTATGCCGCTAACATGGCGCTTGGCAAAAAGCGAACGGGAAAAACACGCCAGATGCATGCGCTCAGAAGAATCCGGTTCCGTTCATGGTCGAATTTGGTATATTCAACGGATATGATGCACAAACAGTCACCTTCCGCCTTCTCCCTTGTCGAGCTCTCCATTGTGCTTGTCATCCTCGGTCTGTTGACCGGTGGCATCCTCGGCGGACAGGCACTCATCCGTGCGGCGGAGTTGCGGTCGATAAGCGCCGATTTTTCTCGGCACCAGACAGCAGTCATGAGCTTCCGTGATAAATATTTTGCCATGCCCGGCGACATGTCGAATGCTACGAGCTTCTGGGGAGCCCAGGATAGCGGAGATGGGCTGGGATCAGACTGTTTAGAACTAACCACCCCCGCGAGCGGAACGTTAACGTGCAATGGGAACGGGGACGGACGCATTGGTGCTGTGGGTGGAGCATGCACTGTTCAAGCGGAAACATACCGCGCTTGGCAGCATTTGCAAAATGCTGGTCTTGTTGAAGGGAAATTGAGCGGGGTGCCTGTTAGTGTGGTGGGGGGACAATGTCGTCAGGCTGCTGTTGGTGTGAATATGATGCCATCAAAAATTGCAAATGCGGCGTTTCAAATGATTTATCGAACGAATTCGGCCGTTCATTTAAACGATCAGGATATGAACCGAATTAGTTTTGGGACCATATTTGTAACTGGACCAGATCGGTATGAAGCGGAAGGCCCCGCAATACGCCCTGAAGAGGCTTGGAATATTGACTTGAAACTTGACGACGGATTGCCCCAGATTGGTAACATGCGCGCCCCTATTGCCAGTTGGTTTGGCACAGATTGCTCAAACGCCAGCGGAACGGCCTATAATCTTTCTAACGCAGCGACGCATTGCTTCTTAAGCATGCGGCTAGGTGTATGACCGATTGCTGCTTAGCATATCACTAAGGTAAAATAAAAATGCTGCCTTGTGCGATATGGTGGCGCGAACAGCGTTGCCCCCGAGCCGAAATGGCCCGGGGGCTGTGATCAGGCGTCTTGGTTAGGCTGCTTTCTTACCGGTTTTATGCTCAATGCGTGGCTGAGCATTAATGGCAATGGTGCGGGGCTTGCTGGCCTCGGGTACTTCGCGCACCAGTTTCAGCGTCAGCATGCCATCGCTTAAATTGGCTTCCACCACTTTCACATGGTCAGCCAGCGAGAAGCTGCGCTCGAAATTACGCGTGGCGATGCCGCGATGCAGGTAGGTTCGCCCCTCCTCCGCTTCTTTGGCGGCAGCACGACCACTTACCGTCAGCAGGTTTTCCTGCGCGGTAATCGTCAGCTCATCCTGCTTGAAGCCGGCCACGGCCATGGTGATCTCGTAATCATCCTCGCTTAACCGCGCGATATTATAGGGCGGGTATGCAAGCGTGCGCTCTTCCTGCTTGAAGGCCGAATCAATCAACTGCGAAAGCCGGTCGAAGCCTACGGTGGAGCGGAAAAGAGGCGAAAGGTCGTACGTCATGGTTGTCATAAAAACCTCCAATAAAGCTAGGTTTGAAACATGCATCGGGCCCATCAGGCACCCGA
>Ga0075157_10001758_pt1 | contig 13233 bp, 13 predicted proteins | sample JI81BgreenDNA_FD_70967 | JGI IMG/M metagenome (GOLD analysis project Ga0075157, IMG submission 70967) | Wastewater effluent complex algal communities from Wisconsin, to seasonally profile nutrient transformation and Carbon sequestration -... | ecosystem: Engineered > WWTP > Effluent > Algae...
GAAGACGTGCCCCCCCCGACACCCGAACAGACACCCGAACCGACGCCAGAGCCGGTGCCCGAACCGACGCCCGTGGCCGAGGAGAAACCCGCGCCCCAGCCAGAGCCTGCAACTGCCGCCGCCCAGCCGGTCCCACCGACGCCCCCTGCACCCAGGGAGCGCGGCGCCACGATCCTTGTGGGCCTGATCTCGGGCGCGGTGGGCGTGGCGGTGACGCTCTTCGCGCTGCCCTATGGCCTGCGCGGCGCGGCGCCGGTTTCCATCGACCCCGCGCTGGTGCAGCGGATCGAAGCGCTGGAATCGCGCGCCCCCATCGACCTCGCCCCGCTGGACTCGCGCCTGACCGCGCTGGAAACCGCGCCTGACCTGACGGCGCGCGTGGCCGCGCTGGAGGCGGTCCCCGCGCCGGCCCCCGTCAACCTTGCGCCGCTTGAGCAGCGCCTTGCCGCCCTCGAATCCGCGCCGGGGCCCGGCGAGGCCCTGGCCGCGCTGGAATCCCGCATCGCGGCCCTGGAATCCGGTGTCGAATCGCGCGCCGCGGCGGCGGTCGAGGCCGCGGTGGCCGACAGTTTCGCCGAAACCGAGGCCGCCGTCCGCGCCAGGCAGGCCGAGCTGGAGGCGCAGCAGGCGCAGATCGCCCGCCGCGCCGCGCTGGCCGAACTCGTCGCTGCCGCCCAAAGCGGCGCCCCGGCCGCCGCCGCCCTGCAGGCCCTGCCCGATGCGCCCGCCGCGCTGGCCCCTCTGGCCGACGGCCTGATCACCCAGGCCGCGCTGCAGGAGGCCTTCGCCCCCGCCGCCCGCGCCGCGCTGGCCGCGCAGCCCCTCCCGCCCGAGGCCACGCTGACCGACCGCCTGGCCGGCTTCCTGCGCGCCCAGACGGGTGCCCGCTCGCTGGCCCCGCGCGAGGGGGATGATCCCGACGCCATCCTGTCGCGCGCCGAGGCCGCGCTTCAGGCCGCCGACCTGCCTGCCACTCTGGCCGAACTGGCCGCCCTGACCGGCGAGCCCGCCGCCGCCATGCAGGACTGGATCACCCTGGCCCGAACCCGCGCCGATGCCCTGTCGGCGCTGGCCACCCTGCAAGCCCAACCCTGAGGATCACGCCGATGTTCTGGATCATTCTGAAGATCGCCCTGTTCCTTGCCGCCGTCGCCGGCCTGACGCTGGGGGCCGAACAGCTCATGCATCAGGAGGCCGGGCTGCGCATCGCGCTGGCCGATACCGAATTCACGCTGGGCCCGGTGCAGATGGCGCTGGCGATGCTGGTGCTTCTGGGCGCGCTCTGGCTGATCCTGAAGCTGGCCGGGCTGACCGTGGCCACCCTGCGCTTCATCCAGGGCGACGAGACCGCGATCACCCGCTATTTCGAACGCAACCGCCAGCGCAAGGGGCTGGAGGCGCTGACCGACGGCTTCCTGGCCCTGGCCGCCGGCGAAGGCGACCGCGCCCTGACCAAGGCGCGCAAGGCCGAATCGATGCTGGGCGACCAGCCGCTGACCCTGCTTCTGACCGCGCAGGCCGCGCAGGCCAAGGGCAACACCCCGCTGGCCGAGGAATACTACAAGCGCCTTCTGGAGGATGACCGCTCGCGCTTTGTCGGCGTGCAGGGGCTGCTGGCCCAGCAGATCGCCGCCAACCATCCGGGCAAGGCGCGCAAGCTGGCGCAGACCGCGCTGTCCCTGCGCCCCGGCCACGGCGCCACGCAGGACCGGCTTCTGGCGCTCCAGACCAGGGGCGCCGATTGGGACGGCGCGCGCAAGACGGTGCAGGACATCGCCCGTGCCGGCCGCCTGCCCAAACCCGTGGCGCAGCGGCGCGAGGCCGTGCTGACCCTGCAACTCGCCCAGGCCGAGGCCGCGCAGGGCAACGATTCGCTCGCGCAGGATCTGGCGATCGAGGCCAACCGCCAGTCGCCCGACCTGATCCCCGCCGCCGTCATGGCCGCCCTGGCGATGTCGGCGCGCGGTCAGCGCAATCCGGCCGCCAAGGTGCTCAAGCGCGCGTGGAAGGCCCAGCCGCATCCCGAACTGGCCCAGGCCTTTGCGGCGCTGGTGCCCGACGAAACCCCCGCCGCCCGCGTGCAGCGGTTCCAGCCCCTGCTGGACCAGGTCCCGGGCCCCGAGGCGCAGATGACCCGCGCCGAACTCCTGATCGCGGCCGAGGATTTCCCCGGCGCTCGCCGTGCCCTCGGGACCCTGCATGAAACCGCGCCGGATCAACGGGTTCTGACGATCATGGCCGCCATCGACCGCGGCGAAGGCGCGCCCGATCAGGTGGTGCGCGGCTGGCTGACAAAGGCGCTGACGGCGCCGCGCGGGCCGCAGTGGCTGTGCACGGGTTGCAACCACGTCCATTCCCGCTGGCACGCGCTGTGCGACAATTGCGGCGCGCTGGATACGCTGGCCTGGGTGGCGCCGCCCGATTCCTCGGGTCCCAGCGCCACCGGAACCGAGATGCTGCCCCTGATCGTGGGGGCGCTGCCACCCGCCGAATCGGTGCCGGACGAGGCTGACATCGTCGAACCTGCCAGCCCGGAGCCAAAGCCCGACGCGCAGGTGATCGACCTCGACCGCACACGCCGCATGGGGCTTTAGGCGCAAAAAGGGGCTGGAACCGTGCCGGAGCGGGTGCTAAGAGGCGCCCATCCACGGCACCAACCGCCGTGCGAGCCGGGAAGTGCCGCTGTAGCTCAGCTGGTAGAGCACGTCATTCGTAATGATGGGGTCGGGGGTTCGAGTCCCTTCAGCGGCACCACCTGTCCAGAAACCCCTGATTTTCTTCGGAAAATCAGGGGTTTTACTTTCTCGGACCTGGCCTTGCGCGTTTGTTTTCGGATCGGCCGTCAGGCGGATCCGCCGGGCCCGTGATCGTCGCCGACGGCCCTTGTCGCCGGCGCCGAGCCCGCGCAATCCGCCCCTCCGACACCCGTGGGTCGCGCCGGTTTTCCGCCAGGCCGACCCGCGCCCCCGGCCTGCCCGCGCCAACCCCCGAAAGGCTTCGACTCGGCCGATCCGGAGGTCCCGCCGGGCCCCTGCGCCCCGCGGTGGCGCTCAGCCGAATTCGAACAGGGCGCAACTGATGTCGTCGGGGAAATCCTCGGACCCGTGCCAGCGCGACAATTCCCAGATCAGCGCATCCAGCATCTGCCGGCCCGGCAGCGCGGCCAGGGTTGTCAGGATCGCCGCAAGCCCCTCATGCCCCAGTTCCTCGCCGGCCGGATTGGGACATTCCGTGACCCCATCCGACACCAGCAGCAGCCGGTCGCCCGGGTGCAACTGCGTTTCGAAGGTTTCATAACGCGCGCCGTCGAACAGGCCGATCGGCAGCCCGCCGGCCCCCAGAACCGAAATCTCGCCCGTGTGGCGCTGCACGATGGGGTGCGGATGCCCGGCCTGCACCAGCGCGACGCGCCCCGTGAGGCGGTCGATCACGGCATGGGCCAGGGTCAGGTAACGGTCGGTCTGGATCTCGGACAGAAGCAGGCCGTTCATCGCGCTGGCAACCTCGGCCGGGGCGCGCGGCTCAGGGCCGTTCAGGCCGCGGGCGATGCCGATGTTGTGGTCGGGCGAACTGCCCGACAAGAGCCCCGAAAGCCGCGCCGTCAGCAGGGCCGAGGTCACGCCATGCCCGGACACATCAAAGGCATAAAGGCCGGTCAGATCCGGCCCGATGTCGAAGAACCCGACCATGTCGCCGCCGACCGGGCCCGAGGGATGCAGCAGCAGGCTGATCCGGCCTTCGGGATAGGCGTGATGACGTTCGCGCAGCAGCGATTGCTGCAGGTTGCGCGCTTCGATCAGGTCGCGATCCAGCGTTTCATACACCGCCTGCAGCTTGGCCAGCGTATCCGTCAGCAACTGGTTGTTGCCACGCAAGGCGCGCTCCATGGCCAGGACGCGCTCGCCCGCGCGGACCCGGGCGCGCAATTCGCCCGAATCGACGGGTTTGGCCAGAAAATCGTCCGCACCGACATCCAGCCCCTCGGCCACCGCCGCCTTGTCGGATTTCGAGGTCAGCAGGATGAAGTAGACATAACGGTCGCTGGGCATGGCGCGCAGGGCGCGGCAGAATTCGATCCCCGACAGCCCCGGCATCATCCAGTCCGACAGCACCAGATCGATGTTCTCGCGCGCGCAGATCAGCAGCGCCTCATCCCCCGATTCGGCATGCAGCACCGTGAATTCATGCCCACGCAGCCCGTTCTGCACCAGCAGCCGCTGCGAGCGCGAATCATCGACGATCAACACCTTGTTGATGGCCGAACCCGTAACGGGGGCGAGGCCGGGCGGAGAATCGGGGGAAGAGATCGAAGACAGCAACACGGCGCACCTTTTCCAGTCTGATCCCCGGTGTGCCTGCCGGAGTCTAACAAATGCTGAAGATTCGAATTGTGCGGAACGATTTTTCCGCGTTAACCCTTTCGTCAGTCCGACGGTCCAGAGTGACACGACAGCATGGAGGATCGGCCATGATCGACTGGGCACAAGTGGACGAATTGCGCAACGAGATGGGCAGCGCCTTTGCCGAACTCGTCGACGCCTTTCTTGAGGAAGTGGATGACGGAATCCTGCGGGTCGATCCGTCGTCGGATGCGAAATCGCAGGCTTCGGCGCTGCATTTCCTGAAGGGGGCGGCGCTGAACCTGGGGTTTCGCGATTTCGCCAGGCTCTGCGCCGAAGGCGAGGACAACGCGAATCGCAACCACCTTCCCGCGGTCGATGTGGCCCAGCTGAGCACCGTCTATCAGCAGTCGCGCGCCGAATTCCTGGCCGGGCTGGCGCTGCGGGCGGCCTGAGGTCCGGGCCCCTAGATCAGGAAGGCCGACAATGTTTCATCGTCGGTCACGTCGCGAAACTGCAGCCCCGCCGATTCCATCCGCGCGAACAGCGCGTCCATCGTGCCGGGCCGGCCCGATTCGATCCCGATCAGCACCGAACCGAAGTTGCGCGCCGATTTCTTCAGGTATTCGAACCGCGCGATGTCGTCGTCGGGGCCCAGCAGTTCCAGAAAATCGCGCAGCGCTCCGGGGCGTTGCGGCAGGCGGAGGATGAAATACTTCTTGGTCCCCGAAAACCGCATGGCGCGTTCCTTGACCTCGGGGAGGCGTTCGAAATCGAAGTTCCCGCCCGAGGTGACGCAGACCACCGTCTTGCCGCGGATCACCGCTGCCAGATCGGGCAGGGCATCGACGGCCAGCGCCCCCGCGGGTTCCAGAACGATGCCTTCGACATTCAGCATCTCCAGCATGGTGACGCAGATGCGATCCTCAGGCGCCAGCAGCACATGAGCCGGGTCCAGATCGGCCAGCGCCGCAAAGGGCCGCGCCCCGATCCGGGCGACCGCGGCGCCATCGACGAAACTGTCGACCCGCGGCAGCGTGACCGGCGTGCCGGCGGCGAGGGCGGCCGTCAGGCTGGCGCCGCCGCGCGGCTCGATCAGGCGAAACGCGGTCTGGGCGCCCGCGGCCCGCATCGTCCGCCGCACGCCGGCCGACAACCCGCCACCGCCCACCGGCAGGACCATCAGCTCCGGGGCGCGGCCGAGCTGATCGATAACCTCGATCGCGACGCTCGATTGCCCTTCGATCACGTCGTCATCATCGAAGGGCGATAGGAAATGCCCCCCCGATTCGGTGCAGAACCGCTGCGCGGCGGCCAGGGATTGGTCGAAATAGTCGCCCGTGAGCCGGATTTCGACCTGATCCCCGCCGAAGATGCGGGTCTTGTCGATCTTCTGGCGCGGCGTGGTGACCGGCATGAAGATGACCCCGCGCCGCCCGAAATGCCGGCAGGCAAAGGCCACCCCCTGCGCATGGTTGCCGGCCGAGGCACAGACAAAGGTGCGCTGCGCCGGATCGTGGTCCAGCATCTTGCGCATCGCGTTGACCGCGCCGCGGATCTTGTAGGAGCGCACCGGCGTCAGATCCTCGCGCTTCAGCCAGATATCGGCGTCGAACCGCGCCGAAAGGTGGTCATTGCGCTGGAGCGGCGTGGGCTCGAACAGCGGGCGAAGGGCGTCGGCGGCGCGGCGGGCGGCGGTCAGGAGGCTGGACATGACCGCGGCTTTAGCCCGCGGCAGCCGCCCGGGGGAAGCGGAATCTCTGCGGTCTGGCGGTCTCTCGCGCAGTTGACGCGGCTGTGGCTGTTGGCGGCCGCGATTTGGTGTAAGGGAGGGGCCCGTCCGCCAACCCGGTTTTCCCCTCATGCGCCTGCTCCTGATTGCCTGCCTTGCCCTGCTGTCCGCCTGCGCCGTGCGCGAGCAGGTGGATTTCGTCGAGGGTCCGGCCCCCGGCGCGGTCTGGCAGCCGGTGCTGGTTGCAACCATGCGCGCGCCGGACCCGTCGCAGCCGATTCCGGGTGCCGAGCGCAGCACCGAAGTCACCTTCGGGCGCTATACGGTCTCGATCCCCCCTGACCGCGAGGCCGGATCGATCCCGCGCCAGCGCAACCGCCAGTCGCCCGATCCCCGGCGCCACTTCATGCTGGCCGAGGCCCAGCCCCTGCAACCCGCCGCCTTTACCGCCGCGGTGCGCGCGCAACTGGCCGAACAGCCGCCCGCCCAGCGCGAGGTGGTGATCTTCGTGCACGGCTTCAACACCACCTTCGCCGAGGGGACCTATCGCACCGCGCAGATGAAGCATGACCTGCAACTGCCCGGCGTGATGACGCATTTCTCCTGGCCCTCGCTGGGCGAGCCGCTGGCCTATGTGCATGACCGCGACAGCGCGCTGTTCTCGCGCGATGGGCTGATCGAGATGATCCACCGGGTGCGCGATGCCGGACCGCAGCGGATCGTGCTGATGGCCCATTCGATGGGCGCGCATCTGCTGATGGAGGCGCTGCGCCAGATGGCGCTGATGCGCGATCCGGCGCTGGACCAGATCGGCGGCGTTGTCCTGATCGCCCCGGATATCGATGTCAGCGTCTTCCGTCAGCAGGCCCGCAGCATCGCGCGCCTGCCGCAGCCCTTCCTGATCGTGGTGTCGCAACGCGACCGCGCGCTGCAGCTGTCGGCCCGGCTGACGGGCGAGCCGCAGCGGCTGGGCAACCTGCCCTCGTCCGAGGCGGTGCGCGATCTGCCGGTGACGCTGGTCGACGTGACCGCCTTCAGCAGCCGCGACGGGCATTTCACCGTGGCCTCGTCGCCCGCGCTGATCGGCCTGCTGGGCCAGCTTGGCGCCGTCAATCTGGCGCTCAACACCGCCGAGGCCGCGAATTCGTCGCTGCTGCCGGCGGGGTTCCGGCCGTTCCGGCGTGCCTCCGAGGTGGTGCTGACCCCTGACGAACAGCCGCGGCGACTGTTGCCCTTCCTGTCGTCAGACTGACGGCCGGCGCTTCTTCAGGTAGACATAATAGGCCCCGGCGCCGCCCTGCGTGCGATGCGCCTCGCGCACCTGCAAGACCAGCGGCGCCAGCACGCCCGAGCGCAGCCAGCCCGGCACCTCGTGTTTCAGCACGCCATGCCGGGCGGGCAGGGGGGCGGCGTGGTCATCGGCCTTGCGCCCCTTGCCGGTGATGACCAGCACCAGCCGGTTGCCGCGTGCATGGGCGCCCAGCAGGAACCCGGTCAGCGCGGAATGGGCCTGGGCCAGCGTCATTCCGTGCAGGTCGATGCGGGCGTCCGGGTCCAGCTTGCCGCGGGTCATGGCGCGGTGCAGGCCTGGGTCCATGCGCAGGGGCTCGGCCGCCAGACGCTCGCCCAGGGGGGGCATCAGGTCCAGCCGGATGCGCGGCGAGGGGGCAACAGGATTCGGGTCTGGCGACCGTGGAAACAGCGGCGGTGCAGCCTGGGGCCGGGGCGGGGGCATCGCGCCGGGATCCGGCTTCAGGACGGGCGCCGCGGCCTGCGGTTCGGGGTGCAGCCGCCGCGCCGTGCGGGCTACGCGAGACCACAGCTCGCGGTCCTCGTCCGACAGGCGGCGGGGCATCGCCGGCTCAGTCGCCGGTGGCGACCAGACGCCAGTTCGGGTTGTCGGTGCCCATCACGCGGGCGAAGGTCCAGGTGTCGCGCTCCTGCTTGACGCGGTTGGGGTCGCCTTCGATCACATTCCCCTCGCGGTCGCGCACGACCGAGGTCAGCTCGCCCACGAAGCGCACGGTCAGCTCGGCCTCGCGCGTGCCGGCGTCGAACCGCGCGCCGATCAGGGCCACTTCGCGGATGCCGACGAAATTCGCCTCGACCTTGAGCCCGTCACGCTCGCGGAGCTGCACGACCTCATCGAAGCTTTCGAACACGTCGCGCGACAGGAAGGGCACCAGATCGTCCAGTTCGCCGCGTTCGAACCCCATCAGGATCATCTCGTAGGCGCCGCGCGCGCCCTGCAGGAATTCGCCGGTGTTGAACGACGGTTCCACCCGCTTGATCGCCGCCAGCGCCAGCGCCGCCGACGAGCCGGCGGGGACGTGGTCGGTGATGTCGCGATCCTCGCCGCCCTCGACCACGTCCAGCGGGCGGGGGGCGGGACGCGAGGCCACCTCGACCGGCGCCTCATAGCCCGTCCGCGTGCCCAGCACATTGCGCAGCTTCAGGATCAGGAACACGGCGATGCCGGCCAGAACGAGGAGTTGAATCACGGCAGAGTCCATTCTTGACCTCAGGGCGCAGGGCCGATCTTGGTTTCGGGTGTCGGTTGCTTATGTAGGGTGCGAGTCGGCGCAAGTCCACCACCGCACCCGAAGGGATTTTCATCCGTGCCCGTTCTTCTGGCCTTCATCGCCCTGCCCCTGATCGAGATCGCCCTGTTCATCGTGATCGGCGCGCGGATCGGGGTCGGGGCCACGCTTGGCCTGATCCTGCTGTCGGCCGTGGCCGGGGTGCTGATCCTGCGCGGCCAGCAGGCGCGGCTGCAGGGGATGATGCAGGGCGGGCTGCGGGTGGCGCCCGGGCGGCTTCTGGCGGATGGCGCGTTCCGGATGGTCGCGGGCCTCCTGCTGGTGCTGCCCGGCTTTCTGACCGATGCGCTGGGCCTGATCCTGCTGATCCCCGCCGTGCAGCGGCTGATCCTGGCGCGCATCGCCGCCCGCGCCCGGGTGGCGACGGCCTCCTTTCACCAGCAGGGCGACATCATCGACGGCGAGTTCCACGTGCACGAACCCGGCCAGCCGCCCCGCACCGACACGATCCGCCTGCCCGACCCCCGCCACCATTGAGCGCCGGCATCCGGCCTGCTAGAACGCCGGCGCAACCGCGATTTCAGGAGAGCTTCATGTCCGACAAACCCAACGGCGCCGCCGCCCAGCCGGGCGCCGTCCCGCAGATCAAGTTCCAGGTCCTGGCGCAGTTCGTGCGCGACCTGTCGTTCGAGAACGCGGTGGTGCGCGGCGGTGGCGTGATGCCGCAGGGCCAGCCCGATTTCCAGGTGCAGGTCAGCCTCGACGCGAAAAAGCGCGAGACCGACGGGCATTTCGAGGTGATCTCGAAATACCGCATCGAGGCCAAGATCAAGGATACCGGCGCGATGCTGTATCTGGCCGAGCTGGAATACGGCGGGATCTTCCTGATCGAAGGCCTGCCGCAGGAGCAACTGCATCCCTTCCTGCTGATCGAATGTCCGCGCATCGTCTTCCCCTTCGCGCGCCGCATCATCAGTGACATCACCCGCGACGGCGGCTTCCCGCCGCTGAATCTGGACATGATCGATTTCATGGCGATGTATCGCCAGCAGTTGCAGAACCAGCGTCCGGCCTCCTGATCCCGGGGCGCGCGGTGAGGAATTGTTAAGGTCCTCGGTGCAGGATGCGGGGACGCCATGCCCTGCTCACTGCCCGGGACCGAACCTTGACCTTAGCCGCCGATTCCTCTTCCGCCGATACGGTGCACCGGCGCCGCGAATCCCGCATCGCGCGGCAGGCGCGGGTGGGCATCCTGCGCAACATCAACGAACCGCCCCGCCCGCCGCCGCGCAAGGCCACGCTGACCGGCCGTTGGCTCAGCCTGCGCAGCTCGCGCCGGCCCGCCGCGCAGGCCGTGGTCGAAGCGGCACTTGCCGTCAGCCAGCCTGGCGCCGGGGACACCGACGTTTCCAGACTTCCGGCCGCTGCGCTGCGCCATGACGAACAGGGGCGCGTGGCCGGGATCGATGTGGCCGGCCTGATGGCTTCGGTCGCGGGTCTGGGCACCTCGAAACCCATCCGCACGCCCTATGGCGCCGAGATTCGCCCCGACATGGGGCCAAAGCCCGCCATGGCCGCAAGAACCCGCGCCAAAACCGCCACGGAACCAGAACCGCCCCCCGAACCCGGGCCGGTGCTCGCGCCCCCTCCGCCGGTTGCGCAGCGCCCGGTTCGCCGCCGTCAGGTCTGGCCAGTCCTCGCCGGCGTCGCACTGGCCTTTGTCGCGCTGGTGCTGCTGCCCGCCCTGATGGACCTGTGACGCCCGGCTTTACCCGCCCCCGGTGATTCGGTATCGAAGACCGTCACAAGGGGGCCGACGCGATGAAACAGCCGCGCGCATGGCAGAGGATGCTGTCAGGCCGCCGGCTGGATCTGCTGGATCCCACGCCGGTGGATATCGAAATCCAGGACATCGCGCATGGCCTGGCCTTTGTCGCGCGCTGGAACGGGCAGACTCTGGGTGACTGGCCCTATTCCGTGGCCGAACATTCGCTGCTGGTCGAAGCGCTGGTGGGCCGCCTCGAACCCGCGCTTTCGCCGCGCTGGCGGCTGGCGGCCTTGCTGCACGACGCGCCCGAATATGTGATCGGCGACATGATTTCACCCGTCAAGGCCGCCGTCGGCCCAGGGTATGGCGCGCTCGACCAGCGGCTGACCGCCGCCGTTCACCTGCGCTTCGGCCTGCCAGCCGCGCTGCCTGCGCCGATCAAGGCGCTCATCAAGCGCGCCGACACTCTCAGCGCCTGGCTCGAGGCCACGCAGATCGCCGGCTTCTCGCGCCCTGAGGCCGACCGCTTCTTCGGCCGCCCCGGCCCGGAAATCGCGGGCCTCACCATCACCCCCCGCCCCCCGGCCGAGGTCCGCGCCGCCTTCACCGCCCGCCACCACGCCCTTCTGGCGCAGATCGACGCCTCCTGATCTTTGCTCTTCAAATATCCCCGGGAGGGTCCGGGAGGGCAGGCGGCCCTCCCGGGTCCGCCATCCCGCGCGCCGTTTACCCCCGGCGCACCGAGGTCGTCGCGTAATTCACGCTCAGGTCGCGATCCGACAGCGACCAGCGCCACAGCACCGGGTTGAACACCATCCCCTTGCGATCGACCGGATCCAGCCCGGCGCGGCGCAGCAGGTCATACAATTCATCGGGTGTGATGAATTTCTTCCAGTCATGCGTGCCCTTGGGCAGCCAGCGCATGACATGCTCGGCCCCGATGATCGCCATGACATAGGATTTCGGGTTGCGGTTCAGCGTCGAACAGACCATCAGCCCGCCGGGCTTCAGCAGGTCGTGGCAGGCGGTGAGATAGGTCAGCGGATCGGCCACATGCTCGACCACCTCCATGTTCAGCACCACGTCGAAGCGCTCGCCGGCCGCCGCCAGATCCTCGGCCGTGGTGTGGCGGTAATCGATCTGCAGGCCCGATTGTTCCGCATGGACCCGCGCGACAGGAATGTTGCGCTCGGCCGCGTCGGCGCCCACCACCTCGGCGCCCAGCCGCGCCATGGGTTCCGACAACAGGCCCCCACCGCAGCCGATGTCCAGCAGGCGAAGCCCGGCAAAGGGCCGGGGCTGCGTCAGGTCGCGGTCGAATTCGGCGGCGATCTGGGTGCAGATATAGTCCAGCCGGCAGGGGTTCAGCATGTGCAGCGGCTTGAACTTGCCATGCGGGTTCCACCAGTCGGCCGCCATGGCCTGGAATTTCGCAACTTCGGCGGGGTCGATGGTGGTGGTCATGGCTCTCTCCGGCTTGCCTTTTGCGCCCGGCGGGCGTGGAATGGCGTCACGCGAGGGTATATAGACCGGATGATGGACAAGTCCCACGAGCAAAACGGCGCAGGCGGGTCGCTGTATCCGCCGATCGAGCCCTTCGACCGCCGCGTTCTGGACGTGGGCGACGGGCACTCCGTTTATGTCGAGCAATGCGGCAATCCCGCGGGGATGCCGGTCCTGGTGGTGCACGGCGGTCCGGGCGGGGGCAGCAGTCCGATGATGCGGCGGTTCTTCGATCCCGCGAGGTATCGGATCGTGCTGTTCGATCAGCGCGGCTGCGGGCGCTCGCGGCCCCATGCCAGCGTCGAGGCGAACACGACCCAGCACCTGATCGCCGATATCGAGCGCATCCGCAACGCGCTGGGCATCGGGCGCTGGATCCTGTTCGGTGGAAGCTGGGGCGCCACGCTGGCGCTGGCCTATGCGCAGGCGCATCCGGTGCGGGCGGCCTGGCTGGTGCTGCGCGGCGTGTTTCTGGGCACGCAGGCGGAACTCGACTGGTTCTATGGCGGCGGGGCGGGGCGGTTCTTCCCGGAACTGTGGTCGCGATTCGTCGATCCGATCCCCGAGGACGAGCGCCACGACCTGATCGCCGCCTATCACGCGCGGCTGTTTTCCGGCGTCTTCGCGCAGGAGACGCGCTATGCCCGGCTGTGGTCGGACTGGGAGAACGCGCTGGCCACGGTGGAACCGCGGATGTTCTTCGACACGCCGGTCGATTACGCCCGCGCCTTTGCCCGGCTGGAGAACCATTATTTCACCAACGGCTGCTTTCTGGCCCGCGACGGTGTGCTTCTGGACGAGATGTGGCGCCTCAGCGGCGTGCGCGGGTCGATCGTGCAGGGCCAGTTCGACATGATCTGCCCGCCCGTCACCGCCTGGGCCCTGCACCGCGCCTGGCCGGGCAGCACCCTGCGCATGGTGCCGATGGCCGGGCACGCGCTGTCGGAACCCGGGATCACGACGGCGCTGGTGGGGGTGATGGACGGGCTGAAGGAGTCGAACCTGACCGGGGGTTGAGTCATTGTGCTTGAAACCGCCGGGAAGGGGGCGTATACCCCGCATCAACAGCGGCGCTGCGGGGTCCAAACCCGGGGCACCACCGAACCTTGGGGCGGGCCGCTTGGCCCGTTTTTTCATTTCTGGGGGTTCGCCATGACCGATCCTGAGACTGCCGATCTTTCCGGCCCGCCGACCGATCTGGTCGCGCGGTCCACCATCGACCGGCGCCTTGCCGCCATCGTGCAGCCCGCGGTCGAGGCCGCGGGGTTCGAACTGGTGCGCGTGCGGCTGATGGCCGGCAAGACCCGCACCCTGCAGATCATGGCCGACCGCCCCGAAGGCGGGATCGAG
>Ga0075157_10001759_pt1 | contig 13228 bp, 8 predicted proteins | sample JI81BgreenDNA_FD_70967 | JGI IMG/M metagenome (GOLD analysis project Ga0075157, IMG submission 70967) | Wastewater effluent complex algal communities from Wisconsin, to seasonally profile nutrient transformation and Carbon sequestration -... | ecosystem: Engineered > WWTP > Effluent > Algae...
ACCTTGGTGTCGGCGCCACCGAACAAGCGCGCTTCGGCGCGTGAACGGAAGGCGTCGTCGTCGATCTTGGTGGTGAACTTCTGTGCGCCTTCCAGCGTCTTTCGGATCGTCGCTTCGCCGCTGGTGTTGCCCGCGAAAGCCAGGTCGACGCCAGTTGCCCGCAGCGCTGTGTTGATGCTGGGATAGACGATCTGGTCGAAGGCTTCCTTCAGCGCAGCGCTGAACTGCAGGGCGATGCGGTCGCGCAATCCATCAAGAGCGCGCCACTGCGGATCGTCTGCGGGCGTCTTCTCCTGCTCCAGCTCTTCCTCGATGCTCTGCAGCGCGCGGGTCTGGCGCGCCGCGTCGATCACTTTCTGGAAGGTGTCGCGTGAACCGGTGAGGAACAGCACGCGATTCTTGTACTGCTGCTGCTCCCACCAAGCTTGCCAGTCAGCTGAGATAGGTAGCTGGTTGGCTTGGCCGCCCGGTCGGACCACGACCAGCGTCGTTCGCTCCTGCTCCACCTGAACTTCGTCAGGAGGAGGCAGCACCTTCACGACCTGGTAGCAGTCACGCAGACTGGTGGCGAAGTGCTGCTCGAGATGCTCGCGCAGCATGCGGTCCACGGTCTCTGCGTGCAACGACTGCGCCGTTGCGCGCAGCTTGGCTGCCAGGTTCTGCTGGTTCTTGAAGAAGAGCCGGCCATCGGCGGAGTTGTGCAGGTACCAGGCTCGGGTGGCCAGCTTGTCCAGCACGTTGGCTTTGAACGTGGACAAGTCGCGGCCCGGGCGCTGCAAGCAGTCCACCAGTTGGTACTCCCGCAGGCCGTGAATGGCGCCGGGTGTGGTGGAAAGCGAGGCCACCAGAATCAGACGCGCGGCATCAGAGGCATCGGAGTTTCCGTTGGCCAGGTCGATCTGCTCGACCTCGGCGTCGCCCCCGTGGGCGATATCGTGTGCGATGGCTTCGCTGAGCGACGGGTTGATCGTCCGCACCTCGGAGGCGATTTCATCGACATTGAGGTCGATGTCGTAGGGGTGGATCAGATCCTTGCCCGCAGCCTTGCCACTGTTCCAAAGGTCGGCCACCACCATCTGCATCAGGCGGATGACGCCACGCGTCTGCTGGAAGCCATCGTTTTCCTTGAACTTGCCGACGAGCTCGCGCAGATCAGGATGGAAGGGGTAGGCGTCCGCCACACGCGAAAACAGCGACTCGGGGGTGGTGCTGGTGAGGTTCATGCGGACCGCGTCGCGCAGCGCATCGCGATAGGCGGCTGCGACGCGGTCGATCTCAGGCTGCGGCGCTACCGTCTTGAACAGACGTTTGCGAAGGATGTGGTACAGCTCGTCGCCATTGGGGTTGACTGGCGTGATGGGCACTGCGATGCGCTTGGACTCGGCGCTGATGCCCTGAACAGCGCGACCGAACGCGGCCTGCAGATTGGCCTGACCGATGCTGAAGTTGGTGCCGGCCAGATCGGACAGCACCAGGCAGACGTTGTCCATTTCTGCCACCGCAACGAACAAGTTCGCCAGCGCGGTGGTGGTGACCACACCGAGATCGGCGTTGCCAACAGGCACCGCCACGGCGTATTCGAGGTATGGCGGCAGCTCGTCAAGAAACAGCACCAGCGGGTCGCCGCCGAGCAGTTGCTTCCACGCTTCCGGGCCCGGGGCGCTGAGCAACGGCGACACGTATTGCTTGAATTGCTCCGCACGGCCGAGTTGTTCTGCGATGGAGCCCCAAATGCCACCTGGGGCGTCTGTACTGCGGCCGTTGAAGCCGACCACTCGGCAGCGGCCGAGCTTGGGGGCCGGGTCCTTGTCGCCCAGCACTCGCTTGCGCAGCTCGGGGTCGCGGGCCAGAAGGCCCAGGCCAATCATGCTGTGCGTCTTGCCGCCGCCCATGGCCTGCGACAGCAGGAACACGGAAGACCCCGCACCGGTGCCGGACAGGTGCCGGAAGGCACGGTCCACCAGCGTCGTCATGCCGTTGGTGAAGTAGTTCTCGTCAAAGAACTCGCCGCCGTGCACCTTGCCTTTGAGGAAGGTATCCAGACTCAGGACGGTGGCCCGACGGTCGGCAGCGAACACCGAATCACGGGGGGTGCAGTGGGTCTTGAGCGTCATGCTGTAGATCGAATGAGATGAACGGGCGATGGGACGACGATTTGGTGCCAAGCCGAGCTGGTCGTAGGCGAGGCAGATCGCATGCTAGGGCATGGGGCGAGCGATGGAGTTGGTGTCGGTGGCGTCACGTCAACAGGCCCGCGAGCTTGAGCCAAAGTGGGTGCGAGGGCGAGACGTCTAACACCTGACGCGTTCGTACCCAATGCATGAAGTCAGCAGTTGGCACCAGTTCTCGGTAGGTCCGACTCCGAAGTGAGGCAGGCAGCAGGCTGTGCATCGGGCCAGGTGCGATCAGCCCGGGTGAGTCGTCCAGACAGGACATGATCACTGCCTCCACCCGATGGGTCTCGGAGGCGAGGCCCGCCAGATCGGCCGGGAGCAGACCCCGAATTGCGATGCCACCCAACCCGGCGACCGCCTGTGCGCCAGTCAAGGAGGTCAGCACCCGTTCGTAAATCGAGCCCCCGAAGTGCATGACCAGCGACTCACCGCCGCCTGAATAGAAGACCAGGTCCTGATCCGTGAGGCCCAGCCCGAGCGCCACGTGACGAGCAAAGGCACGGGTTACCGGTCCCTTTCGCGACCCATACCGGATGGAACCTTGAGAGCCTCGCGCCGTGCTGCCTTGCAGCAGGATCTCGCCGCTGGCTTGCTTCACGGTCCAGTTCGCGCCCGCAATGGAAATCCGCTCGGGAACCCGACTCCCCAAGGGGATGTGGGCTACGGTTTCGCCAGTCACCGCATCGACCACGGGCGTTCCAGCCGCAGCGCCGTCGATGTTTCCATGCATGCCCATGCCGTCCCAGATGTGCTGCCATGTCTCCCCGAAGCGCAACCGTCCGCCGTGAGCGACCTCCAGCAGCCCTTCTTCAGCGAGTTGATCAACCACGAATTCAACACCCTGCGCACCATCTTCGGGCCAGACTTGGTTGGCCAGTTCGATGACGTCCGCTCGCCGACGGCCGGATGATGGTCCTTGCCTGACGAAGCTAGACACCTGCTGCACGCAGACCGACCAACGGCGGCCATAGCGGATAGGGTCGCAGATGCCATCTCGCGCTGCGACGAGCATGCTCGCCATGGCGAATCGATCGATCGGACTCCGCGCGACTGCCACGACTCGTGTGATCCCCAGCCGGCGGCCTGATCTGCCGATGCGCTGCAACAGTCCGTTGGTGTCGGATGGAGGGCCAACGAGTGCCACAACATCGACATCACCGATATCGACGCCCACCTCCAGGGTACTCGTGGCGACGAGCACCGCATCACGCGCCGTGCCAAACCCCTGCTCGGCTGCCTCTCGGATGCCCTTGTCCAGGCTGCCATGATGGGCGAACACGGCGACCTTCCGTCGTGACTCCATGAACTGCCGCAATACGGTAGACAGTTCGTCGCACAGACCTCGGCTGGGCACGAAGACCAGGACTTTGCGGACGGGGCGGGCCGAGTCTCGAGACATGGCCCGCCACACAAACTCGGCAAGGGATTCAAGCGAGTCGCCATCTGGCGGCAGTGCGACTCGAGGCAGGATCGTCTCGACACTGTCGTCCAGGCTGATCGGCGCCCACGGCTCCATGGACTCATCGTCGTAAATGAGGAGTTCGCGGCCACCGGCGACCGCGATGACCGTCGCCTCGGGGCCGAGCAGACGATGCGCCAGATCGTCTGGTGACGAGACCGTGGCGCTGGCAGCGCAAACTTGCATGGGCCGCGGCAAAGCCTGAGACATAGCCACACCGCGCTTGAGACGCCTTAGCCGAGCCAGCAACCACAGCAGTTGATCGCCCCGAGCTGTGTTGTCAAAGAGGTGCGCCTCGTCAATGAAGACAGCCTCCACACACTGAAGCAAGTGCCCTTCCGGCTTCCCGTCCGCGCCGTACTTCGTTCGGCGTGCCAGCAACGAGTCAAGCGACTCAGGTGTAGTGACGAGCAAGAACGGCGGCTTGACCCCCATCCGATGATCGGAAGTCTGGCGCCCGCAGGCGATACCCAGCTCTTCGAGCGTGCGATCAAGACGGGCGTACAGGTCGTTGACCAGCGCACGCGTTGGTGCAATCGCCAGAACCTTGATCTGATCGGTCAGCGAGCCATTCTCGAGCGCCCGGGCGATGAGAGGCGCGAAGAGCGCCTCCGTCTTCCCGGATGCTGTGGGACAGGCCAGGAGAATGTTCCTTCCGGCCAAGACGGGCGGTATCGCAGCTCGCTGGCTCGGCCGGAGTTCGGAGAACCCGCGGAAGAACACCGGGCCTACTCGACCCAGCGCCCTCACCAGGCTGCGATCGTCATCCGCCATATTCAGCTTCTCGCGGACCTGATGACTTCTTCGACCGTGGCTTGCTCCAGGTCGACGAGATCAAGGCAATGAAGCAACGACCTCACGAAACGCCTCGGCACCGGGGAGAGCTGACGTCGGTGCTCCTTGAGCAGCATGTCGGCGGTTGCCTTCAACTGCCTGCGATTGATCCTCTGAGCCACTCCAGGGTAGGCCTCGGCGTAAAGGGCGAAAACGCGTTCTGCCAGCTCTTGCAGGTGGACATCGTCCAAGGTGCTCGCCCGCTCATGGACATCCACTCGGCCCAGCTTGGCGATGACGTCGCGTACGGCATCAATGCTCTCGTCTTCCCCCGGTCCGGCTGGCGCGCTGCCAAATGCGACAACCAACGGCACGTCATGCCTATGGAGTTCCCCCAGCGCACGCAGTGTCATGTCATGCCGCTCTCGGCGCGCAACGTCCCACCACCCGGCTCGCGCGTAGTCGACATCCACTTCGTCGAGGATGACCAGCAGTCCCCTCGCCTTGCCAGCCAGGCAGAAGGCGGCCCAGTCGCAAAGCAGTTCCCGAAGGCGCTCGCCGCGCTCGTCGATGCTGCGCGCCTTCAATGCTGGTAGGGCAACGTCGCGCCAGCCAAGCCGACGAAGACGCTCCTTCGCCTGAGTCGCAGGAAGTGACAGGCCCAGATAGTCTTCCAGCACTCCAACTGCCTCGGGATCATCAAGAGCCTCCTGAGAGATCTGCTCCATGATCTGGACCATTCGCGGGCCGGCCCAGCTTCGAAGCTCGACCATCCCCGAGCGCTTGACGGCAGCCAACATGGCCCCCAGGCCCATCGGCGCAGCCTGGTCGGGGAAGCGGATCGAACTGGTGATGCCCTCCAGCAATCGCATGGGGTCCGACAGCGTCGCAGCCCATCCGTCGAGGATGGTGGTAGAGACCGCAAACCGACGCTTGGCCGCATGCGCGGAAAGAAGCGTCAACAAGTGAGTCTTGCCAACGCCCCATGCTCCTTCAATGACGATCAGCTTGGGACGCCGCTTCTCGGCCTGCTTGAAGGCCTCCTCGAACGCAGCCTCGTGGCCCTCGGTGCCTACAGAGATCCTCTCAACATGGGTCTCGAGCACCTGACCCAGCTTGAGCGCCTGCACGCCTGCGCGTGCCGGGGCAAACAGGTTGCGAGAGGCCTCGGCGCCGCCCGGTCGAGTGGAGCCGCCCGCAGGGCCGACGGCAGAAGGAGCCAACAGTCTGAGCGACTCGCCATCCGGAATCTCGTCGATGGGGATCCAATCCGATGCGAAACCGAACTTGACCTTGGCGACGACTCGCCGGCCTCGCACCTCCACAGCGAGGATGGTTCCCCGACCCCACTGGGGGTGGGCAAAGGTGTCTCCGATCTTCATGGCTCGAAGGCAGCCTGATCGTCGGCCTGGATGCCCTGAAAGTCGCCGAGGTAACGCCGGCGCAGCTCATCCTCCCCAAAGGCTTGTTCGCCGGTGCTGCTCTGCAGCAGCAAGAGGCTCGCCCAGGTCTTGACGTAGAGACGACGGGCGTTGATGTCCAGACTCATCTGGCTGGCAACCTTTGCGAGGCGCCGCGAATTCTCGAGCTGAACACTGTGAGTCAGCTTCCCGTCGTAGGCAGCCGCCGCGACCTCCACAAGTCGCTCACCGATGGCTCGGAGCAGCGGCTCATGCCCAATTCCTATCCGATCCAGGCTGATCTGCGCAGCGAAATCGAACCCCTCATCGAATCGTGCGCCGGCCACCGCCAGTCGTTGCTGGAGTGCAGGGTACTTGGTGATGCCCTCCAACACATCGGGCGTCGCTGCAAACGCGCAGAAAAGTGGGATGTCGCCGACAGGTGAGCCAGACCAATCGACCATCACTCGCATCGCACCAAGGACAGCCTGAAGCGCCTTGCCCTTCGCGGTGAACAGGGTCTCGACCTCGTCGATTAGCAACGCCCATCCATGACAGCCCGCATCCAGCGTGAACTTCGACAGGGCGAGCAGAAGCTTTCGTCCGAGTGCACCCTCATTCGCACTTGTCGCGCGGCGCAGGCCCAGCGCATGCCAGTCCTCCTTGGTCAGCGACTCCATGCGCCCGCTCAACCACTTCTCGGCGGCGCCTGCAGCACCAGACAACTCCCGGTCTTCCCAGTAGCCGGCCAGGGCATGACAGGCGACCTGAGCAAAGTCGCCGTAGACGCCAGTGGAGTACTGACGCTTCAGATCCCTCAGATACATAGCGAATGATCCGTCCGGGTCCGAGGCACCAGCCTCTTCAATGGCTTGGCGCTTGGTCCTGACGACGGCCGCAAGTAGTGCCGGGACACCCTGTCCATCCTGGCCGGGCACTTGGAGGGCACCAACGGCCTCTGCGTAGAGACCGAGCGGGTTATCGACTCGAACTGGCCCGCCTCGCTTGTCGGGCACACACTGGACGAAGCTGACGGCGAAGGCCTCGTGCAGGGCGCGAACCGCCAGTGCCATGAGGAAGTGAGTTTTGCCACCGCCATACGGGGCAAGTACCAGCTTGAAGTGGGCGTCGCTGCGAGAGAGATCTTGCAGATAGGCCACCGCTAGTCTTTCGATCCAGTCCTCCACCCCAACCGAGAACATCGGGAAGACCTCGCCAGCGGTGGTGATCTCTCTGGGAGGAACGCCGTGCTCAGCCAGTTGAACAAGCAGACGATGAGCGATCTTCTTATCCACGGCCCTTGACCTCCGAGAGAACAGCAGTTGCAGTGCGCTTCACGAACTCTCGAACGATCGCGCTGGTGGGTGACGATGCAAACTTGACCGAGTCCTTTGCGAGCGCAGCACCAATTCGGCGGGCACTGGCCTCGGTGAGCCCAGACTCCAGCCCGATGTTGACGATCCGGTCGGCAAGGGTCACGAAGAACGCCTGATCGTTGGTCTGCGGGTCGGTCAGATCATCCAGGTCGGTCCAGACGGATCTGATTGACGAGGGGAAGTGCCCCTTCAGCAACGTGGGTGGCTCGATGCGCTGAGCAAGAGCATCGAGATGCTGGCGCGACAGATCAATGAAGTCCTCGGCGGCTGCGTACATGATCAAGCATCCACCGAACGCGCCCAAGGCGCAGTAGTCGACGATGTTGCGCAGATGGGCGAGTTGCTCCTGGAGCGCGCGCGCATTGAGCCTGTGGAACGCACGCTCCGTCTCGTCGAACATGATCAGCACCCCCGGGTACCCGAGAGCGTAGGGGAGCGACAGCAGAGAACGCAGCCAGTTTGCTGCGTTCCTGGCACTGATGCGGCCCAGCGGCTTTGGCAGCGTTTTGTCTGCCCTGTAGAGGGAGCCGACAGTCACGCTGCGCGTCTGTGAACCCGCGAGGAGTGCCTCCAGGTCATCACGAACACTCTCGGTGATGCTGTCGTCTCTCCAGCCACGACCATAGGCCAAGACCAAATTTCGGAACTCCGGGCAGAGGTGCTTCGATGCCTTGATTCCAGCAACCACTTCAGCGGCGGAGTACGCTGCTCCGTCTGCAAACGCTGCGCGGATGATGGACGCCACCCCCGCTTCAGCAACGGCATCCGGGCCGCTTGGCGCGGCCAGGCTCGTCGCCACCATCTCATATGTTGTGCGCAGGGAGCCAAAAGGGGAGGCGCCGATCGGGCAATCGATCCTCGCGGTCACAAACCCCTTGCGCCGCGCGGCAGCCTCTACGGCCAGGAGGTAGTGCGTCTTGCCCCGTCCGTTCGCGCCGAAGACAAACTGCACCTCCGTGCCACCAGCAGCCAAGTAAGGGAAAACCTCAGAGTCGAATCGAGCCAGCGTCGCCTCAAGCCCAACCGACATCCGCTGCGCAGTGTCTGCGTCAGGTGGTGTTCCGTGGGCAGCCAAGTGCGCCAGGCGTGCGCGAGGGGACTTCATGCAATCCACACCCAAAGGACCTGGACCGGATTACCGGTGGCATCAGGCAAGACCACTGCCTCGTGCTGTGTTGACATGGCAGGGCCTTGGTTGGAGAGGCGCTCACTGCCGCACGCCCAGCCCTGTTCACTGTCGCCAAACTTGCTGAGTTCATAGGCAAGCATCGCCAGCGAGTAGTCGAAATACGACTTGGCCGAAGGCTTCTTCCGGAAGGCGTCTGAGGTCAACTGCCGCGCGACGGCGATGTAGGGAAAGAGCTCCTTGATCTTGGCCTTCCCATCCGAGACCTTGCCGTCGGCGCGCGCCATGGCGAATGCCGTCTTCAGCACCTTGAAGAACTTGTCTCTGGGTATCAGCAATGCGTTGAGTCGATCCTGCTCGGCAACGATGCGCTCCAGGACCTTAGAGCCGCTGGTCTCGTCGAAAGCGACGAGCTCTTCGCTGCCAATACTGATCTTGACCTTCCGGCTCGAGTACTCGACCTTGAACGCCCCCACCCTGTCATACGCCGACAGACGTTGGAACGGCAGTCCTGCCGCACGCGCGGCAAGCTCAAGCTCCTGGCGTCGTGCAGCAACCTGTTGTTCGAGCGATTCGCGCACAAGGGTTTGGCGTTCCACGATCGCCTGCCTGGCACGGGAGACATCAAGACCATCGAGTGCGCTCAGCGCGCTCGCAAGCAAGCTCACCGCTTCACTTTCAGACGCTGACGCCTTGTCCGCCTTCTTCAGCGCATCTACCAACTTCTCAAGGTGCTTGACGTGGCCAGTCAGTTCGGACATTGCATGGACTCCGTTCTACGGTGGGCGATCTGCTGCTGCGATGAGGATGCAGCACCCTGAGGTTTCACCTTCACGACGTCGACTCCGGCTTGGTTGACGGCATGGCGGAAGTGGCGTGGCGGCGGCGGTACTGCTCGGCTGCCATCTCCAGCCGACTGTGTACTTCCGACACGAGAGATGCAGGGGCCAACACTTCGACCTGCGCCCCCTGACGAAGAATGTCCATGGCAATCTCCGTCTCATCGCTGTATGGAACCTCGAGCTCGAAGCGACCGTCTTCGAGCCACTTGCCACGCTGATCGGGATGCCACTGCTCCTTACTGATCCACTGGGCGGCCTGTGATGTGACCACCATACGCGCCCAACTGCGTTTGGCGCCTGCGTAGACGCCATAGCCACCGTCCATGTCGGCCTGGACCTGCTTGAGGGGTACGTCTTTCGCCTTCGTCTCCAGGGCCTCGGCGCTTTCAATGGCATCAAGGGCGAATCGAAGTAGCCTTTCTCGCGTATGGCACCACGCGTCGATGTACCAGGTATTGCGGTAATAGACGAGCCTTTGAGGTGACACGTCGCGCTCGCTGACTTCGCCGCGACCTCGCGTCAGGTAGCGTAGATGAAGGCGCCTCCGCTTGAGCAGGGCCTCGCCGACGAGCTCGAAGAATTGGCTGGGTACCGGTCGCTTCGCTGAGCCGATGATCTTCACGCGCTTCAGCAGCGCTTTAGTCTCGGCCTCACTCGTACCCAACATCTGGTGGATGCGCTCCAGGAGGGGCTGCAGGTGCCGGCTGATCACGCCATCAGAGTCGAGCTCGTTCAATAGCTGGTGGGCCATCAAGAGCGAGTAGAGCTCTCGCTCACTGAACCAGAGCCCGGGCAACTCGTGCTTTTGGCCCCGGTACTCTTCGCCGAACTTGTAGCCGTTTAGGAACCGGTCGTAGACGATTGGCGCGCCGAGTTGGTCTTTCAGGTAGTCCAGGTCGCGCTTCAGCGTGGCAGGTGACACCTCCAGCTCATCAAGCAGGGTCTGGAAGCTCACGTGCCCGCGGTTGCGGATGAGCATCTCTATCTTGTAGACGCGGGCAGTCTTGGTCATGACACGGCGCGGTTGGTCGCTCACCCGGTGAGCGTCACCAACTGTATCCGCTGGTGTACCGATTTCTCACCCAGTACTGGACACAAGAAAGACACGGCCGCGAGTGGCGTCATCTCACCAGCCTAGACATTGACGAGCTCAATTCCTGAGCTATCCGTGGTTACCCTCAATTTGAGGGGGATGCATCACCAGCTCAGTTCTTGAGCTTGGACTTAGAGATCCTGTAGTGCCGGGCCTGAAGCGCCCCATACAGGAGCACCAGCATGACGTCCGAGCCAAGCCTGCCGTCGGAATCTGCCCACTCGGATCCAGGATTCGAGATCGGCTGGGACTTCGCGCACTACCGGTTGGTGCCTCCCGTCGAGCAATTGCTGCCAGGCAATCCGGTGCGCGACGGCTGGGAAGCTGGGCAGGCTGTCTTTGGCGTACGAACGCTGCGCGCAACGCCCTACGTCAAGAAGTGGCTTCAGCTTCGGCTGGGCGCCTGGATGCGTGGCAAGGCGTTTGAACTGGTCCAGGTGACGCCGAACTTCCTGGAGCGCATCGATGTCGACGTCTGCCCCATCACAGGTGACGCACTGAACCGTGCGACTGGCACTGAGACCGACGCGTCCGTCGACCGGGTGAACAACCAGGCTGGATACGCCGCGGGAAACCTGGCGGTGATGAGTGTGCGTGCCAATCGGGCCAAGTCGGCTTACGACTGGCGGGATGCGGCTGCGTTCGTCCGGCAGATCGAAGCCGGGAAACTGGGCGAGATCGACGGATTGAATGCCCGAGAGTGGGCGCGACTGGCGACTCTGATGAGTTACTGCACGCCGCTCAGCCACGCCGAAGCGGCCAACCTGCCCTTGCTGGTATTGCCGCCGCCCCGCCTGCGTCTGCTGAACCCGGTGCAGGCGGTTCAGGCCGGCCTGACGCTCTGCTTCGCCCGCCCCGATAGGGCGCCGAAGGTGGACGCGCTGGTCAGACTCTTCCCGAAAAGGGTGCACCACGAGGTTCGCTCCTTTGTCACGACGCTGTTGGCCAGGCGAATCGCGGCAGGTCCTGCGGCCAGCCGGGCTCAGCTTGGGGCTGCGCTTGAAGCGGCCTGGTGTGAGCCTCTGGTCATCCGGCGCTGGCAGCGCGTGGCGTTGCGAATGGATCCGGCGTCCTGCGAGGCGGTAGCAGCGGTTCTGCCGGCTGCCTTGGCGTCGGCGGTCGGTGGTGCCGGTCCAACGCGCTACCTCAGCCGTGAGCAGGCGACCGAAGGTTGGGCGCTCGACACCGGCGGACGCGTCTCCAGTGGCGGAGCCATCGGCTGGCGCACGAAGGACGAAGCTCCGACGTGCTCCCCGACGATCCTCGATGCGGGCCCGCCCGCTACCCGCCGCCCGCCCAGCACGCCGGCTGACCGCTCGCTCGCTATTTGAGCGAGTGGCCTGCAACCATGCCCTTTTGGTCCGGAACAGGAGCGCGCCCATGAATGCCCATCTTTCGCTGTCTTCCACCGTGGTGTTGACGCCCCGCCGCGCCGGCCTGTGTTCGGGTCAGGACAACTCCGTCGAGGTGCTGGTGCGCATCCAGGCTCCCGACGCACCTGCTGGCAGCGGCGCGCAGCGCCCGCCGCAGGCCCTCGCGTTGGTGATCGACCGCTCCGGCTCGATGGCGGGCCGCCCCCTGGAGGAAGCCAAGCGCTGCGCCGACTACGTACTGGGCAAGCTGCGGCCGACCGACGCGGTGGCACTGGTGAAGTTCGACAACCGCGTCCAGCGGCTCTGGCCAGCCGCCCCGCTGGGTGACGGGACGCCCCAGCGCGCGGCCATCGCCGGCATCCACGCTGGAGGCAACACCAACCTGCAGGGGGGCTGGCGGGAAGGCGCCGACGCACTGATGGACGTCGCAGGCCAGGGTCTGAAGCGGGTCATCCTGCTGTCAGACGGTCAGGCCAACGAGGGTGTCACCGACGCCAACGAGATCGCGGCGCAGTGCGCTTCCTGGGCTGCAAAGGGCATCACCACCAGCACGTACGGCCTGGGCAATAGCTTCAATGAGGAGCTCATGGTTGCCATGGCGCGAGCCGGTGCCGGTAACCACTACTACGGGGACACGGCCGAGGACCTGATGGAGCCGTTCCAGCAGGAGCTGGAGTTGCTGGGCAACCTTTGCCTGCGCGACCTTCGGCTGGCCGCTACGGTGCCCGACGGGTTCGGCGTGGAAGTCGTGAACCAGCTGCCGAAGACGGATACGGGTTGGCGTCTGCCCGACCTGGCATGGGGCGCGGAAGCCTGGGCCGTGTTGAGGGTGACGGCGCCAGCCGGAGCCTTACCAGCCGTGGGACAGCTTTGCACGGTATTGCGCGTGGCAGTGACGGGGCAGAGCCTGGAGGGCGATCCTGTGTCGCTGGAGCGCGCCGGCCTCTCGCTTCCCGTGATGACTGCGGCCTCCTTCGGGAACCTCGCAGACGATGATCTGGTCACGCGACGCTTGGTGGAGCTGGCTGCGGCCGAAGCCTTGATGGGCATGCGCGGCGCAGCCGCGGCTGGCGACTGGGCTCGCGTGGATTCCCTGCTTGAAGTGGCGAGCCGGCAGTTTGCGGGCAACGAGTGGGTTGCCGCTGTACTGGAGGCGATGCGCTCGATTGCCGCAGGGCGTGAACGCGAGCGCGCGATGAAGGAAATGATGTACTCGTCGAGCAAGCTGCGCAGCCGGCTGGCAGCCAAGGACGAGAGCATTGCTTTCAGCGTTGCCGAGAGCGCCTCGGTGCCAGCGTACCTACGACGTAAGCCCGCGCAGGGGAAGGGTGAGGTCTAGGCAACCTTGGCGGCAGGGTGCACCGCCGGCCCAGCGCGGCTATGCCCTCTGCCTCCCGCGCGGCTCACCCCCGGGCGTTGGCAACTTTGTTGTACGCCGGCGCGGGCGTTTGGCAACTTTGTTGGCCAGTTGGCAACTTTGTTCTAAGCGACCAATCCGCGACCCGGTGCCACCGCCTCATTCCACCGTCACGCTCTTCGCCAGGTTGCGCGGCTTGTCGACATCCGTGCCCCGCGCGCAGGCCGTGTGGTACGCCAGCAGCTGCAGCGGCA
>Ga0075157_10001767_pt1 | contig 13183 bp, 7 predicted proteins | sample JI81BgreenDNA_FD_70967 | JGI IMG/M metagenome (GOLD analysis project Ga0075157, IMG submission 70967) | Wastewater effluent complex algal communities from Wisconsin, to seasonally profile nutrient transformation and Carbon sequestration -... | ecosystem: Engineered > WWTP > Effluent > Algae...
AACTGGTTTGCATATTATTGAAGGCTTTTCCTAACACACCTTGATTTTTAAAAATATCAATATGGCTATCCAGTTTCCCTTCACTCACTAAATTGGCAATTTGTATGACATTCTGAAGCTCTAAGCTAACTTTTTCAACTTTTTTAATGGAAGGTGTTATTTCATCTTTTTCTCTGTCTTGTGTGATATTGGGGGTATCACCTTGACTTAAATTTTCTAAATAATAGTCAAGTTTTGTAAGTCTCAACATTATTTTTGTACCAATATTTTGTGAGATTACATAAATTAAAATAGCTATGACTATGATAACAAAAATACTCAGTTGTTGTAATAAACGCCACTGAAAACTCAAATCAGATTTTTCTAATCTAATTTGTTCTTTTCTATTTCTAATAAGTCGGTCTATATCAATATAAATTTTATTGGTTAGCTCTATAATTTGCTTCTGAAATTGTTGTTTGGCATTTTCTGAAAGTTCGGGAAGAGCATCAATATCTATTTTAGTATCTAAATCTTTAGTGTCATCTCCACTACCTTTTCCTTGAACAGTTTCTAAACCTTCAATGGTTGCTTCCAAATCGGTAGTAGGAAAGGCAGATGATAAATCAAAAATAGCTTTTTCTTGTTCTTCCAAAATAACTGGACGCTCTTTTTGAGTTGTATCGTTTCTAGTTTCTAAGTTGTTATTGCTACCACTTTCTTGTACTTCTACGTTGCTTGCAATACTACGTTGGTATCTTCTGAGTTTCTGAATTTCGGTAAGTAGAGCAGCATATTCTGTTCTATCTTCGAGAATTTGCCATTTTTTCTCATAGACATTAAGCGAATCGGTAGAACTTTTGATAAAGTTTTTCCAAATATTCTCTCTATCAGCAGCAAAAAGAGGATTTCTATAAATCAATTGATTTTGTAAAGCTGAGTTTGTTTGTGTTAAATGGGCTTTGAGAGCCTCTAATTGCTGTTGGCTTGGATAAGCAATTTGTAATAAATATTGCTCTCTTTCAGATAATTGCCCAATACGTACAACGAATCCAACAACTACTAAGAAAAGCACAAAGCCAATGGTAGCCAAGCCCCAAAAAATACGCCTACGTATTGCAAAAGAAGGATGTGTCAGGAAAGAAAATAAACCACTTTTAGCCATCTTACTATGAAACGAAAATTATTTCCCTAAGAAACATGAAAAATTTGTTATTTTCCTCAAAAATAGAAAAATTTGTCAAAAAAATACTTTTTGTTTAAAAAATCTATGTTGAAAATAGGTGTTTTAGGGGGAGGGCAACTGGGACAAATGTTCTTACAGAATGCTTATTCTTACCCTTTTGAGGTATATATCTTAGATCCAGATAGCCAATCTTCTTGTTCTAAAATAAATCCAAATTTTACGCAAGGTTCACTCAAAGACTTTGATACAGTATATGAGTTTGGAAAAAAAATGGACATCATTACTATTGAGATAGAAGCAGTTGATACACATGCTCTCAAAAAATTAGTATCCGAAGGTAAAAAAGTATATCCACAACCCGAAGTGATAGAACTGATAGCCAATAAAAGACTTCAAAAGCAATTTTTTAAGGATCATCACTTACCTACAGCAGATTTTGTTCTAGTAGATTCTTTAGCAGACTTAGAAAAAAATATAGATTTTCTGCCTGCTTTTCAGAAACTTGCACAAGGTGGCTATGATGGTAAAGGTGTGATACAACTGAAAAGTGCAGATGATTTTGATAAAGCCTTCACAGAAAGTAGTTTGCTAGAGAAAAAAGTAGAAATAGAAAAAGAAATAGCTGTGATTGTATCTCGAAATCATACGGGCATGGTGGTTTATGAACCATGTGAAATGGTTTTTGACGAAAAACTGAATTTGGTGGACTATTTGATAGCTCCTGCCAGACTTACAGACAAACAGAGTCAAACGGCTCAAGAACTAGCCAAAACGGTCATTGAGAAACTGGACATGGTAGGAATTTTGGCAGTAGAAATGTTTTTGGATAAGCAAGGTAATATTTTGCTCAACGAATTGGCTCCTCGCCCTCATAACAGTGGACATCATACGATTGAGGCTGCTTTTTGCTCTCAGTTCGATCAGCATTTACGTTCTATAACAGGTTTGCCATTAGGCAAACCTATTCTACATTCTAAAGCTGGAATGCTCAATATTTTGGGAGAAGAGGGCTATACAGGTAAAGCCTATTACGAAGGCTTAGAAAATGCATTGAAAGTAGAGAAAGTTTATTTACATTTATACAACAAACACATCACCAAACCTGGGCGTAAAATGGGACATTTTACAGTGTTAGGGGATAATTATGATGAGATAGAACAAAAAATACAGTACTTGAAAAAAACATTGAAAGTGATAAGTTAGGAGCTATGAATTATAAGTTATGAAAGAGAGTATATTGAAAGAGAAGTCTTTCAAATTTGCATTGAGAATAATAAAATTATCTCAATATTTACAAAATGAAAAAAAAGAATTTGTAATTAGTAAACAATTACTCAAAGCAGGAACATCTGTAGGAGCCAATATAAGAGAAGCTCAAAATGCTGAAAGTAAAGCAGATTTTATTCATAAACTTTCTATTTCTCAAAAAGAGTGTGATGAGAGCTTATACTGGTTAGAACTTTTAAAAGAATCAGAAATCTTATCAGAATATTCTTTTGAATCTATCTATCAAGATGCAACAGAATTATTAAAAATGATAAAAAGTGCAATTATTACATCCAAGAAAAGTTTATGAAGAAGCCATTATCATTCATAACTTATAACTCATAACTCAAGAAGTATGTTACAATCCATGACGGGTTACGGAAAAACCCAAAAAGACAATGAAAATTGTAGTTCAGAAATAGAGGTGAAAGCCTTGAATTCCAAATTTTTAGATTTAAACCTTCGTATTCCTAGAGAACTCAATGAAAAAGAACTAGAAATCAGAAACTTGGTTCAAGAATACTTGGAAAGAGGAAAAGTAAATTTGAATATAGATTTTCAAAGAAAAATAAATACTGTTCGTTTGGCTCTCGATGAACAAAACTTAATGCAGTATTATGAACAACTTTCACAAATAAGCCAAAAATTACAAGCCAATACATCAGATTTGTTCCGTTTGGCTGTACAAATGGCTGAAAACAATCAGAAAAATACTATTGAAACACTTTCTGAAGAAGAATGGACTTTGGTAAAAGAAACACTTATTCAGACGCTTGAACAATGCAAAAAATTTAGAGAACAAGAAGGTAATATTCTGAAAGATAAATTCTTAGAATATTCTAAAAATATTGAAAACTTCTTGAAAGATGTAGAAACACAAGATCCCAAACGATTAGAAAATATCAGAGAACGTTTGCATAATAGAGTAAAAGAAATGAAGCAGGATGAAAGTTTTGATAAAAATCGTTTTGAACAAGAACTGATTTATTACATAGAAAAACTAGATATTTCTGAAGAGAAAGTACGTCTGCAAAAACATTTAGATTATTTGGTAGAAGTTTTGCAATCTTCGGCTTCTAATGGTAAGAAAATCAATTTTATATCTCAGGAAATAGGCAGAGAAATTAACACGATTGGTTCAAAAGCTAATGATGCTACCATACAACGTTATGTGGTAGGCATGAAGGAAGAACTTGAAAAAATTAAAGAGCAGTCTTTAAATATTTTGTAAAAAAAGCCTATCAGAAATGATAGGCTTTAAGGCATTTAGCATAATTAATCTTCCCAATACTCTGTACCATTTATATCAATATAGCCTTTTTTGCCATTAAGTTCTACCAAGTTCAAATCATCTTCAAAATCGTAAAACATATCATCATATTTAATGGGTATAAGGATATTATTTTTGAAATCTATTACTCCCCATTTGTTATGCAAACAAACTTTTATAAAACCATACTCAAGGTCAAGTTCTAAACGCTGGTACATAGGAGGGATAATTTCCTTTCCTCCTATATAAAATAAACCTTTTCCTTTTTTTGATTTTGAAAAAGCGTACTCTCCACCATAATAAACAACATCAGTGTATTTATAAGTTTTTGATTTTTTAGTAATCATATTGATAACCTTGCATTTATTCTTTAGTTTAAGCACAATCCAGTCACCTCCCTTATAATCTATCATTTTATACTTTAATGGTATAATCACTTTTCCCGTAGTATCTATTATACCATAGTTATTTTTTTTATTAACAACTATCCAATTATTCTTGGCATGACCTGCAAAATCATATATTAGTGGAGCAATAATATTTCCCTTTCTATCTATAACACCCCAGCCTGTTTCTTTTTCAACAGAGGCATAGTCTCCCCAAAACGGGTATGCATGATGGAAACTTAAACCTATAACTTCTTGCCCATTTTTGTTGATGTATCCATGTTCCATATTTTCATTATAAACATCTGCAATTTCAGCTGTCATAAAACCATAATGAGAATCTAAATACTTAGGAAAAATGGTGGCTTTTCCTGTAGTATCTATCAAAACAAGTTTTCTATCTAAACCAGCGACAGCTATTCCATTATAAAAGGAAGAAATATGATCGTATATGGGATTTATAAAGAATTTATAATTTTTATCAACAATCCCACGTTTACTACCAACGCTAACAACAGCATATTTACCATCAGAAAATTTATCAATAAAATCATATATTGGGGGTAAAATCTCTTTTCCACTTTTATCAAAAATGCCCAATTTATAATGAAGGCTTACTTGAAAAAAATTAGAATCAATACCTATTATATAATCATAAACAAATGGAATAATAGTTTCCCCTTTTACATTTATTAAGCTTTGTTTGTTATTTTTTTCTATGGAAAACAAGCCATTGTATATTACAACATCCTCATAAATAAAGGGAACAATAATAGAGTCTTTTTGATTGATAACTCCATATCTATCATTGATACTTGCCACTGTAAAATCTCCATAAAAGGTTTCTACATAATCATATTTACATGGAATAATAATTTGTTTGTTTTTATTACAGAAACCCCATTTCATGCCTTTTCTGTAAGGAATTAACTTTGGTAAATCTTGAGAACAAACAATGAATGTGTTTAAAAATAAAATGAGAGAAATAATAAACTTTTTCATAATATTCTAAGGCATTTGCATGGCTAAAAATACTTTTTCAAACTTTTTACGCATTTGGCTGTAAGTACCCTGATAACGATTGGCAATAATAGCAAAACTCATTTTTTCTCCTTGTGCATTCGTAAAATAACCAGCAATAGCTATTACACCCTTCATGCTACCCGTTTTGGCTCTTAAATTTCCTTGTAGGGTAGTATTTTTGAGCCAGTTAGTCATGGTTCCCGAAATACCAGCAACAGGTAACGACTGATGAAAAGCCTCATAAGAGGAACTTTTAGACATCAGAGAAAGCAATTCGGCTAAATGATAAGCTGAAACACCATTTTTCAGAGATAAACCACTTCCATCACCAATTTCTAAGCCTGTTATATCCATTCCCTTTTCTTTCCAATAATTTTGGATAATCATTCCTGCTTCTTTTTCAGTATTTTTCGATTTCCCTATTTGTTTGAAAATGCCCTCAGCATATAAATTGATGCTATATAAGTTAATTTCTCTTACGATTTCTGCTAAATTTGGAGAGTTTATTTCTACAATAGTCTGTGTACTATTAGAAACGCTTTCATACGAAAAACTGGGTTCTTGAGCAATTTTAATATTTTTCTGTTTGAGATACTGACTGAAAAGATAAGCTGTTGTAAAAGCTGGATTGGGTAATGCTCCTTTGATAAAAAAAGAATCTGCTTGTGGAACGCTTCCACTCAAAAAACGGTCGTTATACATCGCATAACCATCAATATAGCCATTATCTCCTGTACCTTTTGCAGCAGTTTTAAGACTGCCTTTAAAATTAAGAAAAGGTAAATTTGGGTCTGTTCCTAAGATTTTAGCATCTTCACCTATTATTTTGGAGGGTTGTAAGAGCAATTTGTATTCGTTATCATGGATATTTAAGCCATACACAGCAGAACCATAATAATTTCCCATATCTTCCCAAATCCAGCCTGCTGGGGTAGCATTTTGGCTAAAATACGAGCCATTTCCTATAATTTTTCCCTGAATTTCTTTAATTCCAAGTTTTTGAAGGGTGTTTACCCAATTTGTAAATAATTGACTGGTATTGAGTTGATTAGGGAAATCGGGGCTTCCAAGTGTGGGGTCTCCACCACCTACAATGTGCAAATCTCCTTTCAGAATGCCGTTTTCTATCATACCTGTATAAGCCAATTGCGTTTTGAAAGTGAAATTTTTACCCAGTATTTCTAATGCTGTAGCTGTACTAAAAAGTTTTGTACAAGAAGCAATTAGCATTGTTTTTTTACTATTTTTTTCAAAAACTACTTGTCCAGTAGATGTATTTTTTAAGCAAAAGCCTAAGTAACCATTCTTTAAAAGAGTATCTTTTTCAAGTTCTTCCAATGTTTTCTGTAAATTCTGGTAAGAAGGTGTTTTTTGGGAAAAAAGTAAATAAGGAGTAAAAAAAAGTACTCCAAAAACAGTTTTTATAAGGTGGTTAATTTGCATGCTTGAAATTTAATAAATGGTTGTTACAAATATATTATATTTTAAAATTCTAAATATAATACAAATGTAATCTTGGTATATTTAAAAAATAAAGAATTTTGTTTTGTTTTTAATCAAATAATTAAAATTTAATTTTATGTAAATTGATAAAGTCAGTAATTTGTTTCTGTGTGAAAAATTAACTCAGCTATGATAAAGCAAATTACTGAAAAATCAGCATGTGGTGTTGGCTTTATAGCCAGTTTACACCAAGAATCAAGCCATCAAATTTTACAAACTGCCATCAAAGCCTTGTGTGCAATGGAACACCGAGGAGCATATAGTGCAGATATGCATACGGGAGATGGTTCAGGATTGATGACAGAAATCCCTTTTGAGTTATTAGGATACAAAAAAGGAACGATAGCAGTGGCTACCCTGTTTTTTGCCAAAGAGTTATTAGAAAGAGAAATATCATTTCAAACATTCTATCAAACGCTTCAATTCTGGAACTTAGAAATTATCAAAACAAGAGAAGTACCTATCAATATAAATATTTTAGGTACGGATGCACTCAAAACACTTCCTACGATTTTGCAAGTGATTATCAAAAGACCTGATTTTTGTAGAACGGATGAATCTTTCGAAAAATTACTTTATCAAGCCAAACAAAGCACACTTACTCAGCTTCGTAGAAAAGGGATTCATAACTTTTTCTTACCTTCTTTATCTTCTCATACTATTGTCTATAAAGCTCTTACACGTTCAGAAGCTTTAGCTGAATTTTACGATGATCTGAAAAATCCTCTGTTTAAAACAAATTTTGCAGTTCTCCACAGACGATTTAGCACCAATACTTCTACTACTTGGGATAAAGCTCAGCCTTTCAGACTGGTGGGACATAATGGTGAAATCAATACCATTTCAGGGAATAGAAGCTGGGCTTTGGCTCGTGAAAAGATGCTAGGTTTACCCCCAGAAGAACTACTAACACATGAGGGCATTAGCGATTCGGGAACAGTAAATGAAATGGTTGAAGCACTGAGATACAAGAGTAACATCCCAACAATAGCTGAAACACTTGCCATTATGATGCCTCCAGCCCACATAAAAAATGATTTTTATAAATTTTGGGGTAGAGGAATGGAGCCATGGGATGGTCCAGCCCTGATGGTGTTTTCAGATGGGCTAAATGTAGGAGCAAGGCTCGATAGAAATGGATTTAGACCTTGCAGGTGGATAAGAACGGATGATCTGTTTTGTCTGGCATCGGAAGCAGGGGTATTTGATGTAGAGGAAAATTTGATAAAAAGAAAAGGGATGTTGGAGGCGGGTAGTAGTGTAACAGTGGCTTTAGAAACAGGTGAAATTAGTTTTGAAGACCCAAGCCTTTCTTTAGAAAATTTTGATGCTCATTTTGATGCAAGGCTCATTTTATTAGAAGAAAAGGAAAGAACTCAAAATATAAATTTCAATTATGAAGAAGCCATTCGAACGTTTCATTATACCCACGAAGATATTCATAAAGTATTAGCCCCCATGATTACAGAAGGGAAGGAAGGCATAGGCTCTATGGGCAATACAGCAACACTAGCCATTTTTTCTAAAGAGCCACGCAGTTTTTTTGATTTTTTCTATCATAATTTTGCTCAAGTCACCAACCCACCTCTTGATTACCTTCGAGAAAAAATTGTAACAGATTTATCTGTTTATTTAGGAAAAAAGCCTAGTATTTTTGCCAAAAAAGAATTTGCTCCTTTACCAATGGCTTTTGAACTCAAAAGCCCAATTTTAAGTTTAGGACAATTGGAATATCTTCAAAGCTTTTCTCAAATCCAACATGAAAGAAGTCGAATACTGGCTTTAGAAATTGATTTTTGTTTCGATATTCAAAAAGGTGTTATAGGGCTTCAAGAAGCTATTCAAAGAATAGAAAATGAGTTGCTTTCTTGTACCAAAAAGAACTACTCCATTGTAATCCTTACAGATAAAAATGCTTCTGAAAATAACTTACCTATGCCTTGTGTGCTAGCTCTAAGAGTATGTAAAGAAGTTTTGCATCAGGCAGGTTTAAGTTTGGCTGTCAGTTTGGTTGTAGATTCAGGAGAAATAAGAGCTACGCATCATGTAGCTACTTGTATTGCTTTGGGAGCTTCGGCTGTTTGTCCTCGTGTTGCATTGGAAATTGCCCAAAATTTCCAAGATAAAAATGAAGAATTGTCTGTTTCTCAGAAAGAAAAAAATCTCATCAAGGCATTAGAACAAGGCTTACTCAAAATTATGTCTAAGATGGGTATTTCGGTAGTCAGGAGCTACGAAAACTCTCAGTTGCTGACAGTTGTTGGATTAGATTTTGATTTGGTACAAAAATATTTTCCTAGAACAACAGCTTATCTGAGTGGAATAGGGATGAGCCAAATTGTAGATTTAATGATTCAGAAACATCAGAAAATGAATCAGAATATAGAAGAAAATCAAATTTATCATAGTTATCTTTATAAAGAACATCCAAGAGGCATTTCAGGCGAACGCCACGATTTCACAGCTCAAGTATCCAAAAATATCCACCAATTAGCCAGAAAACACAATCTTTCTTTGGATGATGTCAAATTATACGAAAAATTTTTAGAAGAGTCAGAAGTAAATACACCTATTCATATTCGTCATTTATGGAAACTGATGGGCAATCAGGAAAATACTAATACAGTTCAATCTTATGAGGAAATTCTAAAAACCTTTGGAGCTGGAGCGATGTCTTTTGGAGCTATTTCTGCAGAGGCTCAAAGAGATATATTCTTGGCTATGAAGCAAATAGGTGGACGTAGCAATTCAGGAGAAGGAGGCGAAAATCCTTACTATTATTCAGATGCTATTTTTCCTGCGATCAAACAAATAGCTTCAGGACGCTTCGGAGTGGATGCTTTGTATCTCATTTCGGCTAACGAATACCAAATAAAAGTAGCTCAGGGAGCTAAACCAGGTGAAGGTGGACAATTGATGGGTGTAAAAGTAACAGCCAGCATTGCTAAGGCTCGTCATTCCAATACACAAGTGGATTTGATTTCTCCACCACCCCTTCACGATATTTATAGTATCGAAGATTTAAAAGAACTCATATATCAACTCAAACAGATTAACCCTTATGCGAAAGTAAATGTAAAACTGGTATCTGGAGCTGGTATTGAAACCATTGCTGTGGGTGTGGCAAAAGCAGGAGCTGACATTATCCATATTTCTGGAGGAGATGGAGGAACAGGAGCTGCTTCACTTTCGTCTATGAAGCACGCAGGTATTCCTTGGGAACTGAGTCTTTGGGAAGTGCATAAAGCTTTGGTAGAAAATCAGTTGCGAGAAAATGTAATTTTGAGAGTAGATGGAGGACTCCAAACGGGTAAGGATATTGTGATGGCAGCTATTTTAGGAGCTGAAGAGTTTGAATTCGGAAAACTGCTTCTAATAGCTCAGGGTTGTATCATGGCTCGGATATGCGAAAAAAATACATGTCCCACAGGCATAGCCACACACGACGAAAAATTTAAGGCTAAATACAAAGGCTCGCCAGAACATATCGTCCAAATGCTTACTTATTTGGCACAAAATGTTCAGAAACATTTAGTTTCTTTAGGAGTAGAAAACTTAAAAAAACTAATCGGAAGAATTGATTTATTAGGTATTGAAGATAAATACCTTCCATTTATTCAAGAACGTAATATCCAAATTGATTTTCTTGGTCAGTTTGAAGCCAAATATCAAACTTTTTCACAAAAAGATTACTCCCCAACTGTAACAAAATCGCTGTTAATAAAACAAAGAAACCTTTTCTACGAAAAGGTAGGAAATCTTAATAAAGCAATTTTAAATGATACTCGTGAAGCTCTAGCTCAAAACGAAAATATTACTCTCTCTTATGAGATTAAAAATACAGATAGGGCAGTCCTAGCAACTTTAGTAGGTAAAATAGCTTGGAAAAGGCATCAGGCTATCATAAGTAAAAACCAAGATTATAAACAGTTTTATAATACAATTACTTTGAATTTTAGAGGTAGTGCTGGACAAGGATTTGGGGTATTTATGACAGAAGGTTTAAATGTACGATTAGAAGGTGAAGCCAACGATTGTGTTGCCAAATCTATTTCTGGTGGAAAAATAACAATTGTACCGTTTGAAAATAATTGCTTGGAGCCACAATACAATGTATTAATAGGAAATAGTGCTTTATATGGAGCCATAGGAGGAACACTCTATGTGGCAGGAAAAGCAGGAGATAGATTTGCAGTACGAAATAGTGGAGCTACTGCTGTGGTAGAAGGAACTGGCTGGCATGCCTGTGAATATATGACTCGAGGTAAAGTAGTAATACTTGGCAAAACAGGTTATAATGTAGGTTCTGGTATGACAGGAGGAGAGCTTTGGATTAGAAATAGTCACGAATCCTATATAAATCAAGAGTATATTCAAGAAACATCTGTCTCTGATGAGGAATGGTGGCAGTTATACGAACTGTTAGAAGACTACCAACAAGAAACACAAAGCCTTTTAGCCAAAGAAATCATCAGTAATTGGGAAATAGAAAAGCTCTTAATAAAGAAATATTTACCTATTTCAAAAAATACAATACTCAAACCCACTGAAACTATTTTTACAACAAGTATTCAATCATAAAATCAGCTAAAATTTCTAAAAAATAACAGTATGGAAAGTTCAATCACCTTTGGCAACAAGGTTGCCAAAAAGCAAAAACTCTGGATTATTCCTTTTGCGATTCTTTGTTTGGTAAGCATATTGGGTGTTTTTCAGCCTTTAAGTGCATCTTGGTTTGCTTCTGATAGTAAAATAGTAGTAGCAGATGTAGCATGGATGCTCACGGCTACAGGTTTAGTATTACTGATGACACCTGGTTTAGCATTTTTTTATGGTGGTATGGTGGGTAAAAAAAGTGTCATTTCTACTATGCTACAAAGCTTTATTGCTATGGGAGTTATCAGTCTTGTATGGGTTTTGGTAGGTTTTAGTTTGGCTTTCGGCGACTCTGTGGGAGGTTTTATTGGTAATCCTTTTACATTTATGATGTTTAAGGGTGTGGGAACACAAACGCATGAACAGCTCTCCCCAACAGTTCCTTTATTGCTTTTTGCTATGTTTCAACTCAAATTTGCAATCATTACGCCAGCCCTCATTACGGGTTCTTTTGCAGAAAGAGTTCGCTTTTCATCTTATCTGCTTTTTATGGTACTATTTTGTCTGTTTGTGTATTGCCCGCTGGCTCACTGGACTTGGCATCCTGATGGTTTTTTACGAAAAATGGGTGTATTGGATTTTGCAGGAGGAACGGTAGTACACTTATCAGCAGGCTGTGCAGCGTTTGTAGGGGCTTGGTTCTTGAAACGCAGACAGAGCCATGTAGCTCAAGAAGCACATAGCCCTGCTAATATTCCGTTTGTACTGCTGGGTACGGGTATGTTATGGTTTGGATGGTTTGGTTTTAATGCTGGTTCAGCTCTTTCAGCTTCAGGGTTGGCTGTATTGGCTTTTGCAACCACCAATACAGCTTCTGCGTCAGCAGCATTAAGTTGGATATTTTTCGATGCCATCAGAGGTAGAAAGCCTTCTGCAATGGGAGCTTGTATAGGGGCAGTAGTAGGTTTAGTAGCTATTACACCAGCAGCGGGCTTTGTGAGTATAGGAACAAGTATTTTTATTGGTACTTTTGCCAGTATTGTTAGCAATTTGGTTGTTCATTATAAAAATAAATCAACATTAGACGATACTTTAGATGTATTTCCTTGTCATGGGGTAGGTGGAGCTGTTGGAATGCTCTTAACAAGTATTTTTGCAACTACCATAGTCAATTCAGCTGGAGCAAATGGATTATTGTATGGAGGAACGCAACTATTTTTAAATCATTTAATAGCACTTTTTATTACCATTATATTTTCGGTAGGGGTTTCTTATATTTTATATCAAATTACAAATAAACTACTGACAATACGTGTAAAAACAGAAGATGAATTAATAGGTTTAGATATGAGCCAGCATGGTGAAAGTTTATGACACAAAAGGCTTATTCTTTAAGCCTTTTGTGTTTCTTGTTCAGATTCTTTTTTGATAATTTTAAGAGTTCTGCCAACTCTTTTAAAGAATAAAACATAATTGTCTATTTCAAATACTCTCGAATCGTTTCGAGCTTGTATCAGAAAAAACATACCTAAAATTACAAAAATAGTATTGGGTATCCACATCGAAATGGCTACATCTATCAAGCCTTCTTTTGCCCATTTCTCAAAAAACATATTGGTAGTGTAATACAAAATGAAGAAGAGTACAGAAACCAAAATAGGAACGCCTAAACCACCTTTTTTAATAATAGAACCCAATGGGGCTCCAATCAGAAACATGATAAAGCAACCCAAAGCAAAAGTAAATTTTTTGTGTAATTCAATAGAATGTTCTCTGATATTGAGCTGGTTGCCAAGTTGTTGAGCTTTACGATACTCTAAAAAACCTTTAACAGAACGAGCCTGATTCAATGACCTTTGTAAAATAGAACGAGTGTTAGTACTATCAAAACGATAATTATACAAAGAATCTACAAATTGGGGTGTATATGCTATTTTATGATTAAAAGTAGCTAGAGCAATACTATCCCAAGTC
>Ga0075157_10001769_pt1 | contig 13172 bp, 5 predicted proteins | sample JI81BgreenDNA_FD_70967 | JGI IMG/M metagenome (GOLD analysis project Ga0075157, IMG submission 70967) | Wastewater effluent complex algal communities from Wisconsin, to seasonally profile nutrient transformation and Carbon sequestration -... | ecosystem: Engineered > WWTP > Effluent > Algae...
GGGAAAAGAAGGCGGTGAAGTTCGTTATGTAGATACATTTATGCGAAGAGCTACAGAAGAAAAGTTGAATGTAGATTTTATTGGCATTCATTGGTACGATTGGGGTGGATGGTTTGATAAAGCCGACTCATCGGCAAACGGCATTTTTAACCGATTTAAATCAGCTATTGCAAGAGCATACAACAGGCATCATAAACCTATTTGGATTACAGAATTTAATGCCAATGAAAATAGACCAGATACTATTCATCATCAATTTATGCGACTAGTATTACCATGGATGGATGCTGATCCTAGAATTGAGCGTTATGCCTATTTCTTTGGTAATGATTTGCCCTCAGGTGGTGGCAATGCTGGTCCTTTAACTGTTGGTGGACAAATTTGGGCCAATCATGCTTCTGTAGAGGCTTATCCTAAAAATGTGTATGATTCAAGAACAGCATTTCCTGATACTTTATTAGCAACTTGGGAAACTTCTGGCTATTTGCAAGGCGGCAGAGACTCTACCAATTTTTCTCCAAAATGGGTAAACAACAATATAGATATTACACAACCTTTTAGACGAGGTAGTGGTGTTGATGTGCCTACAACAACTGCATCTAACGGATATTGGGGTGCTAATGATTTTTCTACTAGTACTGCAACAAATGGAGAATCAACAAATAGATTTTTAACTTTTAAAATAAAATCTAAAAACAATAAATCTTTAAATATTCACTCTATTGATAAGTTTAATATTCGTAAAAATGGTACTGGTCCTGCTAAAGTTGAAATAGATTTTCAAATTGACAATAATGGTTGGGTTTTAGCTGATACTATCATAGATATTCCTGCAATAACAGGTAATTATAGTTTGGGGCCAATTGATTTATCAAAAGTTAGAGGATTACAAAATGTTCCATCAACAAGTACAGTAACAATTAGAATTATTCCTTACGAAGCCACATCTGCAGGTACATCTTTTTTAATAGGAAATGGCACTGCTGATATAGAACCAGATTTTAGTTTAAGAGGCAGTTTTGCAGAAGATAATTTAGTAACAGCTATTCTACCTGTTACATTAACGAACTTTCAATTAAAACGCGATAAATCAGCCATTTTACTAAACTGGCAAACAACGCAAGAAATCAATTCTAAGGAATATGAATTGCAAAAAAGTATTGATGGTATTTCATTTCATACAATTGCTACAATTCAAAGTAATAACCAATTAACTGGAAGCCAATATACATTTACAGATAAAACAATTACTGCTAGTGTTAATTATTATCGTTTGAAAATGATAGATAAAGATGGTAGTTATACTTACAGTAAAACTTTAAAAAGCATTGTTGACGATATGCAAACGAGTTTTACTGTTTTCCCTAACGTATCATCAATTGGTGAAACAGTATTTGTGGGTTATAAAAATACTTCTACAAATGCCGAATTGAAAGTTATGAATTTGAATGGACAAGTAATTAGTCGTTATAAGTTAACAGGTGTCAGCGGAACTCAAACAATAAAAACGAATAATCTGGCAAAAGGTGTATATATTATTTCGTTGCTAGAAAAAGACATTTTGTTGCAAAAAAAATTAATCATCCAATAAAAAATAAAACGAATGAGTAAGAATATTGTTAAACTTATTTTTGTTGTTCTTATCTGTAGTATTGTTCAAATTAGTAGAACACAAGCACAAACAAAACTCCCCAATTTTTTTAGTGATAGTATGGTACTGCAACAGCAAATGGAAGCACCTATTTGGGGAACCGATAAACCGAATGCAAAAATTACCATTAAAACAAGTTGGGGTAATCATATAAAAACAACCGCAGATGCAGATGGTAGGTGGAAAATAAAAGTATTAACGCCATCAGCAGGTGGCCCATTCACCGTTGAAATAAATGGAACAGATAAAATTGTATACAAAAATGTTTTGGTAGGAGAAGTGTGGTTGTGTAGTGGACAATCAAACATGGAAATGCCTGTAAAAGGATATAATAATCAGCCTGTATTGGGAAGTAATGAAGCTATTTTAAATTCAAGCAATCCTAATATTCGTTGTTTTACAGCACCCAAATCTGTAAATAAATCTAATGCAACAAATGTTGGTGGCTCATGGTTAGCTGCTTCTCCAGCAAATACGGGTAATTTTAGTGCAACGGCTTATTTTTTTGCACGTAAAATTCAATCCATTTTAAATATCCCTGTAGGTATTATTCATACATCTTGGGGTGGCTCAAGTATAGAAGCTTGGATGGATAGTCTGTCCTTATCAACTGTTTTAAAAGTTACAATTCCAGAAAAAGTAAATACAGGAAATGCTAATGGTATTCATACAGCCTTGTATAAATCTATGTTACATCCTTTTATTGGCTATGGAATAAAAGGAGTAATTTGGTATCAAGGAGAATCTAATAGACTTAAAGCTAAGGAATATCAATCTTTATTTCCATTGCTCATAAATTCTTGGAGAAACCAATGGCAACAAGGAAATTTCCCTTTTTATTTTGTACAAATTGCTCCACATTCTGGTTTGCCAAATAATAACGTAAATGGAGCTTTTTTACGAGAAGCTCAGCTTAAAACTATGCTTGGAGTTGAAAACACAGGAATGGCAGTTACCATGGATATTGGAGAACAGTTTTTAATTCATCCTGCACAAAAAGAAACGGTGGGAAATCGCTTAGCATATTGGGCTTTAGCAAAAAATTATAACATCAATGGTATTGCGTTTAGTGGACCCATTTTAAATAAGATTGAAAGTAATAAGAATGATACAATTACACTCTCTTTCAATTATGCAGAAATGGGCTTAAACAGCTTTGGAAAGCCGCTTACCGATTTTGAAATAGCAGGAGAAGATAAAAAATTTTATCCTGCAAATGCTTTTTTCACAAAAGGAAAACTGCAGTGGGTTTCTGTAACTAGTGATAGTGTAAAAAATCCACTTCATGTGCGTTACGGATTTAAAAATTGGGTTCAAGGTAGTTTATTTAATACTGCTGGTTTGCCTGCAAGTAGCTTTAGAACCGACGATTGGTAAACCCATAAACATATGTACTATTTTAAAAAATTCATAAGCTTTTCTGAATAGCTTAGGCGAATTTATTTTCCACAACCAATTATATAAATTAAATGAAAAAAAATCTAAGAAAGTTAGCCGTAGTTTCAACAATTATAGCTTTGCATGCTTGTTCAACACAGAGTAAAATTTCAAAAGAAGCTAGCTCTAAGTCAATACTTATTGATGTCGCTACTCCTAAAGATGCTGTGCCTACTGTTATCAATGATTCTACAACAAAAGAAAACTTACAGAAAGCTTGGATCTTAGATTTTAGTGATGAGTTTAACGATAATGTAATTGATACAATTAAATGGAATATTGAAACCTCGATAAAAAAGAGAGTTGATGTTACTTTATATGCAGATAAAAATCAGCTGGAAGAAAAAGACGGCAACATGTATATTTTATATAGAAAGTCGCCACTACATGATACAGCATATAATGCAGGAAGATTTACATCGAAAGGCAAATATGCACCCACTTATGGATTTTTAGAATGTAGAATGCATGTGGTAAAACCCAATGGTCATCAAACAGCATTTTGGATGATGCCTGAAGGTAAAGGAATGACAAATGAAGGTGTTGATGGAACAGCAAATGATGGTGCAGAAATAGATATTGTAGAAGGTATAAAAGCTAACAGTTATTCTTTAGGATTGCATTGGGATGGTTATGGAAAACCTGCTCACAAATCTAACGGACGTGAAATAAAAGCACCTAAAATGCATGAAACAGAATTTCATATTTATGGGTTTGAATGGACACCAACTTACTTGAAATTTTATTTTAATGGAAAAGTAGTAGCTACAATGACCGACCCAAAACTAATACCACATGTTGCACATTTTATTTATTTCTCTGGAAGTTGTTTTGGAGCAAATAATTGGCTAGATGGTGATATCAGAAAAAATGAATTTATTCAAAAGGGCAATACCGATAAGGCTTATATAGATTGGGTTAGAGTGTACAAAAGCACCAAGAAATAAATAGCTTCTAATGCTTTGTACAATTTTATATTTCTTATTTCATGAAGTTGAGTTTAAAGAAATTAGGTTGGTATAAATAGATAGAATTTGTTCTGAATTTGTATATTTTATAGTAGTTGTAGAGGTAGTGAAAAAACAGTTTGTTTGTTAAGAAATGATTTCGAAGTTTAAAGAATTTTTAAAGTACAAACGATTATTTCATAAAGCTGAATTTTAGTAACTAGATTGTTGCTTGAAGAAAAAAGGGAGTGGTAATGTTACTACTCCCTTTCTCTTTTATCAAATGCTTCTTTACTTTTCTTATTTTTTGTAGAGCGTCTAATTGAGTTGCTTATTCTTTAATAATCTTCTTCGATAATTTTCTGCTACCGTTGTGCAACTGAATAATATAGCTACCCTTTAATAAGCTTTTGATATTCATATTATATTGTCCTGTTTTTACTTTTCCAATATTGATAGCAGTTAGTTGTTTTCCATTGTTATCGTAAATAATGATGGAAGAATAATCTGTTTCATTTAATCCAAAGTAATGTAGGTTCAGTAAGTCTTTTAATGGATTAGGGCTTATTTTAATTGAAAAATCTGCTTTATTATTCGCTTCAATATTTATTACTTGACTATATTCAAAACTTCCATCACTGTTTACTGCTTTTATTCTATAGTAAATGCTGCCATTGTTTTTGCTTTTATCAAGCCAAGAATAAGAATCTATTGCTATCGCTTTTATACTAGCAATTTTGGTAAATCTATTTCCATTTTCACTTTTTTCAATCTCGTATCTATCTAAGTTTTTTTCATTTGCAACTTTCCAAAGTAAGTTTATGCCATCTATCTGCCTGTTTCCATTAATACTAATAAAAGTAACTGGTAGAATAGTAGTGTTATTGGTAGTTAATTCAAAACGGTTGTTGCCACTACTTGCTGCGTCATCGGTAATGTTTACGTTTATTGTTGTATTGTTTGAAAGCAATGTGGTGGTGAGTAAATAATTATCTTTCAAGTAATAATTACTACTAGTAAAAGATGGTACATTTTTTACTATAATCTTATAATTACCAATAGGTGCAGTAAAGCCTAAAGGAATACTCGAAAACATATTTGGTCTTCTATCAATAGCTAGTAATATAGAGTCGTTGCAAATGCTATAAAAATTTACATCAGGATTAATCATTTTTATAGCATCCCATAAAGCATCATATTTAGTAGTGTAAAGATTATTGTTAAATATAAAATCAAGTTTGTCGGCATAATTTCCTGTTGAGTCATTTACTTCTAGTGTTAGAAATTCGTTTGTGTTACTCGTACTAAATATGCTATTTGGAGAGCCTGTGGTGGGTTTACTAGCCTCTGTAAATGTAATTGTATTATTTGTGTTCGCTATACCTTGGGCAAAAAAGGCAGCTCCACTTGGTAAAATATAGCTGTTACTAAATGGTTGCGTAACATAAGCTCCTCTTGTGCCTGCTGTTGTATTCCAAACACTGAAATTTGCGTTTACATTACTGCCTAATGTTACCAAACTTAAGTCTATTGGGCTTGCATAAGGGTTACCTACTAATGAATAATCTTTATTTACACCATTGTAGGCTAAAGTAGCTACTTGATTGCCTTGGTTTAAGGTTCCAGACCAGTTAAGTGTTACTGAACTGGCTGTATAGGTTTGTCCATTTAATCCTTGTCCTTTAGTGCCACGTATTAAAATTCTATATCCTCTTAATGCATTTAAAGTACTAGTTGCTGTAAGTGGCGTCCATCCTTGGCTTAAAATAGAAATAACGTTGTTATTGTTGTATTCAAAAGCACTTGATGAGTTTGTTATTGTATTTGTAAACGGAGAACCACCAGAACCAGTAATATCTATGTTATCAGTTAACTCACTTATCGATAAGTTATTCGTAAATGGATGTGCTAAAAATCTAAATGCTCTTCTTGCAGGTACAAATCTTTGAACAGTTACGTTACCTACAATTACACCACTTCCTGCTGCCACACCTGCTGTACGAGTAGTGATAGATGATAGGGTTAAATTGTTGTTTGTAGTAAACGTACCAGTTGTTGGTGTAAGTGTACCATTTACTGTTAATGCTCCATTTAACACTACACCAGATGGATTATTTATTCTTAAATTATAAACAGTATTGCCTGCAAAAGTATTAGCAGATATTGTTTGAAGTGTAGATCCTGCAAATTCAATGGTAGCGCCATTTACATCAATTACGCTTCTGCTAGTAACAGTAAGTGTTCCATTATTAATAATATTTCCAGAAATTATAAAAATACCATAACGAGTAAAGTCGCTATTGTTGGTTACAGTTAAACTTGCACCAGCATTAATAGTAATATTTTTAGCAAAACTTTTCCACTCAGCGTTACCAATTCCTGTAATTTGAGGATATCTATTACTAGCTGCAGATACATCGGGTATTAAAATATCATCATTAATTGTAGGAACAACATTGCCTGTCCAATTTGATGCTGTATTATAAGCTACCGAAGTTGCTCCTGTCCAAGTATTTACTTCTCTTGTAACTGTAATGCTATACATTTTTGTGCTTAAATCTTCTGCCGTTACTAAAATGTTTATGACATTATTTCCAACGTTTAAAGCTAAATTAGATGATGCTGTACCACTATTTATAGATGCATAAGTGCCGCCATTAATATTTATTTGAATAGTGGCATTTGTATTTGATTTTGTAGGTGTAACCGTTATATTAGCTATATTGTTTTGGTATGTAACTGAATAGGCTGTTGTGTTACTTTCAAATATTGGCGATAAACTACCTTGGCTTAGTGTAAGTGCTGATAAATTAGCATCGGTTGATAATGGAATAACCGTAATAGTTTCAGAAAAACCTCCTTGATTTGAAACTGCAGTTTTATTGGCTCTAACTCTATAGTAGTAAGTAGTATTTGGTGTTAAACCTGTGATGTTTTGTGATGTGCCATTTATAATTGCTGCATTATAACTTGGTACAAAGGATGAAAAGTTCGAATTAGTAGAAACATCTAATAGATAATGATCTACATTTTGTAAGTTACTAATTGAAGGTGGCAACCAATTGGCAGTAAAACCAGTTGTTGTTTTACTACTTTCTTGTTTTGCTTCTGGAATAATCATTGCATAACTTTCTACCCAATTACTTGTAGCACCCGTAAGTGCCATATTGGTAAGTGTTCCATTATTGGGGTTAGATGTTAATTCTTGTAAAATATTTAAACCTGTATTAGTGCCACCAGCGATACCGTTATCGAAATTGAAATACTTTACCAAGTTATTAGTAGATGCACTAATTGTGTTAAACATAAATTCTTTTATCTCCGATTCTTGTTTAGCAATATTCCAAATTCTAACTTCATCAATGGAGCCAGAAAAGTATCTTGGCGTTTGTAAATTATGTACGCCAATTGTTAAAGCTTGTGTATTTATTGCAGTGGAAATAACTGTACCTGTAAGTGGAGTAGCGATACCATTTACATACAATGTTCTAGTACCACCATTATTTACTGCCGCTATATGATACCATTTGCCTGCTTCTAAAATTCCATTTGCTGTTTGCAAACCATCGAAACTTAAACCAGTAAACGGCGAGGAGTTAGATAAGCCAAGATAATATCCAGCAGAAGTATTTGTTTGAGATTTGCTTATTATTCCAGCATTTGTAGAAAAATTTGTTGGTCGTATCCAAGCCTCTAGTGTGTAGTTAGTGGTTAGGTCTATTGCATTTGCGTCAGCAATACTTATATAATCGTCTGTGCCGTCAAAATTTAAAGCGTTTCCAGGAGTAATCAAAACTGTTGCCGTATCTTCTAATAAATAACCCTTTATAGCAAGATCGTTGGTTGAATTTGAAGTTCCATCTCCAATAGCAAAAGAATTTGTAGTTGTAGCTCCATAAGGAATAATTCTAAAGGTAACTGTACTAGTTGATGGTACATTTTGTAGTGCACTTATACTTGATAAATCAATTGGACTTAATTTATCTGTTCTTAAAGCAGTAACAGTTGCTATTGAACGCGTTGCTATGTTTACAAAAGAACCATTATTTATCTGATATTGAAACTGGTATTGATTAGGCCCATTTGTATTTACCCTGATATTAACTGTATCAATTAAGCTATAATTAACGGTTTTACCTGTTGCTGCTTGTAGCTTAAAACTTATAAATTTATTTTCTGAAATACCAACTGCTGCTGTAGAATTTGACCATGATAATCCACCCCAAAAACCAGCTAGTGAAAAAGAACCAGTGTTACCGCTCCCTGCTGTTAAAGATTGTGTTGCAGTTATTCTTGCATCTAAAGTTGTAGGTGCAAGTGGGGATGAAATACTATTACTTGTAGTTGTGTTTAATCCTGTTGTATTAAAACCTGCTAAAACAACTTCGGGAAAAACAGGTCTGCTGTCTACTATGTTTTGAGGATATGCTAAAGTAGATTGTTGTGCATTGTACATAGTACCCATTGGGGTTAAGTTACCATTGGCATCTAACAGCGGAAAATGATCTTCAAAAAATGGGGCATATCGTTCTATTCTTGGGTCACTATCTAGCCAAGGAATAGCTAACTCAAAAAAAGCCTGATTTACGGCTGCACTTCTATTTACATTGGCGTTAAATTCAGTAACCCAAATTGGTTTTTTGTACAAATCCCATACATCATCAATGTAGGCTTTAAACCTATTTAAAACTTGCGTTGCCGTAGGATTTGCATTGCTAGTACTTAACCAATTACCCCAGTCATACCAATGTACGCATATAAAATCTATCTGTAGTTTTTGTTTACTTGCTTCTGTTGCAAAACTATCAACCCAAGTTCTATAAGCTTCTTCTGTACCAACAGGAGACCCCATTCTTGTACCTGCTCTTAGCATTTTTTTATAAATAGGTATTGCGTTACGCACAAACATATTTGCTTGTGATGCATGATTGGGCTCATTAAATGCCAAATAGTGCGTTAAGCTATCTCTTATTACGGAGTCAATTCTTAGTTGAGATGCAGTGCCACCACTCCACATCATTGGTACATATTCTCTTGTAAGTGTTGAAGAATCTATACTTCCCCAATCGTAATACCAGCTTGTATTTGCTGCAATTTCATCGGCTTCTGTAATTACACCTGCACCTTTTTTTCTTACGGGAGTATTGGGTAATTTTAAAACTCGTATAAATGAAATTTTGTTCTGTAAAACAAGGGCAAGATTTACGTTGATGGCACTTTGTGTAGCCATATATGTAAATCTTTCTCCAGTACCATCTTCATTTTCGGCCAAAGTAGCCATAAAGCCTTGGCTGAGTTGTATAGATTTAATACTATTGTTTAAACCATTCGGAATACTACTTCCTGTATAAATTATTTTACTTGCACATGTGCCTGATGCACCTTGAAAATTATAAGCGGAATATATTTTTAATTGTGCACTACAAATTTGCCATAATAAAATGGCGACTAGTGTAAGGTTAATTTTTTTCATATTGCCAAGCGAATAATTACAATTGATTACGAAAATAAGTAAAATTAAATTTCAAACGATTGAAATATTATCAATTACACTGGTATTTTGATTTATTGTTTAGGCACAAAAAAAGCTGTGTTTTTGATACACAGCTTTTTTACAATAAACTAAAAATTAATTTGTTTTTTTAGCAGCTTCTACAATTCTTTTTCTTGCTTCAGCATATGCTTTGTATTTATCACCCATAAGATTAGAAACTTTCCAATCTTTTTTCTCATTTGCTTTTGTTAGCTTTTCTTTTCTTTGCTCTGGTGTTAAAGTTGCATCTGCTTTAATTTCGTCTTGAGATTTAAATAACTCTTCAAAAATCGCTTTTAGCTTTACCACTTGTTTTTCATCTAGGCCAACTTCTTTTGCAGCTGTACCCATTTGTTCTAAACTTGTTGCTCTTTGTGCTTTTACTTCTTCAGCCGATTGAGCAAAATTTGTGGTTGCAATACCTAAGCATAATGCAAACGTTAGGATGATTTTTTTCATATTTTATGTATTTATTCCAAAGGTAATTATTTTATTAGTTAATCGTTTGAATTATAGTTTTTAGTTCTAAAATTGATACGATTCTAACATCGTTTTATTGTTTCTTATTAAAAAAGTTAAGATTCCAACTATCCTTCCAATAAATTTTAGGTATGCCTTTTTCAAAAACAATTGGTAGCCAAATATATAATCCTTCAATTGGTGTATCGGGTTTCCAAATGTCGAACATAGCTATGTATGCATCTTTTTTACCAGACACTTTCAAAATGTAAGCACTTTGTCCGCCAAAAGTAGTATCTGCACCAATGCCATTATGTGGATTTCTGCCTACACAAGGGTTTCCTAAATCTGTAAATTCTCCCATTAACGAATCTGCCATAAACAATCTGGCTTTATTGGGTTTCCAACCGCTTGACCCTGAACCAAGTAAGAAATATTTTTTGTTATGGAAAATAACAGCAGGTGCTTCGGTGTGTTTTTCTATTCCTTTTACAGGTTCGTATTTTCCTTCAGGCTGCATTCTGTTTTTGCTTAATTTGCCAATTACAAATGTTTTATCTGGTTTTCTTACTGTTAAATGATAAACATTGTTGTCTACATTTTCGTACATAGAAAAATCACCAGAGCCAAAATCTGAACTTGCACCTAAAAACTTGTTTTTATATATAAATGGTCCTGTAGCCGAATTACTTGTTGCCATACCAATATATCCTTTTAAATAGCCTGTACCTCTTGGGTAATATTTAAAATATGCAATAAATTTTTTTTGATTTTTATCGTATATAATTTTTGGTCGTTCTAATATGCATCCATAAGCTAAATCTGCTGTAGAATCTGTATATGAAACTGATAAAACAATGCCTTCATCTTTCCAATTCAATAAATCTGTAGATGAGTAGCAGTGTATTCCTCCATCGGCCATTTGTGCTTCTGATTTACCTGCTATTTTATGTTCACCATACCAATAGTATTTGTTTTTAAAGAAAATAACATTACCACCATGTGCATTAATGTGTACGCCGTTATTGTCTTTCCAAGGTTTACCCGGTGTAAAACTGGTATTTTTTTGAGCATAGGTATACAAACCTATTGTTGTTATTAACGCAATTAGCAATCCTTTTTTCATATACATACCTTATTTTGTTGTTACATTAAATTCATTTGTCCATTCACTAGCAAAACCCCATTGTAAAATTCTTCTCATTCTTACAAAATAGTTTGTATTTCTTTTCAAAAAGGGTATTTGAATACCACCTCTATTTCCTACAAGAATTCTTTTATTATACTTTCCTAATGCAGTACCATATTCAACCTCATATTTATAATCTAAAGGATCTGTGGAAAATGAAATAAAGCATCCGTTGTTGATAGGAATTACACTCCAAACAATTGGTGGTAACTCTGATGAAACTAATTCTATATTTTTTACAACCAACCCTTCCGTTTTACCTGCATTATTTTCTGCAATTAACTGCAATTGATAAATGCTATCTGTTTTTAAGTCATCAATATCAATATAATGATTTAAGTAGGCTGTATCTGAACAATTTGTCAATTCTTTGCTTCCGTATTTTACATAATATTTTTTTGCTGAATTGTCTTGCTCAAAAACAACTCTACAGCCATTTAGATTTTTATGAACTGCTATAATTTTAGGTTCAATTGGGGTTTGTGTGTAAATGGTTGTATCGTATCTGTTATAGCCTAATTGATCAATTATTTCTATTGAAATGGAGGCAATATTTGTTTGATAAGGTAAACTCGTTTGTAACGTTGTAATTGTAGCATCTGGTAAAAGAGTAGGGATGGTTGTTTGATGGGTAGCTACTACTTCGCCTTTTTTATTTTTACCTGCTATTTTTAGTTGATAATTTTTGATGATAAAGGCAGGAAAACTCTGTAAATCTCTTGTTTGTAGTTGTAAACTAAACAATGCAGCATTGTTTTCTATTTTAAACAAACTATTTTTTACAATAAAAGGTTGGTATTCTTTTTTTGTTTTGAAGTACGATTGTTTAGGTTGTAAAACACTGTTTACAATTCCCCATGCTCTGTTTTCTGAAGGGGCAGTGTTCCAAGTTGTTTTGGGACTCCAATAGTTACTTCTATAGTCATTAAATGTCCAAAGTGATGCACCTGCAACGTATGGTTTACCTCTCATTTCTCTCAACATTTTTTCGATAGGAATGGTAGAGTTGTCTAAGTTTTCATCATTTAAATCCGCACCAAATTCTGTAAAGAAAATGAGTTTTGATGGAAAGTTTTTGTGTACAATTTCAGCTGCTTTGCCCCAATTACCGTAACTATTCACCATCACAATATCACATAATTCTGATGGATCATTCTTTTGACTTGTTGCCGTATTGCTTGCATAAGAAACCAACCTGTTAGAGTCTAATTTTTTTGCCAAAGCAATCGCTTGTTTTACATATTCATACACCAACGGATTGTTTTTATAAGAACCAATTTCGTTGCCAACACTCCAACCAATAACAGATGGGTGATTATATTGCTGTTTAATTAATTTTGTAAGCCATAATTTAGGTAAAGGATGATTGGGATTTACAAGTGTATCTTTTCCCCAAAGAGAAACCTCTTCAAAAATCATTATTCCTTGTTCATCTAAATAATCAATATAATTTTTTGGTAAGGCAAAATGGCTTAATCTAGCCATATTCGCTCCACAAGCTTTCATAAGATTTACCATGTGTTTAAAACGCTCTAATGGCAAGGCATTTCCATATACTCTGTCTTCTGGAATAATATTAAAACCAACTGTTTTAATCGGTTCTCCATTTAGTTTTAATTGAAAACCATCAACTTCAATTTTTCTAATTCCAAATCGTTCTTTGTAAGTATGTATTGCCTTTCTATTTTCATAAACGGTTACTATTGCATTGTATAATTCTGGACGTTCGAAATGCCATAAACGAACATCTTTTTTAGCAAGACTAATATTTGTTGTACTAGTAATGCTGGTGTTTGGTAACACTTCTACCTTATTTTGTACAGTAGAAGTAGCAACCTTTTTTCCATTATATTCAATATCAATGGAGTAGTTTATGTTTTTTTTAATGCTTGTATAATTGCCAATTTCTGTTTGTAGTTGAATATTTGCTGTTTCTGTTTGTAAATTAGGAATGGC
>Ga0075157_10001771_pt1 | contig 13151 bp, 13 predicted proteins | sample JI81BgreenDNA_FD_70967 | JGI IMG/M metagenome (GOLD analysis project Ga0075157, IMG submission 70967) | Wastewater effluent complex algal communities from Wisconsin, to seasonally profile nutrient transformation and Carbon sequestration -... | ecosystem: Engineered > WWTP > Effluent > Algae...
CCGAAGGGCTCGAGGGCGTCACTTCAGGCCCCTGCGCAGGCGGCGGCGTGCCGCCATCGCCCCCGCCGCAACCGGCCAGCCACAACAGGGCCGCACACGCCACGGCGCCAGCGCCGCTGCGGCGGAGCCGACCCGCGAGGCGCGGGCGTCGGTGAGGCAAGGGGCGTTGAACGGTCATGGCGGGTGCTCGCAACAAAGAGGCGAGGGCCACGACCGACAGCCACGCTCCACAGGGAAGCACACCGGCATCACCCGGCTTGGCTGGCAACCCCGCTACCCTGGCCCGTGCAGAACAAGCACGGGCTGTAGGCCGGAGGCTTTGCGTCCCTGCCTTTCGGCAGGTTTGCCCTCGATGGAACTGAACACGCATGTCCGCGAAGGCCGACCCGGCTCCCGCATTTGTCACGCGCTGTAACGTAGTGTCGCACAGCCCGGCTTTTTCCGCCGATGCCTGCCGTCGATTTGTGGCAGGCGGCGGACAGGGTTCACGAATCGGCGCGCCGCGCTGAAGGCTGCCGATCAGGCCGCCGGTCAGGCCGCCACAGGGGCGGCGGCGCGGGCCTTGCGCAGAGCGAAGCCGAGCAGCGTGCCCACCTGCCGGAGGTACTCGACGTGCTCGGGGGTCCAGTGCAGCAGGTCGGTCGTGTTCTCGCAGCAGAACAGCCCGAAGGGCTCGCCCGAGACGGAGATGCCGACATCCAGCAGCGAAACGATGCCCAGGGGCCCGAAGTAGATCTCGTTGAAGCACGACGTCACCGGGTTGTTGCGCGCGTCGCCGGCCACGATCATGTTGTCGCGCCGCATGGCTTCGAAGTACGGGCCGAAGTCCGACTCGGTCAGCACGGCCCCCTGGCTCCAGGCCTTGTCCGTGCGGTCGTACAGGCTGAGGCACTCGATGCTGTCGCACAGCAGCGGGTTGGGGTAGATCCACAGGCTGGCACGCGTGGCACCGCTCTCCTCGGCCAGCACCAAGGTGAGGTCCTGGTAGAACTGCTGCGCATCGACGCTGCCGTCCATGAGACGTTTGGCGGTGGCCATCACACGGGTCTTGTCGAACATCGGGGGGCTCCTGGTCGTTCACGCGGCAAGCGCGCCGCCCGAGGGATTTCGGCCGCGCGACCCCGGACTTGAACCTGCCGGGCCGCTGCCCCGTGGACAGCCCTGACAGGCTCGCGGACACTCTGCAGGTCGTTCGCCACCCTGCGCGCCATGGCCGATCTCAAGTACCCCGCTCCCCTCACGCCGAACCACTGGGCGAAGCAAAAAGGCCTTCTGGCCAAGTCCAAGCCCACAGGCATCGGCGAGGCCCTGACGCGGTTGATGAAGGCGCACGAGGGGCTGGACCTGACCGCCTTCGAAGTGGCCCGTCTCGACACCGTCGACGCCGCCGAGAAGGCGCTGGCCCGGTACGAAAAGGACGTCAAGAAGGACTTCGTCAAGGCCTTCCAGGAAGCCAAGACGGTCGAGGACACCGCCACCACGGCCGCCGCGGCACTGAAGAAGGCCGCGCTGGCGCCGAAGTCGGCCGTGGACGCCGCAAAGGCCGTGGCCGAGGCCGCGTCGGACTATGCCGTCGCCCTGACCGCCTTCCGCCAGGACGGCGTGAAGGCGCTGGAGCAGCGCCTGGAGGCACTGCGCCAGGCGGCGGAAGACGATGTCGACGAGAACGCCGCGCCCGATGTGATCGCGCAGAAGCTCGCGCGCAAGGTGGTCGATGCGCTCAAGCAGGTGAAGGCCCGGGGCGAAGACACCGGCAAACCGCCCTTCCTGTTCATGATGGCGGCGGGCAAGGCCGCCTGCAGCCTGTTCGTGGGGCCGCGCGCTGGCGCCGGCCACAAGCCGATGCTGAAGAAGGTGCTGGACGGCGAAAGCGGCACGCTGAAGTACTACGCCGGCCAGTGCCTCTTCGAGTCGGGCGCCATCACCTTCGTGGGCGACGACATCCCGCTGGGCGGCTTTGCCAAGCGGCTTCAGAAGTCGCTGCTGGAGTCCACCGGCAAGAAGTACAAGCTCCGCGTGCGGCGCAGTTCCGGCGAGGTGGACGAAGCGGGTGAGGACGAGGGCGAAGGCACCGGCACACCGACGATCGTGACGGCACCGCAGGAGACGTCGACCTCGACCCCTGGCACCACATCCACCCCCACCGCGACGCCGCCCGAGTCCCCGAGCACGGCCGAGCAGTTGCTCACGCAGCGCATGAAGCAGCTGCTGCCCCGCCTGCAGCCACTGCTTCTCAAAGGTGGCAAGCCGGCCGAGGCGCTCAAGGCGATCCTCGAGAAGTTCAGGGAACAGGTGGCCGCGAAGTCCTTCGACGCCGCGACCGTGCTTCTCGATCAACTCGAACTGCAGGCTCAGAAGCTGGAGGTGCAGCCGACCACCACCCCGCGCCAGGCCGCACCCGACCCGAAACGCGATCTGCTGATGGACCGCGCTCGCCAGACGCTGGCCGAGATCTTGGAGGCGGCCGGCAAGCTGCCCGGCACGGCCACCTACCGGGCCGGATTCCTGAAACGCGCCGAGGAAGGCGTGGCGCTGCTGGACCAATGGACCGACAAGCCGCCCGGCGATGTGGTCAAGCGCGTCATGGGCCTGCTGCAGCGCGTGACGCTGCTGAAGAAGCAGGTGGCCGACGCCACGACCGAAGGCCCGCTGGCCCTGCAGCGAGTGAAGGATCAGCGCGACGCGCTGAGCCGGGCCAAGAGCGCGCTGGGCGACCTGACCGCCGGGGCCGGGCTGGCCCTGGGGCCGGCCATCGAGGACATAGAGAAGCGACTGAACGCCTGTCAGGGCTTGGTCGACCGGGGCGAGTTCAGCAAGTCCAAGGACCAGGTCGACACCGTGCGCGGCCTCATCGCCGGGTTGACCCGCGCCAGCAGCGGATACGCCACGCACTATCCAGCCTACGAGGTGGAGCGCAATGCCGCGCTGCAGGCCATCGCCACGCTCAAGCGGCACGCCCAGGCGACTGCGATCCAGGCCGACATCGAGCGCATCGAAGCGGAGCTCAGGCGCATCGACTGCGTCGCGACCGCCGACGACGGCTGGGTGAAGGCGAAGAAGTCGGTGGGGCTGATCCTCACACACTGCCGCAACGCCACCCGTCTGGCCGATGCGATGCAACTGCGGGCCGCACGCCGCGACGACCTGCAGGAGCGCCTGAAGACGTCGGGGACCGACGAGGAGACCGCCCAACGGCTCGGCGGCTACGCGCTGAAACTGCTGGTGGAGGAGGACTGCACCGAAGACGAGGCGCTGGCCATGGCGCGCGACACCGACGACTTCGTAAAGGCGGGGCTCAACGAACGCGACGCGCGCGTCTCGGCGCGGGTCTGCCAGTCGTTGACGTCGTCGGGCATCCCGCGCGAGAAGGCGCTGGTGGTGGCCAAGGTCATGCGGGCCGGCGGCAGCGCCGAGGCCGGCGACGCCAAGGCGGTCGGCCGCCAGATGGCACGCCTGTCGGTGGCGGCGCTGGAGAACCTCGCGGCCAACAACATTCCCACCGAGTGCTTCCGCGGCGGCGTCACCGAAGTCATGCCCGACTGCATCGGCGTCACGCCGCGCGGCTGGGAGTCGCTGAACCTCACCTGGGACCACGTGCCCGGCATGTACAGCAACGGCCAGCAGAAGGTGCTGGTGGGCACCATGGACGACGGCGGCGGCGGGCGCAAGGTGCCGGCCAAGGGCGAGACCGCCGGCATGCACAACGGCAAGCGCATCGCCCATGGCACCGACGACCTCGTGGGCCACGAGGCTGGCCACGCCTTCGACGTGTCCGACGGCGACGTGAAGAGCAAGAACGTGCTGTTCCGCAACGCCCGTCAGGCCGACCTGAACGCCGGCAACCTGGTGAAGAACGAGGTCCGGCGGCTGAACCCGCTGCCTTCCACCGCGCAGCCGGCGGCCAACGCGGCGGGCATGTTTGTGACGCGCGACAACTACTTCGTCGTCTGCCGGGAGGGTGGCGTGGTCGAGACCGATGGCAACGCCGGATCGCAGGCCAGCCTCGACGCTGCCTGCTCCGAGACCTTCGCGGAGAGCTTCGCCATGTACTTCGCGGGCACCGCCGACCGTTGGCCGGCTCTGAAGGCCTTCTGGGAAAACAACCCCTGGGGGGTCTGATTCCCAAGCTCGAACGTTGAAAGATCGCCACTGAACCGAAGGCAGCCCATGGCCACCACAGTCCCTTCCCAGCCCGCTTCGGCGCCCGAGAGCATCGGCAACGCCACCCTGCGCGACGACCGGTCGCTGGAGCTGATGCTGCGCGCCGTCCACGACGACGGCTCCATCGCAGAGATGCTGCTGGTGCTCACGCCGGACGACGCGGAGTACGCCCCGACCCTGCAGCGGCTCGGGCCGATGCAGCCGGGCGAAAGCCGGCTGCTGCCCCCCGGCTGAGCCCCGCACCGAGGCGCCGAGCGCTGCGGCCGGGGAATCAGCCGGCCTGCAGCCAGGGCTGCACGAACGCGAACCATCCCCCCACGACGAACAGCAGGCACGAGGCGGCGTACAGGCGGGTCGAGCGGCGGCGCGTGGTCATGCACGCCTGACGCAGATCGGGGTCGATGGGGCACGGCGCGTGACGCTGCTGCCACTGCGCCAAGCCGCCCAGAGCCAGGAACGCCAGGCCGAGGCCGAACACCCAGGCCTTGTGCTCGCTGAGCCACACGATCTGCGGGAACACCGAGACCAGCGAGGCCAGCGCGGCCCCGGCGCCCACGGTCACCAGCAGCGCCGGCAAGGCGCAGCAGACGAGCGTGGAGGTGCCCGCCATCAAGGCCAGCCAGGAGCCGGCGGCACCGCGGCGCTGTGCGGACTGCCCGTCGCCCAGAGGCGCCGGCACCCCGGCCGGGGCGTTCGTTTCAGCGCTCTGCACGGCCGGCGCGCACTTCGGCACGGATCTGTGCCACCGACTGCGCCACGGTCTGGCTGGCCACCACGTCGTAGCCGGCTTCGCGCACTTCGCTGGCCACGCGCTTGGCATCGAGGGCCTGGCCCGGACGGGGCTCGACCGCCACCACTTTGTTGCGCAGGTCGATGAAGAGTTCGCCCGTCTCGGGCATCGCCTTCAGGCGCTTTTCGATGCCCTGAGCGCAGAACGCGCAGACCATGCCGTTGACCTGAAGCTTCAGACTGGACGGTGTGGCCGACTGCGCCAAAGCGGCCACGCTGCCCAGCGAGAGTGCGGCAATCACTGCGAAAGACCGGGCGAGGCGCGCACCGGAGACGAAGGAACGGGCGATGGACGTCATGGAGAACTCCTTGCGGTGACGGGGAAGAGGACAGGAGACAGGGAATGGAATCGACAACGGAACAGAAGAGTGAAGGTCAGTAGGCCCACATCAGGTTGAACTGCGTGCCCTCGCGGTTGCGACCCAGTTCCACGAACAGGCCGCGGTGGATGAAGCGCAGCAGGGGCGTGACGAGATCGCTGGACGCGCCGAGGCTGCGGGTGCGCTTGGCCTCGACGATGAACCACGGCTGCACTTGCTCGTAGTCGACCTCGTAGAACGAAAAGCCGGCCCGCAGCCAGCCCACGTCGTGGCGCAGGCTCGATCCCCTCTTGGGCTCCCAGCCGGCGCCAAGGTACACCCGGGTCGTCTCGTAGTCGGCCATCACGGCGGGCGACCAGAAGCCCTGCGCCTGGAACCCCTGTTCGCCGCGGGCACGGCCGGCCGAGCCCACGAACCACAGATTGGCCTGTGCATGGGGGAGGTTCCAGCGGTGCACCAGGCGGGTGTAGGTGAGACCGGCGGCCTCGCGTTCGGCATGGCGGCGGTGGACTCCGGCATGGAGGACGGGCTCGTGCCAGCGCGCGGCCATCACGCCGAAGGCATCACGTCCGGTGAACGCGTAGTTCATGGCAAGGTCGCGTTCCCCGGAGGAGTTGAGGTCGGCCATGGTCATGAAGCCACCCTGGCTGGCCATGGGCAGCGACAGGGCAGGCCCGGCACTGGCGGCGGCCAGCACGGCGCACAGCATGGCAAGACGCGACACACGGCCGGCGGCACGCACCGCGGGGGCCGGGACAAAGGGGCGATCGAGGATCGACTCGGCAGGAGAGTTCATCGGGAATTCGAGTCCAGGCGGCCTGGTGAAGGCCGGAGATCCCGGGCAGGGCCCGGGACTTTCGGGGACGGAGGCAACGCGACCCGGCGACGCGGGGCGAAGGTCGGCGACGCGCCAGGCGAACGGGCCTCAGGGATTCCGGCCAGAGCGCCGGACCCGTCCACCGGACGGCTCGGAAGGGCTCAGGCCCTGGGCGGTCGGAAGACGCCGTCGCGCTGCGCCTGCACCGGCGCGTGGGGCGCCGACGTGGGCAGGGTGGCGCCGGCCTCTGGCAGGGCCGGCCACTTGGCCGCGCTACCGGCGGCAGCGGGCGAACAGGCGAGGCAACAGTCGCACGATGTCCCCGAGGGGGTCGACGACGGCATCGGTTCCTCAGATGCGTGCGCGTGCGGCGCCATCGGATCGTGCACGAGGCTCTCCGGCGCGATGGCGTCGGCGTGGGGCGCCGATTCAACCGAGGCGCCGTGGCAGGGCGGCATCGCGGGCGCGTTGACGCCCGCATGGCCGAGACCCCACCCTTCGGCCGCAGGGCCAGCCCAGGCGCGCAACGGAAGAGTCCCCAGCAGCAGGCAGGCGACCAGCCACCACGCGACCGCCCGGAAAAGTCCGGTCAGAGGCGTTCGCTGCAAGTCGTGCGCGGTTCGGGCCATCGTTGACAGCCTAGCAAAGCGTGCCTTCGGGGGCGCGGGTCCCGCAGGCAAAGGGGGGCGCGCGGCAGGGCTTTTCTCAGAAGCGCCGCGTGCCGCCTCCGTCGACTCAGGCCGGCAGGCGGAGCACAGCCGACAGGATCACCACGATCCCCAGCACCAGGTTGACCAGCACCCAGCGTCGAATGGCGTCCAGCGCCTCTGCGCCGCGCGGCAGGTCCTGAGCCTCGACGGCCGCCCGAAGCCGGCGGTAGAGCACGACGCGGATGTGGCCAAAGATCAGCACCATCAGCACGCCCAGTCCCGCCATCACCGTCCAGCTCGGCGGCATGCTGAAGCTGCCGCCCGCCTGCACGGTCTGCTTGGCCACGCGGCCGATCATCCACAGCCCGGTGCCCAGCACCACAGCCGCAGCACCCACCACCGCGGCAAAGAAGCGCCCCAGCACGGCGCTCATCAGCGGCAGGCGCTGGGCCGGAGGCAGCAGCTGAGCCGCGGCCGGGCGCAGGAAGAAGTGGGCAAACACCATGCCGCCCACCCAAACTACGATGGCGAGCACATGAAGGGCCTGGAGAACGGCGTACAGCATCGTGAGGGGTCCGGCGGCAGCAAAGCCGCGGATTCTGGGCCCATGCGGAGCCTGCAGCATGCACACCTGCGTAGGATGGGGGCATGAACCGACGCGACCTCCGTCTGGACGACCTCCATGTGCACGTGGCCGGCAACGGCCCCCCCGTGCTGCTCGTCCACAGCATCAATGCGGCCGCGGGGGCCCATGAAATGCGACCGCTGACCGACCGGCTGGCCCATCGGCACACGGTGTACGTGCCCGACCTGCCCGGCTTCGGCGGCAGTGCACGACGCGACATCGTCTACACGCCGCGCCTCTACACCGATACGCTTCATGCGGTGAATGCGGCCATCCGGCAGGCGCACGGGCCATCGCCGGTGCCGGCCCTGGCCCTGTCGCTGGGCTGCGAGTTCCTCGCACGCGCCGCCGTCGAGCGCCCGGACGAGTGGGGTCCGCTGGCGCTGGTCAGCCCCACCGGCCTGATGGGCACCGCCGCCCGCCGGGGGCCGCCTGGGGCCACGCGTGCCGTTCCCGGGCTGCATGCCGTGCTGGCTGCGCGGTGGTGGGGGCCGGCGCTGTTCCGGCAGCTCACCAAGCCTTCGGTCGTCCGTTACTTCCTGCGCCGCACCTGGGGTGGCGAGGGGGTCAACGAGACCTTGTGGGCCGACGCCGTCAAGGCAGCTCAGGCACCGGGTGCCCACCATGCCCCCCTGTATTTCCTCTCCGCCGGGCTGTTCAGTGCCGACGTGCTGGCGCTGTATGAAGGATTGAAGTCGCCGGTGTGGGCCAGCCACGGCACCCGGGGCGACTTCACCGACTACCGGGGCCGCGTCCATCTGGAAGGCCGGCCGAATTGGGCCTGGACGGTCTACGAAGGCGGCGCCATGCCCTACTTCGAACATCCGGACGCCTTCGTCAGCGCCCTGGAGGCGTTTCTGGCCCGCTGAACGCGGCCGGCCCTCCGGACGTCCCGCCCCGCCGCCAGAAGGCCAGGATGGCCTCGGCCGTCTCTGCTGGCGCCTCGATCTGCGGCCAGTGCCCGACGTCCGACAGGCGCACCACGTCGGCCTCTGGCTGCAGCGTCAGCCAGCGCTGCACCATGGCTTCGCCAGAGTTGGGGTCGAGGCTGCCGTTGATCAGCCGCAGCGGCGCATTCATGCGCTGCAGCGCGCCCACCAGCCGGTCGCGCAAGGCCGGCGGGGTCTGCCAGAAGCGCCCCACGGCGTGCACCACGCGCCGGCCGCCGCCGGCTTCGATCAGCGCCCAGAAGTCGTCGAGCAGCGCTGCGGAAGGCGGCGTGTGCGGACCGAAGAGACCCGCCAGCGTGCGCTGCACCAGGCGCCGGGGCAGCCGGGGCCCGAGCCATGGCCCCAGCGGAGTGGCGAGCAGGCGCTGCACGGGCCGCGGTCGGTACGCCTCGGGGCACAGGGCCCCGTTGAGCAGCACGAGGCTCTGCACGCGCGCCCCGGGCAGGCCCTGCTCGCGGCGAACCAGCAGCGCCTGGGCCACCCGAACACCGAGGTCATGCGCCACGATGTGCACGGCGGTCACGCCGAGGGCCGGCAGCAGGGAATCCAGCGTCTGCGCATGGCGCGCCAGCGTGTACCGGCCGGCCGCATCGTCTTGGGGCTTGCCCGAGAAGCCCAGACCGGGAAAGTCGGGCGCGATCAGCCGCCGGCCCGGTCGCAGCAGCGGCCACACCGCATGCCAGTCGTAGGAACCCGTGGGGTAGCCGTGAAGCAGCAGGACCGTGCGGTCTTCGGCGCCGCCCTCCCCTTCGCCTTCCGCTTCGCCTTCATCGCGCACGAAGACCGGCACGCCCTCGACGCTGACGGTCTTGCCGGCCGCACGCCAACGTTCGAGGGCGGTGCTCACACCCACGGCCCTGCGCGGTGAACGATCGCCACGGCCAGTGCCGCCTGCACGAGCACCGTGACCCCATGCGCGCCCTGGCGCCAGATCAGCCGACGACCGAAGACACCCCCGGCGTGGACGAGACGGGCCAGCACGAATACGGTGGCCAAACCGGCGACGAGGTCAACCCTCGCCCCTGGCAGCGCGGCGTAGGCCAGCGCCAGAAGGCCGTACAGGACGGTCTGCTCCAGCGTGTTGCCGTGCGCCCGCATGGCCACGAGCAGGTCGCGATGCCCGCCGTCGCCCCAGCTGACGCGGTGCTTCAGCCGAAGGCGCGAGACCTGCACCGACAGCACCGTGATCAGTGCGGCCAGGGCGACGAGGCTGAGGGCCGCCACGGCGGCCGCGCTCACGCCGCACCCCGTTGTGATGGCTTGGATGGTTTCATTCGGTACCTGCCGATGGGTGGCGACACGGAAGGCATCGCACTTACAACGTAAGTCTATCGTCGCACCTTACGCTGTAAACTGGCAACTCGCCCCAACTGCCCTTCAGGGCAGGTTCACCTTCGCCATGGCCCCACGCGCTCCTCGTTCCTCCCGCTCCCCCACGCGTCGCGTCGCCGGCCGCACCGAACGGAGACCGCTGAACCGCGAGCGCATCGAGTGCGAGGCGCTCGCGCTGATCGAGCGCGAGGGCCTGGAGGCCTTCAGCACCCGCCGGCTCGGCGAGGCCCTGGGCGTCGAGGCGATGAGCCTGTACCACCACTTTCCCAGCAAGGCCCACGTGCTCGATGCCCTCGTCGACCGCGTGCTCTCCGGCATCCCGATCCCGGACCGGCAGATGGAGCCCGCCGCGAGGCTGTGGCAACTGGTGCAGCACTGGCGCGAGATGGCGCGGCGTCATGCGCGGTTCTATCCCTGGCTTGCCCTGCACCGCTGGAACTCGGCCACCGGCGTGGCCTTCCTGGGCGAAATCCTCGATGCGTTCCACGATGCCGGCCTGGACGACGAGCGCGCCGCGCGGGGCTTTCGCGCCCTGGGCTACTACGTGCTCGGCGCCACGCTCGACGAGACCCAGGGCCATGCGCAGGGGCCGAGTGCGCTGCAGCCCCTGACCCCTGACGCGCTGCAGGCCCGGCATCCGCGCGTGGCGGCAGCCGGCCGCTTCTTCACCGAAGACCAGTTCGAGTCCACCTTCCGCCTGGGCCTGGAGGTGCTGCTGCACGGATTGGGCATGGCGCCGCCGGCCGCACCCGCACCGAAGCGCGTGCGCCGCAGGCCCTGAAACCGCGCCCGCCCGCCGCAGACGACGCAGACGACGCCCCGCGATGATCCTGCAGGAGATTCAGGCCGCCCTGGAGGCCGAGATGGCGGCCACGCCGGCCTTCTACGACTTCCGCGTGCAGCACCGCGAAGCCGACGGCGCGCTCTGGCGCGTGCGGCTGGAACCGGGCACCGTGTTCGCCGAGGGACAGCGCCCCGGCCTGGCATCGTCGCAGGCGCTGCTGGACGACAGCCTGGACGGTGCCAGCGCCTGGTGGGGCGCCGATCCGTCAGCAGGAAGCGGCAGTTCCAGCGGTGGCGCCAGCGTGCTGGCCGTCCACCCCGAGTCGGATGAACTCGTCCTGCACCAGGTCAGCAGCGCCCCGCCTGGGCCGGGTCGGCTGATCCGGCTGTACCCGCCGCGCTTCCTGCCTTCGCTGCTCGAGGCGTGGAGCGACCCACGCTGGGCCGCCGAGGCCCTCGCCCTGGCCACGTGCCTGAACGGTGCCCCCGAGCCCTGTCCAGGCCCGCGCCTCACCGGCGCCCCGTTCCGATGGCTGCGCGCCGCGCAACGCTCGGCGCTCGGCCTCACGGACTGGCGCTGCGGATTCCTGTGGGGCCCACCGGGCACCGGTAAGACCACCACCCTGGGTGTGTTGCTGGCGGAGTTCCTCGACACTCGGCCGCAGGCCCGGTTGCTGCTGCTGTCCACCACCAACCACGCGGTCGACCTCGCGACGCTGGCGGTGGACAAGGCACTGCAGAAGGGGCGACGCGAGGCCCTGCGTCCCGCGGTGCAGCGGCTCGGCACGCGCATCGACGCGGCCGCCTACACGGGCCGCGAGCACCTGCTGCCGACCGACGACACCGGGCTGGTGGCCCGTCTTGCCCGCGCCGAGGCGGCGCGCCCGCCACGCGGCGACGCCGCCGCCCTGAAGGCCTGGTCCGACCGGGTGGCGGCCCTGCGCGACGAGTTGCGCGCCTCCTCGCTGCAGGTGCTGCGGCGGAGCCGCCTTGCCGCCATGACGACCACGCGCGCCACGCTGACCCTGAAGACACTGCAAAGTCTCGACTCGGAAGGTCTTCCACCGTTCGATCTGATGGTCATTGACGAAGCCAGCCAGGTCAGCCTGGCCCAGGCGCTGGCGCTGATGCCGCTGGCGCGCGCATGGCTCTTCGCCGGAGATCCGCAGCAGCTCGGCCCCGTGCAGCGAAGCCCCGACCGGCTCGCTCGCCGCTGGCTGGGTCGCACCGCGTTCTCCAGCCTGCCGCGCGGAACGGCGCCCCACGTCGTGCTGCTGGACGAGCAGTCGCGCATGGCCGAGCCGATCGGGGCGCTGGTCAGCGACTGCTTCTACGACGGGGCGCTTCGGTTGGCGGCCGACGCAGCAACGTCGGCCGACTGGCGTGCCGCCCGCGCCCGCCCGCTGGCCGGCCTGCCGGCAAACCAGCACGTGCATGTACTGCCGATGCGGGAAGACGGCGCCTGGTCGGCGGCCGACCGGGGGCCGGTGAGGCGCGCATCGGTGTCGCGGGTCGTGGACCTGGTGACCGAAGCACTGGCCGACGGCGCCTGGAAGCCTCACGAGCTCGTGGTGCTGACGCCCTTCCGCGCCCAGCGCGCGCTGTTGCGGGCCGGTCTGGATCGGGCCGGCGTGCCCGACACCGTCCGCGTCAGCACGGTGCATCGCGCGCAGGGCAGCGAAGCCCCCGTGGTCTTCTTCGACCCGGTCGACGGGGCGCAGCCGTTCCTGCAGACCGAGGAGGCGGGGCGCCTCGTCAACGTCGCCTTCAGCCGCGCCATGGCGCACCTCGTGGTGATGCTGTCGCCCGGCGACGCCACCAACCTCTGGCTGGCTGCCCTGCTGAACCGGATGCGCCTGGCGGGCGACTCCCGCACCGCCGTGCCGCTGCAGGTGCTGGCGGCGGCCCCCGGGTTCCCCGCCAACGCAGTCGGGCAGCGCGTGCAGGCGGGCCGCCACGTGGGCGAAGTGCGGCGTCTGAGCGGGGACGGGGCGACGCTGTGGCTGGTTCACGAGCGTTCGGGGGCCGAACTGCCGATCGACGTCGCCTTCTGGCGTGCGCGGGCGCACGCCGTCGACTGAGCGACACGGTCCCCAGGCCCGCAGCGATACTTCAGCGTGCGCGCTGCAGGCCCCGGCCCCGAACCTCCCGCTCAACCGCCACGGTCCCCGGCGCCGTCGGCATCGTCCACCGACTGGCTCGACACGGCGCGCGTCGTGTCGGTGCTGGCCGTGGTGCTTCTGCACGTCGCGGCCTATGGCGTGACGTCGCAGGGCGTCGGCACCCTGCCCTGGTGGGTCGCCAACGTGGCCGACGCCGCCGTTCGCTGGTGCGTGCCCGTCCTCGTCATGGTCAGCGGGGCCCTGCTGCTGCATCCCGACAAGCACAGCGAGCCCGCGCGGGTCTTCTATCGAAAGCGGCTGAGGCGCGTGCTGCTGCCCCTGCTGGCATGGACGATCGTGTATTCGCTGTGGAACCAGCGCGGCATGGACCTGAATGCCGGCGAGCGCCTGGCCCACGCGCTGGAGGGCATCGGCCGCGGGGCCCCGCACTATCACCTGTGGTTCCTCTACATGATCACGGTGTTGTACGTGTTCGTGCCGCTGCTGCGCGCGCTGGTGGCCGCAGTGTCGCGCCGCGCCCTGACGGTGCTGGTGGCCGCAGGCTTCGTGCTGGCGGCGTGGGCCGAACTCGAAGGCAGCCGGCGTGGCGCACCGATGTTGC
>Ga0075157_10001772_pt1 | contig 13150 bp, 10 predicted proteins | sample JI81BgreenDNA_FD_70967 | JGI IMG/M metagenome (GOLD analysis project Ga0075157, IMG submission 70967) | Wastewater effluent complex algal communities from Wisconsin, to seasonally profile nutrient transformation and Carbon sequestration -... | ecosystem: Engineered > WWTP > Effluent > Algae...
CCGCTTCGATCTTGAACTCATCCGTGTACCGCTTGCTGCTCATAGACACCTCCGATCAGGCCATTTTCCATGGCCCCGAGATGTCTACAAAACCCTGGGCGATTCAGATACCGCATGCCGTTAACCCCATACGCGAGCACTCGCCGCATCGAAGAATTGCACCTGAAGTGGTCGACCTACCGCCCGAGCCGAGACGAGTCTTTTCGCCCTAGAAATCAACTTCTGGTTTGACTCGCTGCTCAAATCCCCATAGACCCCAACGTAAACGCCTGAAAGCCGCCCTTTCTCAATTCGCTTCAAAAAATGCTCATCGTTTTCAGCTAGAGAATGCCCATAGATGAACAGCGCGCCGGTGATCTCAGAGAAGCTGCGATAAGCCTTTGCAAGGTAGTCGTTGTGTCGAATTCTTTCGAGCTTTTCGCCGCTCGTACCCTCAGAGACGAAAAGCGGGAAATAACCTTTGCTCAGAGCATCACGAATCTGATCCACCAGTCGAACACCCGTATTGACCCACGTGTACTTCTGAATCTCTGTCCCAGCGTCAAAAACGTGAAGAGCGCCGTGGAGGAAGTACATGTTCTGCCCATGACTTTGGCCGGGCTCCCATACAACGTAGCCAGCATCACGATTATCTTCCTGCTTACGGAACCCATCGTCCGATCCAGGAGACTCTCCCTTCGGCGTGTGCATTTGCGCCCAGTAAAGAAGAAGGTCGTAATTGAGCGTGTAGATGTTGTCAAAGTTTGCAATAAACTTTCGACAACTGATGTACTCCTGCTCACTGACATCGCCTGGCCATGCTGGATGGCTAGATGCGATGGTCTGCACAAGGAGTTCCCTCAACGCATCCGCATCGGAAGCCAAAGTCTTTGCAAGCGACGGATGAGCGCCATACGCCGAAAGGATCTTCTCCGCGTCGCGAAGGGCCTTGATTACGCGCTCGAAGTCCTGAGTCCCCAAAGCCTCGAAAGCGAGCTTTGCCGTGGGAGACAGGCTTCCGAAATCTGCGTTCTCGTAGAGCTTCCCGTACATAAAGATGTCGGGTCGACAAGCAATGCTGAATCCGTTCCCCAAGAGCACATGACGTTTCTTGAAGCGCTGCGCGTCATCAATTGCCTCGGCGAAGGTCGTTATAGACACTTGTGACTAGCACCCAAGCTGCAAACCGACATCAACCACTTCGTGATTGAGTGATGGACGCAAGTGAACTGACACGAAAGAACTAGACACCACCAAACCCATACGAGTGAGATACAGAGCCACCGCAGGCCCTGCAGGTTGCGGAAACTAGTTCAGGCTCCACTGCGGCACCACCCGCCCAAGATGTTTGGAAGCTTTCAAAGTCTGCACGACTCTGCCAGTGCGATCCGCTCCACTGGGAGCCTTTATCAAGAATTCTTCTAGACTCCTTGATGCCGCAATGCTGACATTCCAACGTGTGAATTGTTGAATCGATTGTACCCATCCAAAGAAGCCTCTACGTTGCGCAAAAATAAGCTCAGGCCGAGATGCGACGGCATGAAGGGGCATAGGGATATTCGTTGCGAGTCCTTTGCACGCATTGCGACGCTTAAATCGCAGCACCGCCCTACTTCCAACTCGTAACCACTCGACGCACACGTCGAAAAAGACCAGTTGTCCTGCGGAGCCCAAAAGCTCACACCAACTTCCGATGAAGAACTTCGCCTTCGACACTCAGAACCAAGACTTGTCCCCGCATCGTAACCAGTGGCCCACTAGGGTCAGGATCCTTCCACTCAAACCGTCCTCCGCAAGCATGAAGCGGATAGTCAATCTGCTTGCCGCCACCTCCCTGCAACCCCTCGTACCCAGGGGAGTTGCACGAAAGGCATCTAGCTTTGGACGTCCGCTTTGAGAAAACTACCAACGCCTCTCCAAGGTCCGCGGGTGGCTCAACTTCTGGAATACGCCTTTGGAGAATTCGATCCACCCAAGACTGCTCGCCCTTCAGACGATCATGTTCGGACCGGATAAAACTCTCGATTTGGCCGCGAATGCCTTCTGGGGTTGGAACACTCTCTCCATCCGTAAAGCCTTCGCATTTTGAACACCAACCCAGTGCGCGCTTCGCCGCAAACAGTGCCCCAGACGGCAGAAGGTACGAAATCCGCATGCGGCTCGGAGCGATGGCGGCTTCAAAGCCGCATCCAGTGCAACAGATGACGTCAACTGAAAGGCCCATTGTTTTCTTGAATCTCTTTCTGCTGTTCGACTGATGAGTTGAGCACCTACAGCAACAAGAACCCTAAAACTGCATCAATAAAGCGACCATCATCTGATGGCGGCGCTCAGTTTCCGCAATGAGCTAAGGTAAAAAGTAGCAAGAGCGTCAAAACTCCGAGGCCGAAATCCGACGATCTTGCATGTTGCCTCCTGTCTGAGGAATCAACTCAACAGTCCAGTACTCCCCACGCTCGGACAAGGGGAACGTATCGTCAGGCTTGGAGTATTGGGTATCGGGCCCGAAGAGATGGTCACGCCCAAACCAGGTCGTCCCTGAAGCCGTTTTCATTACATATGTTCCGAGCGGGACATAGAGCCTGAGCCCACCCCCATCACGGATGAAGCCTTCGGACACTACGTTGCCGTAAAGATCCTCGATTTTCACCAGTGTGTGGGTACCATCCGCACGCGTCTGGATCTCGATGAAGTTCTCCGAGTAACCCGACGACCCGCTCAACGCCCCGGTCTGCGGCAAGGGTTGTGCTGGCGCACTAAACACCGGCGCAGGTGGCGGAGTGCGTGCAACTGCTGATGGGGTGTAAAGGGGCGGGGTCCGGGACCTACTAGTGGATCCGGACATCGAGTCGATGACGGCGATGACGATGACGACAGCAATGAGTGAAACAACAACGATGCCTGTCGTGTTCGTAGGTTTCGTTTGGCTCACCGGCAAAGAAGGGCGAGAAGCCGCCTCTACGGTACGAGCAGGAGGCACTTGTGATGGCAGCGGAGGGGGATTCTGCGTATCTGACTTGGCTGTCCCCTTAGAGCTGAGAGATTGCAACCCATCAAAGCCCTTGCCGGGCGCGCCGCCCTTGTCCTGACTCACATTAACCTCCGAAAATCTTGCTGAGCTGGCTAGCTTTGCCTTGCCAAATACGGTCAAGGGCAAAGTCAAGAATATGCACGTTCCATGCGTCCTTGAAGCTCATGACAGCTTGGAACTTCGGTTCCGAAACACCGGAAAGGGAGAGTTCTCCGTTGTACGAACCCTTCTTGAGGTTAGACCAGGAGAACAGCTTTCTCTCGTCCTCCTTCAGGAATCGGCCTCGCCTAAGCACGATTCCGTCATCCGACACGTCGTATCCAGCAATCGATACCACGCCACCTTTGGCCCAAATTCCTACCCAGCGAAGCAGGATCGGGATACATGCGGCACGCCATGCGCGCTGCACAATTTCTTCGTACTGCTTTGCGGAAGGCTTCAACGTTGTTGCGCCCTGGGGCGTTCCATACGAAAAGTAGTAATCCGTTCCCGACGGAATCCCATTCACCGACTTTCTGACTGCGCCCCAGCGCACACCCGTAATCTTCTCGAGAGGAGTCACGACGCCCTGATAGTCGAATCCTTGAGGAGTTATGCGGAACTTATCCTTGAACAGAAGACCGAACTCTGTCTCATAAGAAATCGATCGTTCAAACTCCGCTGCCTCCAAAGCATCCTTGGCCTGCTGCTGGGCTCTAGAGCGCTCAATATCAGTTAGAGCTTCGATATCTTCCTCGACGCGATCGCTGAAGATTGAGTCTTCTGCAAACAGCTCCTTCAACGCTTCGCTCAGACGCTTTGCTTCGTCAAGATAGTCGTGCTGATTGAATAGATGGACAGCCAGACTTCGCGTCTTGGATGCGAGAGCACGACTCTCCTCATGCTTCACACCTCGGCTCTTGTAAGCGACTTGAATCGGCTGGGCGACTCCGTCCCAGGCCTCGAGCTTGGCGATAATCTCGCTGACTCGAAGACTGAGATTGTGCTCTGACTCATGCTTATCCGACGCAACCGCAGCCTCCTCAATCAAAGCTGAGATGTGCTCCATCTGCTCCGTCAAGAATCGCCCAGCCTTAAGGCTGTACACGTCAACCATCGCCTGGATGAGGCGATGGCCATCGAACTCCCCATGCTCTGTGCTCGCGGTGATGAGTCGCTCATAGACTGCGACCATTTCGCTACTAGGAAGCTCATTCAGAAGATCGGTGGCAGTCCGTTCGTAGTGTTTGATCCGATCAGAAAGCTCCGCCTCAATGAGGGACACATCGGTGATGGCAGGAAATCCTGCCGCATGCCGATCTTCGTTAAGAATTAGAAGAATGTCTTCTGGAACGATCTCCTCAGAATGCGCTGCCAACTCTTCAATTCCGAACTCCAACTCTCCCTTCGCGGCATAAACCGACAACGCTTCGCATGCAAAGTTGGCCCGACAGAGCGCATTCATCCCATCGAATGAGGGGATTGATCCGCTCCGAATCTGATCAAGCGCAGCCAACACCCGACGAGGACTGAGACCCGGATACCATGCGATCTCCGCCTTAAGTCGAGTCCGCGGGTTCGAGATCACATTCCGCGCCTCGATCGCCTGCTCGGAATCACCATTGAGCGCAGCGTCCTCAGCCAGCTCGTTCAGTCGCGCCTTTCTGTCTCGGGTCGATGCTCCGAGAAGAGCAAATGGATTTGAAGCAGCCAGCGTCATAAGAAACCGATCCTTCGTGCTTTGACCTCTGCTGCGCCCCTGACTGGAGCTGCAGCAATTGCCATCTTTAGATGCCCAGCTGCGACGCGCGACGCACCCGACTTCGCAGCGATTCTGCAGGCTTCTCGGACAATGAACCCCACATCGGAGAGCGGCCGTCCAGCAAGAATTCTTGCCAAGGACGGAATGTCGATGTCGTGTTCAACTGGGACCTCACGAAAGCGTGATTCAAGTAGAGCGTTGACGTCGGCCTCGCTGGGCATATCAACCGACAAGATGTGATCAAAGCGCCCACGGCGTACAACAGCAGGGTCGAGGCTGTCTAAGCGGTTGGTCATCCCGATAACGAGAACACGATTTTCTGTCGCACGAGGAATACTTCTAAGGAACTCTGCAACTTCTTCGATGCGATGCTGCCCCCCAGCCCCACCATCTCTGGCCGATAGGAAGGCATCGATTTCGTCGATTACAACAACAGAGGGCGCGACCTTCGCGGCTTGATCGAACATCTCGGCGATTTTTCGACCCGTCTCATGAATATAGGGGCTACCAATGCTTCCCGAGTCAACCGAAAAAGATGGCCAGTCAAGGTGGTCTACGAGCCGTTCAACGGCAAACGTCTTTCCGCATCCCGGCGGACCATGCAGGAGGATCGCTCCCGGAAACCCAAGCCCCAGCGCCTTGTACCGCGCCTCGTTCCGAATCAGATCAACGACGTGCTCATTAAAGAACGCTTCGAGGAGCGGGCGGCCGGGCAATACGAAATCGAGAAGCGTTCCCTGCTCACGACTCCCTTCAGACGCGGGCGAGACAAGTGAAGCCGCGTCTTCGTCTGCTGCTGAATCGAAGCTTCCCGCACCAGCTCCGACCAAGCCGAGCGAATCCGCGAGGCGACCTATCTGCGCGCCGGTGAGCCAAGGTGCCAGGGCACGAAGCCGCCTTGTCGACCTCAGCGAAACATTGACACCCCCAGTGATCCAGTAGCCGACCAGATGAGCGTCATCGACCCTCGGAGCGGGCGTGTAGCAGGGAAGTAGCCGGGAGAGCCGCTCCAAATAGACTGCATCATTGAGCGCCGTTTCGGGACAAAGTTTCCGAGTGGCTGCAACCGAAGCGACAAAGGACTCGCAATCGGCAAATCCGGATGGCGGCTCAGAATCGTCTACGCATTCAAGACGATATCCGCGACCGCCCTCTATGCAGGCATACGCCTCAGCTCCGAACTGGAACTCCACTGCCTCGCCGCCCACGATGAGGCCATTCTCATTCCAGCGGCGAAACAGCGATTGCTGCGCAATAAGAACACGCCCATCATTAGCCGTGTCGTAGATCTGCCAGCCATCGCCCTCGAAAACGCACCGTCGAAGTACGACGTTCGTTGACGGAGAGAAACTGCGAGGAAGCCAAGGCTCAATAGGCACGGCGTCAACCCGCGATGATGTTCGCGCTATCTGTCATCCCATCGTCTCCGCCGAGATTAAGTCGGATCGAGCCCATCAGCAGAACCACATCACGCAGCTTCTGCATGTCGTCCGATCCGACGGCCGCCTCGCCCATCTGCACGAGCTGCTTGTATTGCGCCATATCTGCGAAGAGATGCGGAGACTTGCAGTAGTGACGGAAGCGATAGAGAACGAAATCGTCCTGCCGCCACAATATGTCCCAGTTTTTCTGCCGAAGATCCGTGAGATAGTTTTCGAAGGATGAATCGTTTAGATCGATCGCACGGCGAGCACTCCGCGCAGCATTGTCGAACTGCGTTTCTTCCGAGGGCTTAGCATGTTGACGTACAACGTCGTCAAAAAAGCTGGTCACGTTCTCCAACTCGATTTGGCGAATCGCCTTTAGGTTCGCCGCACGAATCTTGGCAAGCATCTTCTTTGCGTCATAAACACGATCCATCGCCTCCTTGGCCTTCTCAGGATTGCCGTCATCCTCTGTTGCGCCCATGGCTTGGCTAAGCTTTTCACGGGCACGCTCAGTGTCTGGCGAGTCGATCTTCTCGGCGATCTGGTCCAGACGCTCCAGTAGCCTTTCAGCCTCTTCCTTCACGCGATGACCCGCGGCTGAGTAGTCAATAGCTGCCTCCTGTCGCGAGTACAGATTGCGTCCAGACTTGAACGAACCGCCTACTGAAGGGACGCTGACCTCCAGCGTAATGTTTCCCGAATCACTCACCTCGTAGTCGCAGATCAACTCAGCGCCTTTGGCGATTACGCCGTGCTCCAACTCGCTGCCAGTGATAGTTAGGCAACCGACCCAACGGTTGTCGCTCACCGGAGAATCGATGTCACCCTCCCAGAGGTTGAAGCGGAGGCTCGTCGCTGATCCCGCCTTGATCGACTCACCAGCATGAAACTTCAAGCTTCCTTTCTTCGGAAGCGGATCGCCAGCGGCAACGATTCTGATAAGAACAGGCTCTCCTCCTGGCTTCGCAAGAGCTTCGATACCGATGGAGTGGGACGCAGGTATCGAGTCGATGGCTGCTGCCGTCCGAGCGATCGAAATTCGGTCATTCTCCAGAGCGATCGGCGCACCGCTACTGTCGAACACGAAGACCTTGAACTCGTTGTTGCCCATTTTGGCGAGCGTGAGGTCTACAGAGGCGCCGTCCGTGAGCGCAAGCCGACCCGAACTCCATCCAGTCTCCAAACTGTCAATCTGGAATTCGCTGCCTGGAGCGATCACGCCCTGAGCCTTTACTAACAGCCGCGAGCGGACATCAGGAGTGCGGGCGATGAAGTTAAAACTGATGGAAATTCCCGATCCCGCAGAGACGGTCCCACGCGTTGCCTTTCGACCCTTCCGTTGTGAGGACCAATCCACGGACTCCGCGAAAATCGCCGCACCTTCTGCAACTGCAGTCATCGGATTCACATCCATGGCACCAGGGAGACCAAGCTCGAAGGCAACCCTATCGCGAACGGTCTTGTACTGCGTTGGCCCACCCACAAAGACGACGCGATCAATATCCTGCGAGCTAAGGTGAGCCTTAATCATGGTCTCCCGGACTGCCTCGATCGAGTCCTTCAGCTTCTCGTCAATGAGTCGGTCGAGTTGGTCCTTCGTCAGAGGGACGTCCAAATAGATGTCCGCGCCCGACTGATCCTGAAGGCCGATCTCCACTTCTGAAAGCAAGACAACGGCATCACCGCGAGCGGACAGTTCGATTTTTGCCTTCTCGGCAGCCATGTCGAGTTTTGCGAACAGCTTGCGATAGGCCGGGTTACTGGCCGCATCTTCCGGAAGGCTAAAGGTCTTCTCCAGCCATGGACGAACGACATTTGCAACGATAGTGCGGTCCCAATCGCGACCACCGCACATCTCGATACCACCATGCGCAAGAAGGCTCACTCGACCATCGAGACCCTCTGCAATGGCAACATCCAGGGTGCCCCCACCCAGGTCATAGATGATGAAGGTGCCATTGGAAGAACGAGCACGCATGACGCTCATCACCGCAGCAACAGGCTCCTGCATTAGAGTTACTGCACCGATGCCCGCCATCTCCGCCGCCTGAAGGGTCGCGTCCTTTTGCATCTGGTTGAACGCGGCAGGAACCGTAATGACGGTGCCTTGGACATCGTTTCGAATCTCTTCTGGAAGATAAGCGAAAAGCGTTCGAAGGATTTCCGCCGAGCACCATTCAGGAGTTACGGGATCTTGGCCACTGATTTGAATGGGTGTTGTCGTACCCATCAGTCGCTTGAAAATGAAAGCTCCCTTCGTCCGGTCTTGTGGAAGCAGGTCGTAGGCGCGCTTTCCGACGTATCGGCCACGGCGATCAAAGTAGATGGCAGAAGGCGTCACGTCATTCTGCTCTGGACTCTTCCAGAGCTTAAGCACTGAGCCGTCCCAGGTCGCAATGGCACTGTTTGTCGTGCCAAGGTCAATTCCAACGTAGTACGGCATCACAGTCTCCTCAGCATCATTGCGCCAGTGCGGCGGACGCCGTCGGCACCCATCACAATCGGCTCAAGCATCTGTTCAACAAAGAGGGCTTCTTCGGGCCCAAAGTCTTCAAGGTTGAGTGGTGTTGCCGCCATTCCGGGCTCAAAAGGCTGGCCTTCAATTGACACGATTCTTACCCCTGCCGAATCGGCGGCAGAGTCGATGCGACGCTGGAAGAACCGAACTTGGTTGACGTATCGCGCCTGTTCGACGGGGTCAAGCTTGGAGATCACCCTGTTGAACAGTCGGGTAAATTTCCACGCCTCGACCGCCAAGTCGATAAGTGCTGAATCGATGGCCTCCTGCTTAGCAATTTCGCTCACGTCTTTATCTCCATTTCCGGCGGTGGTCTTTAAGTCCACCATGACTGATCACAGGCATCAGACAGAAGTTTTTCCCCAATGCTGAAATGCATCTCACCGCCCCAACTCCGAGGATTGGGAACTCGCGCAGATCTGAGCCATCAAGGCAGACAATGTTCGGGAGAAAACACCGAATCTTCCCGCATGGTCCCGCGAGTACGGGGCGCGGGCCGGGCACTTGATGCCGCGTTACAGTCCCGGAGCGGGATAGAGTCAATTCACTGAAGCTTGACATCGCCATGCCATCCGTGGGGCGTTGGCCGGAGATTAGCACCGTGCGAGGCTTGGTTGAAGGACGCCATAAGTGAACCCGCATGTGCGGCGCCAGGATGCGAGCAGTGCCCACCAAGCTTTAGGAAGCTGCAACTTGATGCTGCAGTGCAGCATTCATCAACCGCCAGACTCTGGCTTCTACTCCGCCCTCACGAATGTGGCCAGCATCGAACCACGCTCTAGACGAAAATGACGCGCTGACGCCCAGGCGCTTCGATACCCACGGGTGCGAGAAGGTGACTTGGCGCGTTGAGCACGAGAGATTTTCCTCATCGGAGTGATCTATCGGTTTTTGCCGCCGCGACATAGCCACAACGCGAGCAGCGCGAAAGCCTGTCATTACCCGTATGAGTTCGTCACTACATCCGACGCAACAGCGATGAATGCCCCGACGTCGCCTTGAGGATTCACCGAAGCCAACTTGTGTTTACGAGCATCCAAGAAATCCACCCATGACCGCCATTACGACTCGTTACTCCGCCGGTGTCGAGTACGCCCGATCAGCCCACGCCGGCCATTTACGTAAAGGCACGTCCATCCCATACCTCTATCACCTGCTCGGCGTCTCGAGCCTGGTGCTGGAGTACGGTGGAACCGAGGATCAGGCGATCGCAGGACTTCTGCACGATGTCATCGAGGACTGCGGTTTCGAGCATGAGAAGCGCATCCGCACCGAGTTTGGCGACGCCGTGGCCAACATCGTCCTGGACTGCACAGACGGCACGGCGAGCAGCAAAGCTGCAAACACGACGCAGGAGTCTAGGTTCGCGGACTGGCAGCGCCGCAAAATGGCCTACCTTGCCCACCTCGCCGAAACGCCGGCAACCTCCCTACTCGTTTCCGCCTGCGACAAACTGCACAACTCTCGCGCCATTCTTACTGACTTACAGGGCGATGCAGGCATCGCGGTGTTCGATCGCTTCACTGCCAGAAAGAGGGGGACGCTTCAGTACTATGAGAGCCTCGCTAGCATCGTTCTGAAACATAACGCCACGCAAGCTCCCCGCTTCCGCGATCTAGCTCGCGAGCTAGATCGCACCGTCGCGTCCATGCACGTTCTTGCCGGCAATGAGCCTCGCGAGCCGCTTCCTTGGTGGGCGATTCAAGCGCCCTGAAGGGATGGAGGCGTGACGTCAGCTTATCCTCGACGCGCCCCTAGTTTTGAGCAGCACTGCAGCTCGCAAACTCACACCACGGACTAGGGCCGCCCTAGGTCGATAGCGCCCGCGGTTCGCGATGCGAAACTCGGCATCGCAAGAGGGCTCTAAGCCGAATGGCCACTAATAGTCTTGGAAAGATCTAAGGTTGATAAAGGGTGAAATCTGATGCCATTCGACTCGTGGGAAAGTGTGAGAAGGAACCTGCTGAAAGGCGTAGAGAAGGCGGTTCTTCTTCAAGAATCGTTGGAATGGCACTTCAACGAGCTGCGACCGGAGTATCTGCTGACAGTACAAGTTGCAGACGCGATGGCCGATCTCCATCGAAGAGAGGAGAACACCGACAGCTGGAAGATCTATTTGGAATGCACGACGGGTAAGGCCATCAACGAAATTGTGGCCGGCGGCAATCTTTGGGTGAGAAGCTTCGGCAAAGCGAAGCAGGCAAGGAAAAAGCTGGCCGACGACAAGCGTTTCAGAAAGGGTCGGATCGACATCCTCGCTGCGAAGGATGCGGAAGGGCAAACCGACAACGGCTGCTGTTACGTCGTAGAACTGAAAGGATTAAATCCAACCTCAACCGCGATTCGGGCGGATGTTGAACGAATCGGAATCCTGATGGGTCTAGCGGATGCGGATAACAGGCTAGAGCGCGCCTTCGTAGTTTTCGCGTGGAAGGCCACGGGGCGATTCACCAGTTTGGATAAGCGGAAAAAAGACTTGGAGAAGAGTCTGGGTAAGACATGCGCGGCCTACGGACTATCGATGCATACGAGAGAGCATCTGATCCGAACAAATACGGGCCCAGAGGAGGGGACGCCCGAGGTCTATGGAATTTGCCTAGCGTTTGAGAGAAGACCGATTTCTCTAGGATCAGCGAGGTAGAGCCTTCGCCCCGCTCTTCGTAGTAGGGCGGCGACGTGGCTTCCAATCGTTCAGGCGAATGATAGTTTGGGGTCGTCGGCAAACAGTCACTTGCACGAGTCCCCGCACGAACGAGAGATCGAAAATCATTAAGAATCGCCGGCGCGTCGCAACCGAGGGACATAGCTAGCCCAACTTTCTCGCATCAAATCGCCCGGTCTCGACGCACCAACCAAGCGCGCCAGAAGCTCTAGTGCTTCGCGCTTCTGAGAGAGATAGTCAGCACGGTCGTAATGACGGGATTGAACACCACCTAGCCCGTGGGATTGCAGCTGAGCCCGAATCTCAAGGGAAACACCTGCTTCAGCAAGCCGGGTTTCTACCGTTCGCCTGAGATCGCCGACGGTGAAAGGGCCACCGGGCAACTCACCTGCTTCGATCATCTTCGCGACCACTCTCGAAAGCCGATGCTGGGCCGTCGAGTACACCGCACCTGACTCGCCCCCGGTAATGGTGAAGAGGTACGGACCCAAGCCGGGAGCGGTCATCACCTTGATCGCATCCAATGCTGGAGGAAGTAGAGGCAAGACGTGGCGTCGCGGCGTTGCTCGACGGCCTTTCGGGTCCTTTAGGGTGATCGTGGCAGCCTCATGGTCGAGGTCCTGAATGGTGAGCCGACCCAGCTGCTCGACACGCTGTCCGCCCGTCAACAGCTGGAAGCGGAGAAGCGCGCCGTCCGGGCCAGGCATCGACTGGATCCTCCGCCAGTAGGCGCGCAACTCGTCCACGGACAGGGCGCGCTCGCGCATCACCATGGCATGGCCTACAGACGCGACCTCATCGGCGGGGTTCCGGGCAATCCGAAGCGCACGAAGCTCAGGAACAGCCGTCGGGTCACGAGGAGCGCGCTTGCCCGCGGTGTAGGCCGCCTGGACGTAGCTCCGCAGCTTCCGGGCCTCGTTCGTCTTGCCCTTCGCCATCAAGGGGGCGAGAAGCTCCGTCAGGTCTTCGGGCGTGACGTCGTCGGCAGGCGTAGCGGCCAGACGGGGATTTCCCTCAACCACGTGACGACGGATGGCGGACGCCACGGCCGACGCACTGGCTTTGCCTCGGTGGCGAAGCTGGGCCACATAGGCCTGCAGCAAGGCCTCCAGACTGGCGGCATTGCGCACCTGCTTCTCCGCCTCGGCGCGCTCGGCTGATTCGCGCCTGCGGCGCGCCTCCGCCTCCTCCTCCCGCAGGATGTCGCCGAGGTCACGCTCTCCGGCCAGGTAGCGCCGCGACAATTCCGCTGCTCGCTCACGGGCTGCCTTCAGGGTGAGAGGGCCGCCGCTACCGGACCACTCCCCGAGGGGAATGGCCCCACGGTCGCCGGTTGAACCGGTGTATCGGAAGTAGAAGAGGACATGCTCTCCCTTACCTCGACGCGCAGCCAGCGTGCCCGCGCCGCGTGCGCCGCCATCGCTGCACCATTCACCCGCCTTCATGGCCTTGAGGCCGCGATCCGTCAACGTACCCATGTCGCTCTCAGCCGCGCGAAATCAGGCTGAAAGGGTACTACGTCCATCCCTTCGCGTTGCCGTTCTGGTTGCCGTTCGGTTGCCGTTTGTATCCGGCTCACCTCGGACAGCGACGGACGATGCCAGACACTTAATCCAATACAATCAGCACATTGAGATAGAAGCGCGGACAGTGTCGGACTAGGCCGGATCATGAAATAGGGGATTGAAAATCCCCGTGTAGGGGGTTCGATTCCCTCCCTGGCCACCATACAAAACAAGGGCTTGCGAGAAATCGCAGGCCCTTTTCTTTTGCGCCTCTCATCGAGCTGGGC
>Ga0075157_10001774_pt1 | contig 13115 bp, 6 predicted proteins | sample JI81BgreenDNA_FD_70967 | JGI IMG/M metagenome (GOLD analysis project Ga0075157, IMG submission 70967) | Wastewater effluent complex algal communities from Wisconsin, to seasonally profile nutrient transformation and Carbon sequestration -... | ecosystem: Engineered > WWTP > Effluent > Algae...
CCGATCGCATGGGACGACCGGCAAGAAGCGGGTTGACCGGTCAGCTATCGATCAACGCCCCTTACGAAAGCGCAGCTGCGCTGGAGGCTCTGCAGCTCAGTCAGCTCAGCGGGTCTGGTGCTGTCGCTCCCCGCTGGATGATTGGGGGCGACGATGGTGTTGCACTGATCGAGCTGGCGCCTACCATGGTCAGTGGCGCGCTGCGTCTCGGTTTCGTCTTCCAGGACGGCGACGTTCGCCGGGAACAGCGCATCGACACCTGGATGGCGCCCGGCGACCAGCCCTGGACATTGATCGCGCTCGCAGAAGGTTCGGTTGGCGCGGCGAACATCGCCGGGCTGATGGAGCAGATCGGCCCCGAAGGTCGCAGCATCGGCCGGGATGCCCGCTTTGCCTTTTATACCAAGGGCAAGGTTCTGGGTAAGTTCCTGCTGACCGCAGCCTATGATTCGGCCAGGGAACGTGCCGAGCAGCGGTTGCTGGGGGTTATTGATCCCAACAGTTATTACACTGTGTTTGGCGATGGCTCTGACCGTCGCTTTGATGCTGTCAGCCGCGAACGCCTCTATGTCAGGATTGAAAGTGAGGGGTTTATTGCCCTTTATGGAGATTTTGTCACAGGATTCGATCAGGCCGATCTTGCCGCGTATCGCCGCACCTTGACCGGAGCAAGGGTCGAGGCTCGGGATGGCCAATGGCATGCGGAGGCTTTTGCAGCCAGGACGGCGAGCACCCAGCGCCGCGACGAGTTTCAAGGCAATGGTCTTTCGGGACCCTACCGGCTCTCCACCCGCGCGATCGTCCCCAACAGTGAACGCGTCATCCTGCAAGTTCGTGACAGGTTCAGGTCAGAAGTTATTGTATCTCAACAGGAGCTTGTGCGGTTCGTCGACTATGACATTGATTTGCTATCGGCGACCGTCCGCTTCCGCCAACCGATCCTGAGCCGTGATGCCAATTTGAACCCGCGCTTTATCGTTATCGATTATGAAGTGGACGAAGGGCGGGGGCGCGCTGCCATGAACGCCGGCATCCGCGCCGACTATACGGCGTTCGGCGGGGCGTTGGCGGTCGGTGCCACCGCAATATCGGACAGCACCAATGATCTGCGTGGCACGCTGGTGGCTATGGATGTGCGCGCCCAGTTGGGCACCACGACCGAACTGCGCGGCGAAGTGGCGGCCAGCGACATGGGGGCAGACCATGGACTGAGCTGGCAGGCCGAGGCGGAACATCATTCGGGCAGGCTGGATGTGCTCGCCTATGCCAGATCGATCGCGCCGGACTTTGGCATCGGCCAGCAGAATCTCGCCGAAAAGGGGCGGCGCAAACTGGGGGTCGATGCCCGCTTCGCGCTCGATGCCGCTGCATCGGTCACGGCGAGCACCTGGCTAGACCAGAGCCTGGTCGATGAAAGCCAGCGCTTTGCCGCCCAGATCAACGCGGTCTATCGCACCCCGAAGAGCGATTGGCGGCTGGGTCTTGCTCATTTTTCGGACCGGCTGAGCGACGGCACCCGCCAGGAATCTTCGGTCGCCGAGGGAGCCGTAACGCGGCGGCTGTTCGGCGATCAGCTGGAAATGGAACTATCATCCGCCGTTGCGCTTGGCCGGGCTGGATCTGTTGATCTTCCCGAGCGCTATCGTATCGGCGCTCGCTATGCACTCAATTCCAGTGCCCGGCTGCTCGCCAGCTATGAGATCGCCGAAGGGGCAGGGCTTGCCGCCCGGACCTTCAGCGGCGGGATTGAGCTCACGCCCTGGAACGGCGCGAGGGTCACCTCGACGCTTGGCCAGTCCGACATCCTGGAACAGGGCAAGCGTACCTATGCGGCAGCAGGCCTCGCCCAGACCTTCCAGATAACGCCCGAGCTTGGTCTCGATGTCTCAGTCGATGGCAACCGCACGCTGGGCGGACGCCCTCTCACGCCTATTAATCCGGCCCAGCCGATCTCGAGCGGCGGACAGCTGGGCGATGGGGCGGGCCTTTTCGAGGATTTCACGGCGATCACCTTCGGGGTTAACTGGCGCAAGGACCGCTGGTCTGCAACGAGCCGCGGCGAATGGAGAGACGGGGCTCTGGCCGATCGCAAGGGCATGACCTTCGGGCTGATCCGCCAGCTTGGCGAGGGCAGCGTGGTCGGCTCCGGCTTCGTCTGGACCCAGGCCTCAGGCGAGGGCGAAGCGGTCGGCAACCGGAGCGAGATCATGGATGCGTCACTGGCCATGGCCTTTCGCCCCGCTGAGTCATCGGTGGCCTTGCTGGGCAAGCTGGAATATAGATCGGATATGGTAAGAGGGGCAACGGCAGGCGAGGTGGGGTCGGTGGGCCGCAGCGCACTGACCATTTCCGGCGACGGGCGTTCGCGACGCTTTATCGGCAGCCTGTCGGGCAACTGGTCGCCGCGCAACTGCAAGGGCGCCAGTGGCGAGAGCGAAGTCGGGTTTTTTCTCGCCGTGCGCCACTCGCTGGAGGCTGTCGACGGCTATGATCTCGCCGGCACCAGCATCCTGGCTGGGTTTGATTTGCGCAAGGGAGTAGGCAAGCGCTTGGAGCTCGGCTTCAGTGCAACCGTGCGCCGCAGTCTGACCGATGGAGACTCAGCCTATGCCTTCGGGCCGAGCATAGGCTTTTCGCCCGTCACGGGAACGTTGGTGACGGTGGGCTATAATGTCAGCGGCTACGAGGACCCGGATTTTGATGATGTCCGCCCCAGCCGAAGGGGCCTTTTCCTTGTTGTGCGCGCCAAGATCGATCAGGACAGCTTCGCTTTTCTGAGGCGAAACGGGGCGTGACAGGAATGATCGTTTCCCTGGCCCGGATACCAAGGTCGATCAGACAGCAGCTAGTGGGGCTTCGCGCCGTCTGGTCTAGCTTCGCCTGTATCCCCACACTGACGACCTTTCTCGCAGCCATAATGCTGACTGCCGCAGGTGCAGGGCAGGCCGCTGCCCAGACGATCACGGTTGACCCCGCTACCGCTGTGGAGGCGGCCAGCTCGTCCGTTACCATGAACCATAGCGTGGGTAACGGATCGGACCGATATCTTGTCGTGTCGGTGGCGATCGAGCGGAGGGACGCCACTGTCAACTCGGTCACCTATGGTGGACAGGCATTGTCGTTTCTCGGCAGGATTACCGATGCGAACACCGCGGCAACATTGGATGTCTGGGGACGGGCGGCACCTGTCTCTGGCACCAATCAGATAGTCGTCACGCTTAGCGGCAGCGCAGCGGTTGTCGTTGGAGCCATATCTTTCGGCGGGGTCGACCAGACTAGTCCGATTGCCGCCTCGCAATTTGCAAGCGGGACGAGCGGACTCACCGCCTCGGCAAGTGTCGCCAGTGCGACAGACCAGTTGGTTTTGGCGGTGATTGCAGCGAATGACTCGGTGAATTCGGTCACCACCGGAGCCGGTCAAACTAGCCGCTGGAATGTTGTGAACGCAGCTGATGTGATCGGCGCAGCCAGCACCAGGACTGGTGCGGCAACCACCACGACCATGAGCTACTCATTCGGTGCGCAAGGCGGCTGGGGAATGGGCCTGATAGCGCTGCGGCCAGCCGATCCCCGCATTGTGAAAAACACCAACGACAGCGGCTCCGGATCGCTACGTAATGCCATTCAGTTCGTAAACACCCAAGGCGCCGCAGCCACCATCAGCTTCGCGATCCCTGGCGCAGGGCCGCACACGATCACCCTTTCTTCTCCCTTGCCTGATATCACCGCGAACGGCCTTACGATTGATGGTACCACCCAGTCTGGTAGCCAGTGCCGTGATCTTTGGGCGGGGAGCGGTCACGATCTGCGCATAGAAATCCGCGGAAATTCGGGCTTCGATGGCTTCAGGCTGGCAGGCGCCAACCAGACGATAAGGGGGCTTTCACTAACCGGATTTGGCAATGCCATTTTTACCCTCTCGAGCAGCAGCAACGCCACGATCCGATGCAACTATCTCGGCCTGGTTCCAGGCGGCACGGCCAGTGGCAACACTCGCGGCGTGTGGGCCGGAGGCTCCGGTGCTCGGATCGGTGGGCTGACCGCCGGTGAGGGCAACGTGATTTCGAGCAATTCCATCGTCGGTGTGCTGACTGTTAACGGAAGCACGGACACTGCAGTTCAAGGCAATTTCATCGGCACCGACCCGACTGGAATGTCTGCGCGGGCCAATGGCGGTGGAATCAACAACTTCAATGGTACGGTGACTTGGCGTGACATTACCTACAACCTTATCGCCGGCAACAGTGGCGCTGCAGGGATTGCCCTTGAGACCGACGATAGGATCAGCCCCTCGACAGACACCATCCGCATCCAGCGCAACCGCATCGGTTTCAACCGCACATTATCGGCGCTGCTCCCTAATGGTGGCGACGGCATCTTCTTCGATTCTGCGAGCATCGCCAACGTGCTGATCGGCGGTAACGCAGCAACCGATGGCAACGAGATCACCGGTGGAAATGACGCTATCGATTTAAGAGCGGTGAACAATATCCGCATTCGGGGCAACACGATCGCACGCGCGAACGGCCGGGGAATCTGGCTGGCCGGATCGAGCGATATCACGATCGGGGGGACGGGTAGTGGGGAAGGCAACAGCATCGGCGGTAACGGCGCTGACGGCGTTTTTGCAGGCTTCGATGCCAACGGAATTACCATTGTTGGCAACCGTCTCCAGCCCGTGACCATCGCAGGCGCTACCACCTCTAATGCTGATCACGGAATATGGGTTCAGCGAGTCAACTCCGTGACTATCGGCGATGGAAGCGCCGCAGGCCGGAACATCATCAGCGGCAATGGACGTCGCGCCATTCAGGGCTCGTCGACCAACGCTAATGTCACTATCAACGGCAACTATATCGGCACGGATGCAACCGGCAATGTCGCAGTGTCCAATGGCCAGAACGCGGATGCCTCTACGCGGGATGCGATCGCGTTCGATGCTTCGGGGACCAACGATAACCTCCGCATAACCAACAACGTCATCGGCGGCTATTCGGCAGCGCTCGTGGAACTCTGGAACAGCACTTCGAATGGTGTCGTCATCACCGGAAATCGGATCGGTGTGGGCGCAAATGGGGTGTCGCAAATCGTCTCCGGCAATATCGAAGACCTCGTTAGCATCGGCGGAGGCACGTCGCACTCCAACGTGATCATCGGCGGCGAAACGACTGAATTGGGCAATACTATCGCTTTCTCCGCGAGGTCCGGTATTCGCGTCGAGTCGACTGGCAACAATCTCCAGGTTATCGGCAACACCATCCGCAACAATGCGCTGACCGGTGTCTATGTGGTTGGCAGCACTCGGGCGGCTTTGGTGAGCAACCGGATCTACGCCAACGGACAGATTGGCATCGACCTGAACGAAAACGGCGTAACGCTGAATGATCCGGGCGATAGTGATTCCGGACCTAACAACCTATTGAATTTCCCGGCCATTACATCCGTCAACGTTTCCGGCAACAACCAGCTGATCTATGGCTTCACCTTCGACGGGCCAGCCGAAACGAATGGCTATCGCATTGAATTCTTTGCCAATAGCGCGGCAGATGCAAGTGGATATGGCGAAGGAGAAACCTATCTTGGTCATGTGGATATTGCGCATTCAGGGGGATCTCAAACCTATTCCGGAAACATGACGGCCCTGGCGCCCATCGGCATTGGAAGCATCATCAGCGCGACCGCCACGCGAAAGACTGCCGGCGGAACATGGGACATTACCTCGGAATTTTCAGCGACGGCCACAGCTCAGGGCATCGCCCAGCTAACGGCCGCGCTCACCAGCACGCCATTTGACCAAGGTAGCGGTGCTGCATTCAGTACGCCGGGATCAGACGTATCGCTGACTGCGACTGTCACAAATACCGGCTCGGGCAGCACCCAGAGCAACTCGATCTTCACGGTGATCTCGATCAACAATACCAGCAGCTTTTTTAATGCCGAGACCCCTGCCTTCGGGGGCATTGTGCGTTTCTCCAGCACCTCGCCGCTGCTGACATTTACCCCCGCAACAGACTTGCGGTTCTCTAACGCTGCGACCGCGCCAACCGAATTTGCGCAATGCACATATACGCCTGCGGCTGGTTATGATCCGCTAGTGCGATTTGTATGTCTCAACCCGAAGGGCTCGCTTCCGCATAGCGCACCGCAAAATCAGTTCTCCGTCGAGTTGCGTGCGCGGATCAATTGATTCCGCCAATCGAAGCGGAATGCGCGCGGATTGCCTCCTGCGGAGCCCAATGCGTGGGCGAAGGGTATTCCTTGCCACCTTTTTGGACGCATGAACTGCAAAGTTAAAGGGTAGGGCCGTGGCTATTGATCGTTGAAACAATTTCGCAGTGCGGAATCTCCGCGCATTGCAACACCGGTGCATTTACCGTTGTCAGGCAGCAATTCTACTTTTGGTTCCCGTTCGGAACGGTTTCCGGTTCCAGTGAATATCCGCAACTTGCCGCATACCCGCGACTCGTTCGAGCTGAATTACTATATCGACCAGGTTGCCTATCAAGGAACGCAGTTCGCTCTGTTCTATGCGCGCACCGGATTGCAGAGCCAGCATGGCCATCTGATCGAGCGCGCGTTCAGGCGAATCCGCATGGATGGTGGTCATGGATCCCGGATGCCCGGTATTGATCGCGCGCAGAAACGTCAGCGCTTCCTCGCCGCGAATTTCGCCAAGCAGGATGCGGTCCGGGCGCAGTCTCAAGGCCGCTTGCAGCAATTCATCGGGGGTGGCGCCACTCTCGCCCAGGCGACCCCGTGAAGCGATAAGCCCAACTGCGTTGTCGTGCATCGTGAGATTGAGCTCGGCACTGTCCTCTATGGCGACCAGGCGCTCGGCGGCTGGGATCTCACGGACCAGCGCATTGACGAGCGTGGTCTTGCCTGTCGAGGTGCCTCCGGACACCACAATAGTCTTACGGCGCTTTACCGCAGCCGCCATGAACGCCACAGGATCCCCTGCATCATGCAGCATCTGAAGGTCAGCGTCCGGATCCAACGGGCTGCCGATCATGATCTTGCTGAACATCGCGCGACCGCGAAGCGCGTCCAGCCCGCAATTCGCCGTGACCTGGCGTCTGAACGCGATCGCAAAACCCTGTCGCGTGGCGGGAGGGGCGACAATCTGAACGCGGGTGCCGCATAGCAGTGTTCCCGACAACAGAGGCTCGGCACGGCTGATACCCTGGTGCGAAACCCGGGCAATTTGGCGAGATAGATGCCAAAGCCATTCTTCGTCCAGCGCTTCAGCCGGGTGCCTGAGCATGGCGCCTCCAGCGCGCTCAACCCAGATTTCGCCGATGCCGTTGATGAATATATCGGTAACGTCCGCTTGTGCCAAAAACGGCGCAACCGGTGCGAGAAACGCAGCAAGATAGTCTTCGTGCCGGGAGATATGTGTCATCGGATCAAAGGAACTCCGGAAAAGTCGAGATCGCGGGCGGTGAATACCGAAATTGCCGTCCCTGCGGCCACGCGCACCGTGGGCGGGGAATCGGAATTGGGGATAATGGCTTGCCCAACCATTCCGGGCATTTGCCCCGCACCGCTGATAACAACATTGTTTCCAGCGCGGTTGGCGCGGTTAACGCCGATCTGAAACGCCGTTTGCAGCGCGGCATTGGCAAAGCGTTCCAGAAAATGCGTATCGACCTTGCCGGGCAGTCCGATCGCGCCGGTGCCGTCGGCAGCGGGAGAATCCAGCTTGATCGCTACGCCGTCGGGCCGGATCAGCCGGTTCCAGGTGGCCAGGATACGGCGCTTGCCCACCTGCTGGTCGCCACGGAATTCGCCGATCAGCCGACTGCCCTTGGGAATGAGCACTCGGCTGCCATCAAAGCTGCGCACATCGCGCGCCACGATCGCCCGGATCAGGCCGGGGCGCTCGGAATTGACCGGAGTCTCCAGCGTCGCGGAGATGATCTCTCCCTGCGCGACCAGCGTATGCCGGTTGCGAATCAGGCTGGCGCGGATCGGACCGTTTTCTCCGGCCAGCTTCTCGTCGGCAGTACTGCCGGTGCCTGCGTCGAACACAATCGAGGAGCCTGCCGGCCCCGCAACGCGCGCGCCCATACCGCCGGGCGAACCCGGCGCGCCTGGCATCGGCTCTGAACGGAAACTGCCTACCTGCCCAGGGGATTCGGAGCTGGGGCCGCGCATCGGCGGCATTTGCGTAAAGGCACCATCGCCCGGACTGCCGCCGCTGTTGCGCGCGATGATCGGGCGGGCAAAGGCCGCACCGCTGCTGTCATAGGGGGCCTCGATCCGGGCAAATGCCGGTCTTGGCGCCGATTGCTGCGGCTGGTCCGGCTGCAACCCGGCATCTAGGCCGGCCGGCAGCGGGGGTGGCGGAGCCGGATCGAATGACGCGGATGTGGCAGCCTCGGCCTGCGGACTGCGCTGGCCGTTGAGCGCCAGCATCACCGCGCTGCCGATCGCGACAGCAGCAAGCAGCAGTGCCCAGACGGGCACGCCCTGCGATGGCATTGCTACCTGCGGCCGGGTTTCCTCAATGCCGGGCAGTTCCGGGGTGGCAGGAAGCCCATCGTCCGGCGCGGTCGAAACGGCAGGCCCGGTCATCGCGCGGCTCCCCGGGCAGCGCCCTGCGACGTGCGCACGACCCTCGCCTTCGCCTTGCCCAGCCGCAGGCTGTATTCCGGCCAGACCCGATCGACCGCCCAGCCATCGGCTACCTGACGCAATGTCACCAGAACCTCCTGCTTGTATGCATCGACAGCATAGATCGCCGGTATGGGCGCAGATTCTTCAAACGCGAAAAGGGTGCGAGTGCCATCGTCGCTCACGAAAAGCGGTCGTGCCCGGCGGTCGCCCGTGATCCGGTAGGTGGCAGACACCGCCAGCGGTGCCACGCTGTCTTCATTGCTTCCCGTCATGGCTGCAGGAGCTGTCATGATGCTGTCCGCCTGAGCGGGCAACTCGCCGGAAGAGCCGGCCAACGGCCCGGCGCCGGGGGAAGAGCTGCCAAAGGCCGGGCTGACCGTGACTGCGCCCTCGCCATAGCCGAAACGCAGCTGAAACAGCGCGTCCGGATCGCCTTCGAATGTGGTCTGCAGTACCAAGCTGTAATGGCGCGTATCGGTGACCAGTTCGACATTGGTCGGCACGCCATTGGCAAGAGGCCTGATGAACAGGTGATCGCCGCTCTTGGATGGCGTCACATCCCATGCGCTGCTGTTGCCGATGGCCACGCTCTGGATGCGTTCATCTGAGCTCAACACAACCGTTGCAACATAGCCGGGTACGACGCGAAGCGTGTAGACCGTGCCGGGACGGAACGTTACTTCGCGAATGCGCGGGTCGCCTTGCGCTGACGCCGGGACCGCGATCAACGCTGCCAGAACGAAAGCCAGCCGCTTCATGGCTGAATACCGGATGCGCGCGCGGCAGCAGCGACAGGCGCAGCCTGAGCCGCCGACACCGTCGGCACGTAAGGCAGCGGCGACCGCATGACGGAAGGGGCCGGCGGCGGCGCTTCAGCCGCAACGCGATAGGAAAGCACCTGAAAACCCAGGGGATTGTCAAGCCGGTCTTCAAGCTCCATCGGTTCGCTGCGGAACGCGAATTTCAGGGTCGCAACATATGGTCGCGTGCCTTCGCGGCGACCATCACGCCCTATTTGCGCGACGTTGAAACGCACCATCGCGCTGTCGGGACCCAACATCGAGACGCTGGAGATCGTCGCTTCCAGGCCGATCGACCTGCCGCCAGCGGCCAGTTTCGCGGCCGGTCCATGCTGCCGCATGTCGGCGAGATAGCTCGCGCGGGCCTGGCTTGCTGACCATAAGGCAACCTTGCGATAGGCGTGCCGCACAGAGATGGGGTCATAGCTTTCGCGCGTGGTCACATATTGCGCGAGCAGTGCTTCTTGCAAGGCTTCGTCCGTCGCCAGGGTCTCCATCTGGTCCAAGCTTATCCGTTCGACATGGCCTGTGGTGCGATCGACGAGTACGCCGACGGGAACCACCGTCTTCAACGGCATGGCCATGGCGAGGGCTACCGCCTCAAGCAGCGCGACGGATACCGCGACGATGGCGATCGTCCAGGCTATGCGTTGCGAACGCGCATTGGCGATATCGCGCTCATCCGCCCAACTGCGGGCGAGGTCGAAATAGGCTGGCTTAGCTTCGTTCATGCTTGCGCCTCCGGACGCTGGGAAAGTCTTTGGCCCCGATCAGAGGCGGTGCGGCGGACGCCGTCGACGATCTGCGATCCGCGGCGGATCAGGCGTGCGCCTGATGCGGGAACGGACTGGACTCCCGGTGCCGGTCGCGCGGAAAACCCGTGATCTGACAGCGCGAAGGTGCGTTCCCGCGCCTCGACTGCCTTCACCATGGCCATGGTCCTTGTTTGGGCCGCCTGTTCAGTCACGGAAACCCGGTGGCCCGGCTGGTTGGACCGCCCATTAGAAACTGTGACAGTGACAGCCGCAGACGGATTTTCGTCCTTCGGCGAAAAAGGCTGCATCATGCGGATCACCTGCGGGGCAAGGTTGATGCCGCCTGCCAGCCGGTGGCAGGCAAACAGCAATCCCAGGATAACCAGCGCAAATGACCAGACGATTGCGCTCAATCCGGCAATCTCGGCGTCTTCTGCTCTCAGCGCCGCGCGTACGGGCCCCTGCAGCAGTTGCAGTTCGATGGCTATCGCAACCGGAATGGCGAGAAGCGCTAGCGCGAAGCCCAGCACCGCTCGCAGCCAGCCGATGAACAGTCCTGCAGAAACCGGGAAGAGCGAAGCGGCAAAGGCGAAAGGTCCAAGCGCCAGCAGCAGCCCCAGGGCCAGCCGAGCAGCCATCCACGATCCCGCGCCGGCAATGACCATGACGTCTGCGGCCGCCCGACGGTCGGCCATGGCCAGACTTTCCGGAGCACTGGCAGACTCGCTGGTCGCCACACCTGCCCTGGACTGCGTGCTACTGGGATCGGCAGCAGCATTGGCGGGTTCAGTTGGCCTGGCGCGCTGGGGTGCCAGAGTATCATATGCATTTTGCAGCCGCGCAGACAGATTGCTGGCCTCAACCGCCCCTGCGGGAAACAATTCGCCGGCAATCTCTGCTGGACCGTCAGTGGCAACGCGATAGATGAGCTGATTATAGGCCTGCCAGCTTGTCGCCAGGGCAATGACCACGCCCATATGTGCGAGCAGCATGGCGATGTCCTGGGGCATCACCTGGCCTGCCATCAGGCGATAACCGAGCCGGGCGATGGCGATCGTCAGCAGCCCGGTCAACAGCACGTTGAACAGCATGCTTTCGGAAAGCCCCTGCCACCCGCCGCTTCCCAGCAGTCCGGCCTGACAATCCGTCGCAGCGATCAGGCCACGCACCCAGGCTTGAGGGTCGATGGTCCCGCACGGCCCGCTCATGCTGCGGCCTTCAGCAGGCGTGGCATCCATATCAGCGGTTCATCGCCCACTTCGCTGCGGATTTCATCAAGCCGCCGGACCGTGGTTTCCCGGCCCGACAGAATGGTCAACAGATCCGATTCCTGCGAAAGATCAAGCTGCGCAACGACACTGTCCCGGCCATGCTTGATTAGGAAGGCGCGCGAGCTGTCCGGCAGCACCCTGATGATGTCCAGCTCGTGCACGGTGAGGCCAAACCCTTCGCAATAATGCTCTGCTTTGGCGCGTGGATTGGGCATGAAAATCTGCGTGGCAGCCTGATCGACAATGGCGGAAGCAATACGGCTTTCCAGCGCGTCTTCGGCGCTTTGCGTTGCAAATCCGACAATCCCGTTGCGCTTGCGGATGGTCTTTTCCCAGTCGCGGATGCGCGCGACGAACACGTCGTCATCCAGCGCCTTCCATCCTTCGTCGACTACGATGATCGTCGGCGTTCCATCCAGCCGCTCTTCGACGCGGTGGAACAAATACATCATCGCGGGCGTGCGCGTGCGCGGATCATCGAGCAGGCGGGTCATGTCGAAGCCGATCACGCGCTGATCGACATCCAGGCTGTCGGCGGCATTGTCGAACAGCCAGCTATGCTCGCCGCCCGCTATCCAGGGCGCCAGACGGGCGGCCAGGTCGGCAGCATGGGGGCGGGCTCCGCCGCGAAGCAATTGCACAAAGTGCTTCAGCCGCCGCAAATTAGCCGGAGCGTTCATGTTGATCGCGACGGCGCTTTCCACCAGCGCTAGATCCTCAGGCGACAGCTCGCTGCCCGCCAGCCGCGAGATCCATGCAATCAGGAATCGCCGGTTCTCGCTTGTGTCGGATAGCAGCAGCGGATTGAGGCCCGATGGCTGGCCAGGGCGAAGAACGTCATATACGCCGCCCATCGCCCGCAAAAAAGGTTCAGCACCACGGTCCTTGTCGAAGAAGACGACACGGGGCCGGATGCGCTGCGCTTGGGCGATCAGGAAGTTGAGCACCACCGTTTTGCCCGACCCCGAAGGGCCGATGATGATGAAGTTCCCGAGATCACCCTGATGAAAATTGAAATGATAGGGACCAGCGGCGGTCGTCTCCAGCAGCGTGATTGGTACTCCCCAGTGATTGCCCTGCGATTGCCCGGTGGCGAAGCTGTGCCAGCTCGCGAAGCTGGCAAAATTCCGTGTGGAAACAAGCGCCTTGCGTGCAATGAAGTCTTCGTTTCCTGGAAATTGCGCCCAAAATGCGGGCTCCAGCCCAATATCCTCGCGCACCGCGATGATCGACAGGTCGGTGAGGGCCGCCTGCACTTCTGCAATGCCAGCATCGACCTGCGCGGGAGTGTCGCCATGCACGGCGATGGTCAGATGATGTTCGCCAAAGCCGGCCCGGCCCGATGCCACTGCATCGCGGGCGTCGGCCAGTTCCTCGCGTAGGCCAATCGCCTCGTCATCGGCGGCCTTCATGCGTCGAAGCGTCAGGTTCAGCCGGGATAACGCAGCCGCCCGGTCGACAAAGGCGAAACTCTGCGTCACCGTCATTTCGACCGGCAGGCGCAATAGTCCGTCCAGCATTCCCGGCGACGTCAGGCCGGGATAGTCCTTGATAGATACAATTCCGGAAAATCGCCGCGCGGCATGGCCTGTCGGGGCCAGTTCAAGCGCGTTTGCACCGAAGCTGACGCGTCGGCCGGGAATATGCTCGCCCGCATCGCCATAGGGCAG
>Ga0075157_10001775_pt1 | contig 13109 bp, 11 predicted proteins | sample JI81BgreenDNA_FD_70967 | JGI IMG/M metagenome (GOLD analysis project Ga0075157, IMG submission 70967) | Wastewater effluent complex algal communities from Wisconsin, to seasonally profile nutrient transformation and Carbon sequestration -... | ecosystem: Engineered > WWTP > Effluent > Algae...
CTTCTGCCTCATTCAGCACCCCGATATCCGCTCTTCCGAAAACCTTGCGCGCCTCATCGTCTGTCCTTCCTTCAGTCCAGACTCTAAACGCTCGTGGAGGAAAATCAGGGGGTCACGTCAGATCATCCGTGCACCTTCCCTGCTGCAGGCGGATGGCACGAATGGCGGATTTGAGCATTCTGTCGGGTTTGCGGTACTACAGAGGCCAACAGTGACCGCCAACTGAGTAATTTCAAAGCCACTTTCGGGAAGAGTTGCAGGACCAATGACACGTTCGAGCTGATCTCGTGATCCGCATCTTTGTCTGTAACACATCCTCGCCGATGCCGCCTATGCCGACGACGAGCTTTGTCACGCGTTGCTCAATATGGACAAGCGAACGGCCCCAATTTTCTAGTGGTTAAGCCACGGCAAAATGTTGAGTTACAACAAATGCGCTAACTCGTTGAGCCGAAATCATCAATGCGTAAGCCGGGAGCGGCATTCTATCAAGAAATTTAAACAAGTTACGGCATGGAAACACACAGAAAGTTTCTCATTTTTAAATGCAACACTAGCAAAATCATCAAATTGTTTCTAGAAACATCAAGCCACTCTTAGCTACCCGTCAGGATATTTTATCCAATAACGCCTGATGTACCAGACCATACTCATGTCCGCCCGATGAGACATAAAAAATCTTATAGCCTGCTACTCGCAATTGATTGACGTGCTGGATGGTCAGGGCGTCTTCGATGCCGTACATGCGGTGATGGAACTCGACAAGCAACTGACCTGGGCGATGCTGGCCCACAAGCATATCCTCGAGCACGCCGTATTCAAAGCCTTCAACGTCCATTTTTAGAACGTCAGGCGTCGTCCCGTCGAGGTCAGCAATCAGGCTGGCCAAGCGCCGCACTGGTGCGCGAACCATACGCGCCAAGTTCGAACCATCAGTCGGCTTGGCTGAAAACGATACATAATCATCACGCGTCGGCGCGAAAAACTCGGCTTCACCATCTGCGGCGGCTATGCCAACCGCATGGAAGTGGAAAGCGGCTGGCAAATTCTGCCGGGCAACCCACGCAGCGCTTCGCGGCGTGGGGTCAAAGCCATGCACAACCGCATCATACCGTTCTATTGCAGCGAGATCGAATGACACATCCTCACCCACACCAACCGAGAAGATGACAGCCTTTTGAGGGGTGAGGTCCTTGAGCAAAGGCCAGCCGCCATATTCCGTGCCTAGCACCGAGTACGGGAGCCGAATTTCGGCACGATGCAGGGGCGGGCGGACCAAGCGACGCATGGCAGATTTCATCTGTCTAAGCATTTTTTTTCCATGGCTGAAGCCGGATTATATGGCAAGCGATTAGTAGTCTATCGCATCTGTTGGATTTTTGTATCGGCCGAGCGATCAGCGCGGATACAAGATTGAATGGCCGACACTTTTGCGGCAAAGGGGGCGCGCTGGCGCGGACGGAATCCGTAGCTTAAAGTCGGGAACGAGAAGATGAAGACGATTTTGCTTTGTGGCGGGCAGGGTACTCGAATCGGTGAAGTGACCCAGGGTCAGTCACCTAAGGCGCTCGTATCGGTGGGCGGGCGGCCGATCGTTTGGCATATTATGAACGGCTATGCAAAGCAGGGGTACGACGATTTTATCGTCTGCGCCGGTCATTTGGGCAATCGCATCAAGGAGTATTTTTACAACTACCGGCTGCACAATGCTGACATGCGCATGAATACGGCGACCGGCGATGTCGAATGGCTTGGCTCCTCCAATGAGGCTTGGCGCGTTTTGATTGCGGACACTGGTGCCGAGACAATGACGGCTGGACGTGTTGCTCGAGTCGCAAAATATCTGGGCGATGACAAGCGCTTTTTTCTGACGTATGGCGATGGTGTCTCAAATGTTGATCTCGCTGCGTTGTTAGCCTTTCATGAGGCGCATGGCCGTCTGGCGACGCTGACCGGTGTCATTCCCCCCGGCCGATTTGGTGAAATGCATCTCACAGGCGACCGAGTTACCCAATTGATGGAAAAGCCCGACCAAACCGATCGCTATATCAATGGTGGCTTTATGGTGCTCGAGCGCAGCTTCATCGACCGCTACTGCAGCGGGCCGGGCATCGACGACGTAATGCTAGAACGCGCGCCGCTCGAACAGGCAGCACTCGACGGGGAGTTGATGATGTATCGCCATGACGGCTTCTGGCAGTGTATGGACACAATGCGCGACTGGGAATATTTGAATCGCCTCGCCGAGCAGGATCAGTTGCCGTGGGCTTGATTAATGAACTCGCTGCTGCCTATGCTGGCAAACGGGTCTTCCTGACCGGACACACGGGCTTCAAGGGAAGTTGGCTGGCGCTGTGGCTGCACCGTCTCGGCGCGCATGTTACCGGCTTCTCGCTGGCGCCCAATACAGATCCATCAATGTTCGATTTGTGCGGTATCGCCGGGCTTGTTGACCATCATCTCGGCGATATCCGCGATGCTGCGCTGGTGCGTGAACGGTTGGTCACTGCCGAGCCCGACATCGTCCTCCACCTAGCGGCTCAGCCGATTGTCCGGCAATCCTATAGAGATCCGCTGGAAACGATGGCGACCAATGTGATGGGCACTGCACACGTGCTAGAAGCGGTGCGCGCAGCTGCGCGGTCGATGGCGGTCGTCGTGGTTTCGTCAGACAAATGCTATGATAATCGCGATTGGGTGTGGGGCTATCGCGAAAACGACGCGATGGGTGGATCCGACCCCTATAGTGCGAGCAAGGGTGCAACCGAGCTGGTCACCGCTTCGTGGCGCGACAGCTTTTTCGGCCCGGAAAGCGGCGTGCGGCTCGCTTCGGCGCGGGCAGGAAACGTCATCGGCGGTGGCGACTGGGCAGCCGACCGAATTGTTCCGGACTGCGTGCGCTCCTTCTGCGCCGGTCGCCGAGTAGAACTTCGCAACCCGCGAGCGACGCGGCCTTGGCAACATGTGCTCGAGCCACTCGGCGGCTATCTGCTGCTGGGCGCAAAGCTGATGGCTGCGAACGGTAATAGCTACTGCTCGGGTTGGAATTTTGGCCCGGCGGCGCAAGATGTGCGTCCGGTCGAGGAATTGGTGGCTTTGATGGCCCACCATTGGGGCGCATCGGCAGAGTGGAGCAACAGCGCCGGGCCGCATCCAAAGGAGGCGACGGTGCTGTCGCTCAATTGCGACAAGGCAATCGGAGCGCTGGGCTGGGCCCCGACTTGGTCGCTGGATACGATGATCGGCCACACAGCCCGGTGGTATCGTGCATGGCATGAAGACGGGCGCGATCTGCAAGCGATCAGCCTTGCGCAGATCGACGATTTTGCGGTGGCCGCCGACCGCATGATGCCGCGTGTCGGTAACGGATGACGCTCTGCGCATGCGCATCCTTCTGGTCATCGATGGCATGCACCCGCGCGACGGCGGGCCACCGGCCGTCGTCGCTGGTTCGGCCGCTGCGCTCGCTACCATGGGGCACGGGGTGACGGTACTAACGTCGCTGCGCGCCGGGGATGAAGCAGAGGTGAAGGGCGCTTGGCCGCAGCTTGTGGCTAGCGGCGCCAAGCTAAGTACTTGCCAAGCCGAGACGGTGGGCGGTTTCATTGGTTTGCCGCGCCAGCGCAGCCTGTTCGACATGGCGGTGCGTAGCGCCGATGTCGTACATATACATGGCCTCTGGTCGCCCCTCTACGTCGCTGTCAGCCGCGCGGCGCAAAGGGCGGGCGTGCCTTGCTTCTTTTCGACTCACGGCTTGCTCGACCGGCGGGCAATGAAACAGAATTGGCGAAAGGCTGTAAAGAAACGCACCGCGGTTCGGCTGTTCCGCTACCCAGAGCTGCTGCGCGGCAGCGCCGGTCTCATTTATGGCAGTCCAGCCGAGGCGGCGCAGAGCTGGTCGCCCGGGCACGGCATCTCTGTGCATGTCGTTCCCAATGGCGCCGACGTGTCGTTGGGCACTGCGGCGCCAACGGATGCCGAGCGCGCACGGCTGCTTGCCGCCGTTCCGCTCCTGGCCAACTGGCGCCGCGTCATCCTATGCCGGAGCCGGATCTATCCCACCAAGGGCCTCGCGCGCATGGTCGCCGCATTCGAGTCGGTGGCTGAAACATTTCCGGACTCCGGCCTGTTGCTTGCTGGGCTGGCGCAGGACTACGCGCATCAGCGCGAGCTTGAGGCGATAATTGCTGCTAGCCCGATTAAGGAGCGCATCGCACTGACGACGCAGCTGACAGGAGCGGGTAGCCAGTTTGTATATCAGTGTGCTACCATCTTCGCCGCACCGTCCGATTTTGAAGGTTTTTCGATGGCGATCGTTGAGGGGCTGGCTAATGGCCGACCTCAGCTCGTCACACGTTTCTGCCACATGGACGCGGTCGCCGAAGCAGGTGCCGGCGTCATCGTCGAACCTAGCGTGGCTGGCGTTGCTGAGGGGCTGCGCCAGTTGCTACGTCTCGACGACGCGAAATTGGGCTTTATGGGACTGCGTGCGCGTCGCCTGTTTGAAGATCGTTACACGTGGCCGCGCGTAGCGGAAGAGCTAACCGCCCTGTATTGCGCAGCGGTCGCCAAGTCTCAGCAGCCATGACGATGGGCAATCGCTTTCTTGTCACCGGCGCCGGTGGCTTTATTGGTAAGCGGCTTGTTGCCCGCCTGTCAGCCACAGGCGCAGAGGTGCTCGCTTGGACCCGAGACACCGGAGATCTCACTGACGCTCGTGTCGTGCAGACGACGGTTAAAGGATTCTCACCCAATGCTATCGTCCATCTCGCAGCAGGCGGCTCCGCTGTGGCCGAGGCCGACTGGAAACACATTGCTGCTGAGGTCACAATGCTCGACAATCTCGCCCGGGCAATGCCGCCGTCGGCGCGGCTGGTCCATTGCGGAAGCGTAGCCGAGATTGGTCGGTCTGGAAGGCTCGGCGAGGATGAGCCAGCGCGACCGCGCAGTGTCTATGGCTTTGCCAAGGCAGCGGCGACCGATCGCGCGCTTGCGCTATCGACAATGGGTTTTGATGTTCGTGTCGCTAGACTGTTTAACGTCTATGGGCCTGGCGAGGCAAATCGACGGCTGATCCCCCATCTCGTCAGCCACTTGCTGGCCGGGCAACCCGTGCTGCTCAGCGATGCAGGGCAGATACGCGATTTCGTCCATGTCGACGATGTTTGCGACTGTCTACTCGCTCTCGCCAGGATGGATGCGGTCTCTTGGCCGATCGTCAACGTGGGCACCGGCATTGGTGTTAGTGTAGGCACTGTCGCCGCGAGCGTCGCCGATCGATTGGGTGCCGACCGAGCGTTGCTGCGTTTTGGCGCATTACCGAGGCGGCCTATTGATGAGGATGTACTCGTTGCCAAAGTTGGCCGACTGTCTGCGCTTGGTCTGCTGCCGCTTCAGCATTGGCTCGAGGACGATGGGGTGGTCGACGCATTTATCGCCGGGATTGCGGGGCCCACACAGTGATCAGCAGGGATACTCTGGCGAAGGGTACAATCAGGCGGAACCGTTTGACCTGCGATGACGAAAGCTATAGACGGCTTGGCCTGATGAGGCGCGCCATTCCTCCAACGCTGCGCGCGCGACTAGGTGGTCCAAATATCGCGCGAAGGGGCTTTCATGACCATTGAGACGGCACTGGTATTTGGTGTTGTTTCATCGCGAGCGATGTGCCGCGCTGCTCGGCTGATCGACTGGTTGCCCCAACGTAGGGTGAATGGTCCGACATGAAGGCGCTTATCGCAACGATGGCGGGTGAGGGGCTCGGGCACAAATCCGCGCCAGTAATGGTGCACACGTTGATTTCAAAAGTCGTGGGTCAGGGGCTCGGGCGCAACGCGGTGCTTGCGATGATGCAGGCGCTGATTGTGATGATCTGCCTGTTCCTCTCATATCGAGTGTTGATCGCGCAGGAGGGGATCGCCGCGCTTGGGCTCTGGTCGCTACTGATGATTTTTGCCGGCGTAGCCGGCGCATTCGACATAAGCGGGGTTTCTGCACTTACTCGCTTCGTCGCACGGCACGATATCGAATTTCCGGGCGCTGACCGCGCACAATTGCTGCACACGGTACTGCTGACGGGCATGGCAATCAACGGCGCCATGCTTGCATTGCTGCTGTGGGCGGCGCCTTGGGCCTTGCCCTTACTTGTCAGTGCCCATGAGCTTGCAGAGGCGCGAGCGTTGATCGTCTGGGTTGCGATATTGATGCTGGTCAACCCGTTGGCTCTCGGGGTTACGACGTCGCTCGACGGGCTGATGCGCGCCGACATTCGAGCTGTTCTCGTGTCTATTGCCGCTGTCCTAGGGCTTGTGGTTAGCTGGATGTCCATTCATCGTTTCGGCATAGTCGGTTTGCCAATCGGCTTGTTGGTCCAACAAACGATTATCGTTTGTGGAGGCTGGCTGATCCTACGGAGGTTTATAGTCCGGCTGAGCTGGCTGCCTTGGCGTTGGAACTTCACAATCTTCAAGGCTACAACAGGATATGCGCTTAGACTAAATCTAGTTGGTGTACTTAGCTTGTTGTTGGAGCCATTAACCCGGATTTGTTTAAATACTGTTGGCGGCACAGCTGCTGTTGGTTTGTACGATCTAGCAGCGCGACTTGCAGTTCAATTGCGAAGCATAGTTGTGAGCGCTACGGCGCCATTGATGGCTACATTCGCAGCTTCTGAAAAACCCGATTCGCCAGAGACTCAGGCCCCCCTGTATCAGTCGGAGCGGCTTGTTTCGATGGCTGCATTGGCTATAGCTTTGCTGTCCACACTGGGAGCACCTCTGCTTTCGATTGCAATGCTTGGGGAAATTTCTACCGGTTTGATGGCCATGAATGCGATGCTTGCCTTTGGGTGGAGCCTTAACTTGGTGAGCGTCCCATGGAATTTGCTTGCCCAAGCATATGGCCGAATGCGTTGGATCATCTTGGCTCAAGCTTTGGTCGGTGTGTGTATTATAGGAGTAGTACTCATTGTGCCGGACCCTAGTCAACTTGTGGTTACTTCCGGTGTCGCATTGGGGTTAACCATGAGTGCAATTGTAACAATTGCTGGGAACGCATTTCATTTTAAATTGTGGGATGCTCTGCGGCGACAGGCTAGCATCATAAGCCTGGCAGTTTTTATGATAGGCATCATCACAAGCATCGCACTCTTACTTGCAATAAAATTACAGTGAAAGCCATCTATGTTATTTGATAGCCATGCGAGTTCAGCTGCCCTAGCTCATTTTGGGGTTGTTTTTTGGCGTTCGTTGTGTGGCCGCCGCACCAGCAGGAAGTAATATGCAGTCCTCCAAGCGCATTATTTTCTGCCAACCCGCACTGCCCGCCTACCGCCGCGACTATTTTGAACGGTTGGCTGCGCATTGGGGCGGGCGTTTTCGTCTTTACTATTCGCGCTCGGATCTGGGCGTCCTCACTAGCGACGCGCCGCCGCCACCATGGGCAACCTTGGTGGGCGCGGCGCGCCCACTATTCAGTGGTAGGCTTGAATGGCAGCCTGGCATTGCCGGTCTCGCGATCGAGCGCGGTGACATCTTTATCTTGAGCGGTGGTCCGCGGACGTTGTCGACATTGGTGCTGGCGGTACGCGCTCGTTTCAATGGTGCATTGGTCATCTGGTTCGGTCATTATTGGAGCGAGTCCAGCAGGCCGTGGCGGTTCGCCGTGCGTATGGCACTGATGCGAATTGCGCATGCCGTGTTGTTTTATACTGATCTCGAGGTTGAGGAATATAAAGCAGGGGTGGGGCGCGGTGATCGGCGCCCCGTTTCGGCAGTGAACAACGGCCTCGCAATAGACCCTATTTCCGCCGCGCGGCGCCCTTATCGGGCAGCAGAGCGCGGACGGAACCTCTTGTTCATTGGGCGCACTACTGCAAAAGCGGGTCTCTCGCTCTTGTTCAATGCACTGGCATCGCCTGATCTTTCTGATGTCCGCCTGCATATTGTCGGCGCTGGCGCAGAGAAGAGCTCGCTGATTGCGACTGCTAGGCGCTTAGGCATCACAAAGCAAATCGAATGGCATGCCCCAACGGTTGATGAGGGCGAAATTGCGGCTATTGCAGGTCAATGTCGTGCGTTCATATATCCCGGTCGGCTCGGCCTCAGCCTCATCCACGCCATGGGCCACGGATTGCCGGCGATCGTTAGCGATGATCGATACGCCAATAATCCGGAAATCGCTGCATTCGCTGACGGTGAGACAGGGCTAGCATTCAAGGTCGACGACGCTCAGAGCCTCGCTAGCACCATCGCTCGTGTTTTATCAGACGACGAGGCGCTCGACCGTTGGTCGCAATCAGCGCTTGTACGTGCCGAAAAGACGTATAACACGCGCGGCATGGCGGCGCGGACTGTCGCCTTGGTAGAAGAACTGTTGGCCCAGCGATGAACAACCATGCCATCTCCCCCTGGCTTCGTTTCTGCCAGATCGTCGCTGTATCGACGATGTTCGCGGGCTATCCGTTGGTGGCCGCGACTGCGCAGTTGACCGGTCTACCCTCAACGCCGCTGTCGATCGGGATGCGGACTGTGACGGCCGCAGCTTGCGTCTGGATTTTTCTGATAGCCCCGTCGTCGTCGCGTTCGTCACTTTCGCAAATGATACTCGGTCCCCTTGCCATATTTTGGATATTTTTTCTGATAAGGATGGCAAATGATACCTTTTATTACGGTCACGTGTTGACATTCGAGCCCTACAGTTATTGGGTTTGGGGAGTGGGGGGTTGCTTCATTCCATTACTAGGTATCTCCAAAATGCAATTTTATGATGGTATCGGCGAGGAGATCTTCCGGTGGACGTTCTATTTAACTATGGCTGCTGCTATCTTGACGATCCCCAATATCGGCACATCATTGCAACTTGAAGGTGGCGAGCTTCAGGAGACTGGGCGTGGCTTGATTCAGGGGCTCAATCCAATCTCGTTGGGGCACTTGGGCGTGCAACTCCTCGTAATGGGTGTCTGGTACCTCTTTCTTCGACCTGATTGGCGGCTGTCACTTTCCAATGTTCGATATGTGATTGGCATGATCGTTGGTACTTATTTGGCTTTGGTGGCTAACTCACGTGGACCCTTAGTTGCGTTTGTCTTCGTAGCACTGTTTGCCTTCGCGGCGTCTCGCCTTCGGTCGCGGTACGTTTTGCTGGGTTTATTGTTCTTAGGGGCTGTTGCCTTCGTCCCGATCATCAACCTAGTTGACGCATTGAGTGGAACGGCAATCTATGCTCGCCTGTTCGAGCAGTCGCAGTTTGAGGAGGTCAACACGATTGCTCGCATAGAGCTGTACAACTCTGCATGGTCGTTGTTTCTTGATCACCCTTTATTAGGAGCGGGCCTTGAAGATCCGACCTTTGGCGGCTACCCGCACAATGTGTTCATCGAAGCGTTCATGGCTACCGGAATATTTGGTGGCGTGGCCTTTGCAGTTGGTGTGCTGGCGGCAGTCTACGCGGCTTTTCAGATCATGCGTGAGGCACCCCTTTACGCATGGATTGCCTTAATCGCACTGCAGCAACTAATATCGGCTCAGCTTTCGGGCACGCTTGTGCAAACAACGACAATGTGGGGTGGCATTGGACTGATAATTTCCATTACGAGCTCGCTCGCGCGGCAAAGCCATCGCGAGCGTTCGTATCGACAGATCCCGGCATCGCTGATTCAAGGACGATAATCCGCATGTTCAAAGAAAAGACACTCCTCATCACTGGCGGGACCGGATCGTTCGGTAACGCTGTGTTGCGCCGCTTTCTCAGTCAGGGCTTACGCGAGATCCGGATATTCTCGCGCGACGAGAAGAAGCAGGACGATATGCGCAAGCGCTTCGCTAATCCTGTTGTAAGCTTTCACATCGGCGACGTTCGCGATATGCGCAGCGTCGAGGCGGTTATGCGAGGGGTCGATTTCGTATTTCACGCTGCGGCACTAAAGCAGGTGCCGAGCTGCGAATTCTATCCCATGCAGGCGGTGCGCACCAATGTAATGGGGACAGAAAATGTCCTCTCGGCTGCGATCGCTGCTCGCGTATCGCGTGTCGTCTGCCTTAGCACTGACAAGGCGGTATATCCGATCAACGCAATGGGCATTTCCAAGGCAATGATGGAAAAGGTGATGATAGCCATGAGCCGCGGGCTCGAAGGCAAAGAAACTACAATTTGCGGAACTCGCTACGGCAACGTCATGGCGTCGCGCGGATCAGTTATTCCACTTTTTGTGGATCAAGTGCGAGCAAGGCAGCCAATTACGATCACTGACCCAGCAATGACGCGGTTCATGATGACGCTTGACGACGCAGTCGATTTGGTTATGTTTGCTTTTGAGCATGGCAACAATGGCGACATTTTTGTCCAGAAATCCCCAGCTGCTTCTGTAGGCGTGCTTGCACAAGCGATAGCGATAATGATGGGCAGGCCCGATCATCCAATCAGTATCATCGGTTCGCGGCACGGCGAAAAACTATATGAATCCTTGCTCAGCCGCGAAGAACGTGCCTGCGCCATAGATATGGGTAACTATTTCCGAGTGCCTCCTGATGGCCGTGATCTAAATTATGCAAAGTTCGTTGAAGAAGGCGAGGCCCGCATTACAGCGGCATTGCATGGTGACGAATATGGATCGCATAATACAGAACAGTTGGACCTTCAGGGGATGCAGCAATTGCTTGGCAAGCTCGACTTCATGGCACGAATAGCGCGTGGCGAACCCGCGGTCGCAGAGGGATGAGCCTGCGCCTTTTGATCACCGGTGCTGATGGCTTCGTTGGCCAGAACCTGCGACTGGCGTTGGCACCCAGGCAAGATGCCATTGTGCATGGTTTCACTCGCCGCGATGATCCATCCGCACTGAAAAAGTTGGTTGGGAACGTTGATGCTGTAGTTCATTTGGCGGGTGTAAATCGTACCTCTGACCCCGCCAACTTTACGGCTGGCAATCTGGATTTTAGCGCTTCGCTTGCAGAGGCGGTGTTAGCAAGCGGGCGCGCCATCCCGATAATCTATGCGTCTTCGACGCAGGCCGCGATCGATAATCCATATGGGCTGAGCAAGCGTGGTGCGGAGGACGTATTGCGCAAGGCTGGCGCTGCAGGAGGCTTTCCCGTATATCTTTTTCGTCTGCCCAATGTGTTTGGCAAATGGGCAAGGCCCAACTACAACTCGGCTGTGGCCACCTTTTGCCACAATATTGCTCGAGGTTTACCGATAACGGTACACGATCCCGCAGCTCCCTTGTCGCTGGTATATGTTGATGATGTCGTCGCCGCATTCATCTCAATAGCCGATGGCGCCAAACCCCCGATAAACACAGAAGGATTTGCGCAGGTTGCGCCGGTGTACAGTACAACTGTGGGTGCGGTAGTGGAAGCGATCCGTAGCTTCCGTGCAATACGTGAGACAACCATTATAGACCATGTTGGCAGTGGCCTTATGCGTGCGCTCTATGCAACCTATGTGAGTTATTTGCCGCCCACCGACTTTCGCTATCCATTGGCTATGCACAGCGATCCGCGCGGCACTTTCGTCGAGATGTTACGGACACCGGACTGCGGACAATTCTCTTATTTCACCGCCCACCCCGGTGTCACGCGTGGTGGCCATTATCACCACAGCAAGACCGAGAAGTTCCTGGTGATCAGCGGCACAGCCCGTTTCAAGTTTCGCCACATGATGAGCGGCGAGACCTATGAGCTCGTTACGCATGGCACCGCAGCCGAGATAGTCGAAACTGTCCCTGGATGGACACACGATATCACCAACGTCGGTGATACCGAGCTGGTGGTCATGCTTTGGGCCAACGAGCTATTCGATCCGGCCCGGCCAGATACATTTGCCGCCCCACTTTAGGATCACCATAATGATGTCCGCCAGCCTCAAGGTCATGACCATCCTCGGCACGCGCCCCGAGATCATCCGTCTGTCGCGGACGATAGCGCGGCTAGATCGGTTCGCCGACCATGTCCTCGTCCATACCGGTCAGAATTATGATCCGGCTCTGAACCAAGTGTTTTTTGACGATCTCGGCCTTCGTGCGCCCGACCATTATTTGGGTTGCGGCGGCGGGACGCTGGGGGAAACACTCGGAAAGATCTTGATCGAGAGCGAGCGGGTTATCGCGTCTGAACGGCCTGACGCTGTGCTAGTGCTCGGCGACACCAACAGCGCGATTGCCGCCATCATCGCTCGCCGAATGAAGATACCGGTCTATCATATGGAGGCGGGTAACCGCTCATTTGACCGCAACGTGCCGGAGGAGACGAACCGGAAGCTTGTTGACCATATTGCCGACTTCAACCTCGTCTACACCGAGCATGCCCGTCGGCATCTCCTAGGCGAAGGATTGTCGCACCGAAGGATCTACGTGACCGGTTCGCCGATGCGTGAAGTACTGGATCATTATCGTGCTCAGATCGATGATTCAGACGTTTTGGGTCGCCTTGATCTAGCTGAGCGCGGTTATTTCATAGTTTCGCTGCACCGCGAAGAGAATGTCGATAATTCAGAGCGCTTGACGTCTTTGGTGGAAATGTTAAACGCGCTTGCGGAGCGCCATGGCAAGACCGTCATCGTTTCGACCCACCCGCGGACCCGGCTACGGCTGGACCGGCTGAATGGCGTAACAATGGATCCGCGCGTGCGCTATATGCCTCCATTCGGCTTCCATGATTACAATAATTTGCAGATGAATTCTTATTGTGCAATTTCAGACAGTGGGACCATCGCCGAAGAAGCGTCTATACTTGGTTTCCCCGCGATCACGCCGCGTGACGCAGTGGAGCGGCCCGAGGCTATGGATGTCGGCAGCATCATTGTAACCGGCTTGGTCCCCGCCGCCATTTTTGATGGCGTGGCTGCCGCCATCGCCGGCTTTGCTGAACGCGCTGCCGCCGGCGTGCCGCAGCCGATACCGACTGAATATACCATTACCAACACGTCTGAGCGCGTCGTCAACCTAGTGCTCGGCACGGCTCGCCTGTCAAATGGCTGGGATGGAATTCGAGTGAACGATCTGACATGACGACTGCCGCTCTTTCCTCCGGCAACTGGCGTAAGGCCCCGCGGCTTATATTGCTGACGCAATGGTTTGATCCTGAACCGACTTTCAAGGGTCTGGTGTTTGC
>Ga0075157_10001776_pt1 | contig 13101 bp, 12 predicted proteins | sample JI81BgreenDNA_FD_70967 | JGI IMG/M metagenome (GOLD analysis project Ga0075157, IMG submission 70967) | Wastewater effluent complex algal communities from Wisconsin, to seasonally profile nutrient transformation and Carbon sequestration -... | ecosystem: Engineered > WWTP > Effluent > Algae...
TTCACAACCACTTTGCGTTGCCTATATGCAAGTAGTCGTTTACGGAAAACAGTACAAAGACAAAGACCGTCCCTATATTCAGGTCTTGTTTGATGCCCTGTGTGCACAAGGGGTTAACACCTATGTTTATACGCCTTTTTTAAACGAAATCAGGGAATACATCAATTTCCCCGGGCCGTATGCGGCTTTTGATGATTACCGCGATTTCAAGGTGCACCGCATAGATGTGGTGATTGTGCTGGGCGGCGACGGTACCATGCTGAGCGCCGTTACCCTTGTGCGCGACGCCGGTGTGCCCATGCTCGGTATCAACCTCGGGCGCCTCGGTTTTTTGTCGATCATCGAAAAAAAGTTTATCGAAGAGGCGGTAAGCATGCTTGTTCGCGGTCAGTATGCCGTAGAAGAACGCACCACGCTTTACCTCGAATGCAACCCCGAACTTTTTGGCGACATTCCTTTCGCGCTCAACGACTGCACCTTGCTCAAGCGCGACACCTCTTCCATGATTACCATTCACACCTTCCTGAACGGCGACTACCTGAACACGTATTGGGCCGATGGCATTATCATTGCCACCCCCACCGGCAGCACGGGCTACTCCCTCAGCTGCGGCGGCCCGGTGGTTTTTCCCGGCTCGGGCAACTTTGTGATAACGCCCGTTGCGCCGCACAACCTCAATGTGCGCCCGATTGTCATTTCCGATGAATCCGTTATTTCTTTTGAGGTAGAGGGCCGGGCCGATAATTTTATCTGCACCCTCGACTCCCGCTTCGAACTCATCGGCGCGCATACCCAATTGGCCGTTCGCAAAAATGATTTCAAGGTAAAACTTGCCTTACTGCAAGACCATACTTTCCTGCGCACCATCCGTGAAAAACTCACCTGGGGCCAGGATGCGCGCAACTAAAAGTAGCAATGACCGACCATTTCCGCACCCTTGCAGCACCCGCAACCGGCGAATTTAAAGACCGCGGCAGCAAATTTATCGCCTACGCCTGGCCCATCGAGGAGGAAACCGAAGCCCTCCAACATATCGAAGCGCTGCGCAAAGAACATTTCAAAGCCGCGCACCATTGCTTCGCCTGGCGTATTGGCACCGACGGACTGCGTTTCCGCGCCAACGACGACGGCGAACCAAGCGGCACTGCCGGCAAACCCATTCTCGGACAAATTGATGCGTTCGGCCTGACCAACGTGGTGGTGGTGGTGGTACGCTATTTCGGCGGCACCCTGCTCGGCGCTTCCGGTCTCATCAATGCCTACCGCGAAACCAGCGCAGAAGCCCTCCGAAATGCCCAAACTGTAGAAAAAATCATCGGACAGGAATTTCATTTCCAGGCAGAATACGCGCTGCTGCCCGACCTGATGAATGCCCTGAAAAAATATAATGTAAGTATTTTAGCTGAAAAATACGACGAAAAAGCACAACTTGATATTTCCATACGCCTCAGTGAAATTGACGCGACACTGCTTAAAATAAAAGCTGCCCTCTGGCGCATGAATGTTGATGAAATAGCAACACTCGATTGGCCAGAGGGCATCTTGCTGGAAAACCCGGAGATAAATTCCTAGTTTTTGACGATTTTATTCACGCCTTTGAAGTGGCCGTTCACCTGAAGGGCTACAAAGTAAGTGCCGGCTGGCAGGGCGTTTAAATCAAGTTCTGTTTGCGTGTTGCCTGCGCTGAGGGCGCCGAGTTGTTGGGTAAACACCTGGCGTCCCTGTGCATCCGACACAAAAACAGCTGCTTTGCCGCCTTTTTCAAGGTTAAAACGCAGATTGCTGCGGTCTGTAACCGGGTTGGGGGCAATTTGCAGCTCAACGCTGGTAAACACCGGCTCCTGCGCATCAACGGTTGTGCTGGTAAGCACTTCGGCATATTCATAAGCTTCCGTTTCGCCAAAAATTTCAGACAAACCGCGGTGATAGGCAAACACCGGCGCTTCGAAGTTGGTCGTCCAGTATTCCGTGGCGGTATCGCGCTCAATGAGGCTGAAAAACAGCACGGTTGCGTTGAGTTCGGTGATGCGCTGCACACGCAGGGCGGGGAAGGCGCCCAACTGCGTTTTCACGCTACCCCAGGCATCAGCCTTTACCGTAGTTTTGTAGGTACCGGCGAGGGTAAAGCCCTCGGCCATACCTGCAAGCGTGGAGTTTTGGTTGAATTCGGAATTGTACGTAAAAGGCAGGTTAAAGAATTTGCTGGCCGGGCTGTAGGTCAGTTCATTGGTGCCGTCGGACGAACCCATTACCGAAAACTCGCTATTGCTGCCTTTATAATAGAGGTAGGAGCTGCTGTCGGTCACCTCATCGGTTGCGGCGATGGTTGCCGTCGGGAAATTAGTGATAAAAGGGGTAGCGGCGGCGGCGAGGTAGATCTGGCTGTATCCGCCGGGTACGAGGCTGAGTTGGCTGAAATCCCAGCTTTGGTTGGCGCCGGCGGCGCCGAGGTTCACGCTGTCGAGGGCAGTCTCCGAAATGCTCTGAAAGTTGTGTTGGGTATTGGCTTTTGGCATGTTGGCCAGGGTGAGGGTGGGCGCTTGTGCGGAGAGGCCGGTGGCCGCGATAGCAAGCAGGCTAAAAAGAAGAATTCTCTTCATGGCGGTAGTTGTGTTGTTTGTTTGTTTAAAAAAGACGCGTTTGCAGGCCAAAATGCTTACAAACGCACGCAAAGGTCGGAAACAGAAACGGACCGAAGCAAAATTCCGGTTTGGAATAACGTCATTTTAACGCTGCGGGGCAGGTGCGTTAAAGGGGTTTTAAGGAATGCGGGCGCCGTGCTATCGTCAACTAATCCAATCCAGATAATTTTCGCGATGAATAACCTCGAAAGTTGCATCGGGGTAGTTAGCTGAAAACGCAGCAGGAATTTTTACCGGCCGCTCTTGCCATTTGAACTCAAAGGCATCCAGCTGATTGTTGCGTACCTCAATGCAGTCTATCTCCTGCTGATCGTAAGTGCGCCAGAAATAAATTTCCTTGAAAATCTGCTCGTATTTTAATTTTTTTGCCCGTTCGGCTAAAAGGTAGTTTTCCCAAAGCGGGCCAATATCATTTCGGAATTCCGGCATTTTAAAGTCATTTACAATGGCATTTCGTATGCCATTATCCCAAAAATAGTAGCGCGGGCTTTTGGTAATTTCTTTGCGTAAATTTTGACTAAATCCTGTAAGTTTACGCAATACATATACTTTTTCAAGTAAATTCAGATACTTTTCCACTGTGTTTTTGCTCATTCCAAGCTGCTGTCCCAATTCCTGTACAGAAACCTGAGCGCCAATCTGAAAGGCGATGAGCCTGAGTAAATCCATAATTTTGGATGCATTGCGAATGCCTTCAAAACTGAGCAGGTCTTTGAGTAAGTAGGCCTGAACCAGATCACGCAGATACCGCTCTTTTTGCTCATTACTACCGAGGGTAATCACCTCCGGATATGCGCCATAAATCAAGCGCTCTGTTAAGCGTTGCCGGGTTTCAATCAAATTTTCGTGACGCTTGAGTTCTATTTGTGCAATAGGCAGCATTTCATGCCAAAATGCCCTGCCCACTAATGGTTCTCCTAAAAAGTTGTGCAAATCAAAAGCGGAAGAGCCACTTGCCAACATACGCAGATGCGGCATTTCATCCACAATTAATTTGAGTGTTTTCCCAATTTCCGGGACGGCCTGGGCTTCATCAAGCACCAACAGTTGCACCTCGCCGATTAACCTTTTTAGCGTGGCTGTATTTCTCGATCGCAACAGTTCAGCGGTTTCTGCCTCCTCCCCGTTAAGCCATAAATAGGTAAGCCCGGCATCCTTACAAATCTTACGCAGTAAAAACGTTTTACCCACCCGGCGGGCGCCGTAAAGGATATTTACCTTACCGGGTAGCAGGTCGGTTAAAAGGATATCATACAAGGCTCTTGTTATCTCCATTTATAGATTGCTTTTATCAGGGGCAAATATAATAATAAATTGACAATGACGGAATTTAGCTAAATTGCGTCAACGTACTGACGGAATTTAGCTAAATTGCGTCAACGTACTGACGGAATTTAGCTAAATTGCGTCATTAGGAATATTTTCAGGTATTACTACAAAAAGGTAAGCGCACATTCAGCACGCTGTGTGTAAGGTATTTTTCGCAGCGCATGCGCTTACTTCGGCAACCTTATCTGATACGTTTTTCCCTCCTTATTGGTCAGCTTGCTGTCTACCAGCCATGGGTTGTACAGTTTGAGCATGCGGTAGTTCGTGTTGTGTTCCACCGCGAAGTCGCCCCAGCTGGGCACCGGGCCTTTTACTTCCACCACCCGGTAATCGCTCAGCGGCGGGTAGAGGTCGTCTTTTTCAATGACGTATTCATATTCGTCCGGATGTTCCATTACTTCCTTAATGGCCACAATACGGAAGGGATAGCGCATGGTTTCGTCGGCCGCGAGGTTGAGGTCGAAGAAAGTTTTGGCGCGTTGTTTTTTCATTTCGGTGGAGATACGCTCCGGGCCGCCGTTGTAGGCGGCAGCTGCCAGCACCCAGGATCCCTGGCGTTCTTTTTCGCGCTTGAGGTAGCGGGCTGCTGCGTGGGTAGCTTTTTCGAGGTGATAGCGTTCATCTACTTCGGTGTTGACCTCTAATCCGTACTGGTCGCCGGCGTCGCGCATGAATTGCCAGACACCGCGTGCGCCTGCAGGAGAAATGGCATTGGAAAGCGCACTTTCCGCCACGGCGAGGTATTTGATGTCTTCTGGCACGCCTTCTTCTTTCAGAATTGGCTCAATGGTCGGAAACAACGCATTAGCGCGTTTAATGGCCAGAATCGTTTGGGAATGAAAATAAACATTGCGCAGCAATTCGGCGTCGAGGCGCTGCCGTACATCCCAATTATCGGTCGGGAATTTTTCCCCGCAAAAAGTAAAATCTTTATCGAGGTTCAGGGAGCGCACCACCTGCGGGTCGCCGCCTGCGCCAGGTTTTTTGAACGAAGCCACAAATACGCCGATCAGACCGGCAGCAAGCACGAGGTTGGCAATGATGAGATGTCTTTTCTGCATAATTCAGTGATCAGTTATCAGTCAGCAGTTATCAGTTATCAGTGAGCAGTTATCAGTGAGCAGTTATCAGTGAGCAGTTATCAGTCAGCAGTTAGCAGTGAGCAGTTATCAGTTATTGTAGCTAATTGCTAACTGTTGACTGATCACTGCTAACTGTTGACTGATCACTGATAACTGTTGACTGATCACTGATAACTGTTCACTGTTGACTGATCACTGATAACTGTTTAAAAACCGGGACGGTCGAACAGGGTTCGCCGAACATGATGCTCTTGGCAATCGGTATCAGGCGGCGGGTGATGTCGAGATAAGCGGCAGAGGGCACCGGCTTGTCGCTGCAACCTTTAATGACCAAACGTTTTCCGTGGTAGTCATTGATATCCAGCGCTGCAATTTTACGCAAAATAACGCGCTCAGGCAAGGCTTCCGGCAAACATTGCTCCACTTCCGCTGCTACAGCCGCCGCATAGGAGACCACCAACATATAGGCCCACATCGGGATAATCGCGTCGGTGGAGCAAAAAACGGCGAGGTTTTTACCCTGGTATTGCGACCAGTCGTGCTGCTTCAACGCCTCCCGAAAGTCTTTTTCTTTCAGGATCAACTCCATGAATAAAAAAGACTTCAGGTCGAAGGCAACGATTTCGCCCTCCGGATAAAATTTTTCCAGGTCTATGGTAATAAGTCCGCTTTCCGCGACGCGATTTACAAGCATATCAATTTTCAGTTATCAGTGAGCAGTTATCAGTGATCAGTCAGCAGTTATCAGTCAACAGTTATCAGTTGTCAGTCAACAGTTATCAGTTATTGTAGCTAATTGCTAACTGTTAACTGATAACTGTTGACTGATCACTGATAACTGCTGACTGATAACTGTTCACTGATTATTGTTCCGCAGTACCCACGCTGTTTTCCGTTTCTTTAAATTCCTTGGGTTTGGGCAGGTCGTTGAGGCTGTTGATGCCCATATAGTCCATGAATTTATCGGTGGTGGCGTATAGCAGGGGGCGGCCGGGGCCTTCGCTGCGGCCGGAAATCATAACAAGTTCTTTTTCCAAAAGTTTTTGGAGGGCATAGTCGCAGTTCACCCCGCGAATTTCTTCCAGATCCGACTTGGTGACGGGCTGTTTATACGCCACGATGGCGAGGGTTTCGAGGGCCGCCTGCGAGAGACGTTTTTTGGTCGTTTGTTTGAGGTGTACCGACACAACGTGGTGGTGCGCGCCTTTGGTCATAAACTGGTATCCGCCTGCAATTTCCACCAATTCAAACGGAAATTGCTCCTCGCGGTAGTGCGCACGCGAGACTTCAATGGAGGCCTGCACTTCTGTTTCGCTGATCTCCGTTTGCAGGGCTTCTGTGAGTACGGACACGATTTCCGCCAGCGGTACGGGCTGCGGTGAAGCGAAAATAATGGCTTCGATATGTTGCTTCATGCGGCAAAGATAAGGAACCGGGTAATATTTGCACCGTGCGCCGGAAATGGCGTATGTTTGCAGCGCAAATGCAGCTTTTCCATCGCTAACCATTTAAATTCAGCAACGCATGATCATTGGCGTACCAAAAGAGATCAAAACAAATGAAAATCGCGTGTCGCTCACCCCGGCAGGCGCTATGGAACTGACCAAACGCGGACACCGCGTACTCATCCAAAGCACCGCCGGCGTCGGCAGTGGCTTCGACGATGAGGAATACCTCACGGCTGGCGCCGAAATCCTTTCAACAGCCAAGGAAGTTTGGGCTGCGGCCGAAATGATAATGAAAGTAAAAGAGCCGATTGCCGAAGAATACGGCCTTTGCCGTGCCAATCAGCTCATTTTCACCTATTTCCACTTTGCCTCCAGCGAGGAACTGACGCGCGCCATGATTGCCGCCAAATCGGTTTGCCTCGCCTATGAAACAGTGGAAACCAAAGACCGCCAGCTGCCGCTGCTTATTCCGATGTCGGAAGTAGCCGGCCGCATGGCGATTCAGGAAGGCGCCAAATTTTTGGAAAAACCCGCCAAAGGCCGCGGCGTTTTGCTCGGCGGCGTACCCGGTGTAGAACCCGGCAAGGTGCTCGTGCTCGGCGGTGGTATCGTAGGTACTCAGGCCGCCCGTATGGCAGCAGGCCTCGGCGCACAGGTAACCATCCTCGATGTCAACCTCAACCGCCTGCGCTACCTCAACGACGTGATGCCCGCCAACGTCATCACCATGTACTCCAATGAGTATAATATCCGCAAACTGATCGGCACGCACGACCTCATCGTCGGCGCCGTTCTGATTCCGGGCGCCGTTGCGCCGAAACTCATCACGCGCGATATGCTCAAGCTCATGCGCCCCGGTACGGTACTCGTCGACGTCGCTGTAGACCAGGGCGGCTGCTTCGAGACCACCAAACCTACCACGCACGAGAACCCGATCTATATCATCGAAGATGTGGTGCACTACTCCGTGGCCAATATGCCCGGCGCTGTGCCCTTCACTTCAACTGTGGCACTGACCAACGCAACCCTGCCTTACGCCCTGCAATTAGCCGACAAAGGCTGGGAAAAAGCCTGCGCCGACAACGCTGAACTGAAGGCCGGACTCAATATCATCGGCGGTAAAGTCGTTTACAAAGCGGTCGCCGAAGCATTCAAACTACCCTTGTCAGGGATCAGTGAACAGTGAACAGTGATCAGTCATCAGTGATCAGTTAACAGTGATCAGTCAGCAGTTATCAGTTAGCATAAACAAGCTACTGATAACTGTTGACTGATAACTGTTAACTGCTGACTGTTAACTGCTGACTGATCACTGATAACTGCTGACTGATAACTGTTGACTGATAACTGATGAAATATCTGATTCTACTGCTCAAACTTGGGGCCTTAATTGCGCTCATCAGCTTGCGCCTTGGCGAGTGGGATATTTCATGGATCATCAAACCCCGGTACCGGGAAAGTTTTATTTATTATGTAGATGCCCTTGCCGGACTGGCCATTTTCCTGCTCCTCCTTGATTTTATTCAGTTTTTTACCGTTTGGTGGTACCGCCGCAGGCATAAAGTGCGGGTTGAAGATAATTTTGTCATTGGCGTCGGGCATATTTATTCCTTATTATTGGCGGTTGGCATCATCGCCGGGATGCTGTCCTTGTTCAGAATTAATGCCAAGGAGCTGTTTACTTCCTTGTCCATCATTTTTGCGGGTATTGCCATTTTATCAAAAGACTATATTTCCAACATGATCAATGGCATGATCCTCACTTTTTCCGGACAAATGAGCATCGGCGACAATGTGCGCATCGGCGAACAAAGGGGAAAAATTACCGACATCACGCTGCTGAATATTCACCTGCAAAACGACGACGACGACATTATTTACATCCCCAACAATGTGGTGTTTAATGCCGAAGTAATCAATTACACCAAACGCGAGGTTAAACGCACCAGCATCGATTTCGACATTGACCTGAAATTTCTGAAAACCATCGAGGACCTGGAAACCAGTTTGGTAGAAGCTTTAAAACCATTTCACGACCTCATCCGTGAAGACAGCTACTACCTGCGCGTCTTTGAAGTACATAAAGACCGCATTTCTCTTAAATTCCAATACATTCTCAAAGAACCCAACAAGGAACTCGAACGACAGATCCGCCGCCGGACGGTGCGCCGCTTGGTTGAAATCATCAGCGCCCGCGAAAAAATTGCCGATAAAATTCCTTTGCTGCCCGACGATAGCGCAGCGGACGGACACAACTATATCTGACTCTTGCTATGCTTCAGCGTCTTTTCCAACGCTATACCGGTTGGCTGCGCGGCCTTAAAGCCGCTTATGTACTCAACAATATCCTGCAAGCCCCGCGCCTGCAACACAACCGGGCACTGTATAAACAATACCGCCTGCGCAAAAGTATTTTCAGCCCGCTCGGCAGCGCCGATTTTGCCGCAAACCCAAACCCCGACATCCCCTGGATCGACCGGCCAGGCGCAGCAAGCGCTGTGGAAAACCACCCCGACTTTAAATCTTTTTCGCCCGAAATTCAGGAAAAAATACGCTTGTTCCTCCGCGAGGGCTACCTGATTCTGGAAAACTTTTTCCCGCAGGAACAAACCGACGCGCTCTCCGCTGAAGTAGCCGACGCCATCGCATCGGGCAAAGCGGGTTTTAATTTTACCGGCCGCAAAATTTTTAACTTTTACGAACACAGCGCACTGGCCGACCAACAGTTTTTCCGCCATCCGGAATTGCTGCGCCTGCTTTCTTTTTTATTGGGAAAGCCCGTTTTACCCTTCCAAACCCTCAATTTTACACACGGCAGCGAGCAACGCGCCCACTCCGACTCCATTCACATGAGCACCGAGCCGCAAGGCTACCTGATTGCCACCTGGATTGCGCTCGAAGACTGTACACCCGAAAATGGCGCGCTGTTTTACTACCCCGGCAGTCACCGCCTGCCTTATGTAATGAGCCGGGATTATGACAATGGAAACACGTTTTTCACCATCGGCGCCGACAACAACAAGCACTACGAAGATAAAATAGAGGCCCTTATTCAGGAAAAAAACTTGGCGCCCAAGCATTTTTATGCCAAACGCGGTGATGTGCTCGTTTGGCACGCCAACCTCCTGCACGGCGGCAATCCGATCCGCCGCGAAGGCGCTTCGCGGCGCAGTATGGTTTGCCATTATTACGCCGAAGGCGTGATTTGCTACCATGAAATGACCCAGCGACCGGCGCTTATGCCGAGGCAACTGAATTAAAGCCGGGCGCATCCATACCACAAACAGCTTTCGGCACGTTTTTGGCGGGAATTCCGAATAGCGTACTTTTGCATTTTTTTAAGCGATGAACAGAATCAAACTAAGCACTATCATAGCCATTTCGCTTTGTGTCGCCCTGCCGGCCGCACAGGCCCAAATGAAAGGCTGGGAAGCAGGCGCCTGGATCGGCGGCTCCAATTATTTCGGCGACCTGAACACCAACTGGCGCCTCAACCGCATCGGCCTCTCGGCCGGCGCAGGCGCACGTTATAACCTCAACGACCGCCTGGCCCTGAAGTTTTCGGCCAACTACGGCAATATCAGTGCCACCGACAGCGACTCGCGCAACATCTACGAGCAACGCCGCAACCTTTCTTTCAAAAGTATTATTGTTGACGGAACGGCGCACTTCGAGTTCAACTTCCTGCCCTACGCACACGGCAGCCGCGAATTTTACTACACCCCTTATGTCTTCGCAGGCCCGTCCTTTTTCTATTTCAACCCGCGCACCGAACTCGACGGCGAATGGTACAACCTGCGCGACTACGGCACCGAAGGGCAGTTTCGCGGCGAAGAGTACAATACCACGCAGTTTGCGCTGGCCTATGGTATAGGCTTTAAAGTCGACCTGGACTACCGCTGGAGCCTGAATGTGGAACTCAGCGCCCGCAAATTATTCAACGATTACATCGACGATGTAAGCGGTACCTACGCCGACGAACGCGACATCCGCGCCCAACGCGGCGCTACGGCTGCCGCCCTGGCCGACCGCTCTGCCGAGCCGCAGATCGGTGGCGCAGGCCGCCAGCGCGGCAATGGCAAAAACAACGACATGTTTGTGATCGCCAACGTCGGGGTGATGTATTATTTCGGGCAGATCCGCTGCCCAAGTATGCTGCGCTAAGCTACACCGGCAACTGCGTCGTATTCTTTACCTCCGTCATTACAAAATGACTCTGCACCCGGCCGATGTTCTCCAGGCCGGCGAGTTTTTCTTTTACAAAGCGCTGATAATCGTCAATATCGCGCACGGCCACTTTCATCAGGTAATCGTAGGCGCCGGCGATGTGGTGGCATTCCAGCACCTCGGGCAGGGCGGCAATTTCCGTTTCAAATTGCAATAAATATTCGCGGTTGTGCTCGCGCAGCGACACATCGCAAAATACCAACAGCGACAGCCCGACCCGGCGGCGGTCGAGCAAAGCCGTATATCCCTGCACATAACCTTCCTTCTCCAATCGGCGCAGCCGTTCATAAATGGGCGTAGTGGTCAGGCCTAATTGCTGCCCTATTTCCTTGGTGGTCATCAGGGCGTCTTGCTGGAGCAGGCGGAGTATACCGAGATCAATGGCATCTAATGTTTCAGATTTTTTTTCCATAAAAGCTGTTTTCGGAAACATATTTCAGATGAATTATGCTAAATAATTTGCAATTATAGATTTATTTTCTTTTATAAATTAAATTTTTAGAAAAATAATCTTATTAATAAATCTTTGTACCACCAATGGCGCTTCGCTCGGAGCGCGCGTTTGGTTTCGCACAGATGTTACACAGAAGGGTTCACACAGATAAACACAGATCATTTTCACAGAAAGCACAGCATCTGTAATGCTTCGGTGTGAAACATCAGCACCCTTCAGTGCGAGAAAAAAATTCATCGTTCATCACTCATCGTTCATCGTTATCACTCATCGTTCATCGTTATGAAAAGCTTCCAACCTGAAACCCTGATGATGTCGCACGGCTACAACCCCGAATGGTCGGAAGGCGCCGTAAAATGTCCGATTTTTCAAACCTCTACGTTTGTGTTCCGCACGGCGGAAGAGGGCAAAGCGTATTTTGAACTGGCCTATGGCCTGCGCGACAAAGGGGAACGCGAAGAAATGGGCCTCATTTACAGCCGCCTGAACAATCCGGATATGCAAATTCTGGAGGAGCGCCTGACGCTGTGGGATGAAGCGGAGGCCTGTGCGGTGTTTGAAAGCGGCATGTCGGCGATTTCCACGGCTTTGTTTGAGTTCCTGCAACCGGGCGATTTGCTGCTGTTCAGCAATCCGCTGTATGGCGGCACCAATCACTTTGTACACCATGTACTGACCAAATTTGGTATCAACGTGCTGGGTTTCGACCCTGGCGCCACCCGGGAAGACCTGATCGGATTGGTAGAAAAAAGCGGCCTGGCCGACCGCCTCGGCATGATTTACCTCGAAACGCCGGCCAACCCTACCAATGACTTGGTGGATATTGCCATGTGTCGGGCGGTGGCCGAATATTTCAGCGCGCCTGATCGGCGGGCAGTGGTGGCAGTCGACAATACTTACATGGGGCCGCTTTGGCAGCATCCTTTAAAACACGGCGCAGATTTGGTGCTGTATTCTGCTACGAAATACATTGGCGGGCACAGCGATGTTATCGCCGGCGCCTGCTTAGGTTCGCACGAACTGATCGGGCGCATTAAAACCCTGCGCACCTTTTTGGGCAATATGATTGCGCCGCATACCGGCTGGTTGCTCCTGCGCAGCCTCGAAACCCTCAAATTGCGGATGGAAAAACAGGCGCTAAACGCTCAAATCATAGCCGAGCGTTTAGCCGGGCACCCCAAAGTAGCCAGGGTGCATTACCTCGGACTGCTCAGTGAAGCCGATGGCGAAGCCTATGCCATTTATCGCCGCCAGTGCAATGCCCCCGGCGCAATGGTCTCAATTGAAGTAAAAGGCGGAGAAAAAGAGGCTTTTGCCTTTCTGAACCATTTGAAATTGGTAAAGCTCGCGGTGAGCCTTGGCAGCACCGAATCGTTGGCGCAGCATCCGGCAACCATGACGCACGCGGGCGTATCGCAGGAAGAAAAAACCCGATTTGGAATTACCGACAACATGGTGCGCCTGTCGGTCGGCGTAGAACATCCCGATGATTTGTGGTGGGATCTGGAACAGGCGTTGGCTGCGGTGCCGGCTTACAGCGACCGCTTGCAGGTGGAAATGGTGTAACGCTTAGATATTCAGATAATTGAGCAGCGATTCGTAGCGTTCGCGGAGTTGGTCGCTGTGTTCAATTTCGCCAAAACTTTGTTTCACTTCGTACTCATGGCGTTCGAGGGTCGCAATGCTGCGGGCCAGGTCGTGCCGGTTGAGTTTGAGTGTAACCTGCAGGGAATCCGGATCGGGCGTGGAGGTAACGAAAGCGCTGAGCACTTTTACGTCGTCCTCTTCAATCAGGCGGCAGATATTGGCTAAGGAGTAATCGCGGCGGCTCATTTCGAGCACTAAAATAGCGCCCGATTCGGATAAGGCAGAGGTACTGGAAAAATAGCGCAGCAGGTCATTTTGGGTGATTAATCCGA
>Ga0075157_10001777_pt1 | contig 13100 bp, 12 predicted proteins | sample JI81BgreenDNA_FD_70967 | JGI IMG/M metagenome (GOLD analysis project Ga0075157, IMG submission 70967) | Wastewater effluent complex algal communities from Wisconsin, to seasonally profile nutrient transformation and Carbon sequestration -... | ecosystem: Engineered > WWTP > Effluent > Algae...
GACCGCCCCGCCGATGCCGCCGAGAAACGCGCAGCCGAAGCGCTGCTCGACGGCGTGGAGCGCCCCGCCCTGCGCGACGAGGCCGAAGACGCGCCGTCGGAGATCGAGATCGACGCTTCGGCCACGGTCAGCGCCGAAGAGCGGCTGAAGACGCTCGACTTCGAACAGATGGGCACCGACGAGATCGCGGCGGCCCGGCGCATGCTGGCCCGGCTTTCGCTGCCCGTGCGTCCCGTCCTGACGCGCCGGATGCGGCCGGACACGCTGGGGCCGCTCATCGATGCGGGCGCGACCTTGCGCGCCGCCGCCCGGCGCGGGGGCGAGATCGCGGCGCCGATCTGGCAAAAGCCGGTGACGCGCTGGCCGAACCTGATCGTGCTGTGCGACATCTCGGGATCGATGAACACCTATTCGCGGATGGTGCTGCATTTCGTCCATGCGGTGGCCAACCAGCGCGGCCAGGGCTGGGCCCGGGTGCATGCCTTCACCTTCGGCACCCGGCTGACCAACATCACCCGGCACATGCAGAACCGCGACGTCGACGCCGCCCTGGCCGCCGCCGGGCGCGAGGCGCAGGACTGGTCGGGCGGCACGCGGATCGGGTCCTGCCTTGCCGCCTTCAACCGCGACTGGTCGCGCCGGGTGCTGGGCTCGGGCGCAGTGGTCCTGCTCATCACCGACGGACTTGACCGCGACGACCCTGCGGACCTGGCGCGCCAGGCCGAACGGCTGCATCTCTCCTGCCGCCGGCTCATCTGGATCAACCCCTTGCTGCGCTGGCAGAATTTCGCACCGAAAGCCGGCGGCATCCGCGCCCTTCTGCCGCATGTCGACTGCTTCCGCGCCGGCCATTCGATAGCCTCGCTTCAGGGTCTGGCCGATGCGGTCTCGCAACCCGACGACCGGGGCGAGCGCGACCGGCTGCTGCGGCTTCTGGCCGAGGACACCCGGGCTTGACGCGAATCAAGGAGCCCGTGCCGGAACTGGTCTAGAGTGTCCGGGAAAGGACCCCGGCCATGGCGGAACAGGGCGAGATCGTCTTTCGGGCGAAAGGCCTGACCAAGGTCTATCGCAATGGCGCGCTTGAGGTTCATGCCTTGCGCGGCATCGACTTTCAGGCGCGCAGGGGCGAGTTCATCGTGATCCTCGGCCCGTCGGGGTCGGGCAAGTCCACCTTTCTCAACATCGTCGGCGGGCTGGACACCGCCAGCAGCGGCGAGGCCTGGTTCGAGGATCACCAGCTGACCGCATCGGGCGAAGCGGCCCTGACCCGCTACCGGCGCGACCATGTGGGCTTTGTCTTCCAGTTCTACAATCTGGTCCCCAGCTTGACGGCGCGCGAGAATGTCCAGCTGGTGACCGAAATCGCCCGCCATCCGATGTCGCCGGACGAGGCCTTGGCCCTGGTGGGTCTGGCCGACCGGGCCAGCCACTTTCCCGCGCAGCTTTCGGGCGGCGAGCAGCAGCGCGTGGCCATCGCCCGCGCCATCGCCAAGAACCCCGAAGTCCTCTTGTGCGACGAACCCACCGGCGCGCTGGACAGTGCGACGGGCATCAAGGTGCTTGAGGCGCTGACCCAGGTGAACCGCGCCGTGGGGGCCACGACGCTGGTCATCACCCACAACGCCGCGATCCGCGACATCGCCGACCGGGTGATCCGCTTTGCCGACGGCCGCATCGTCGAAGAGACGGTCAACGCAGTCAAGAAACAGCCCTCGGAGGTGTCCTGGTGATCTCGCCCCTGCGCCGCAAGGTCCTGCGCGATCTTGTGCGCCTCTGGGCGCAGGTGCTGGCCATCGCGCTGGTGCTGGCGGCCGGGGTGGCGACGCTGATCCTTGGCAACGGGGCCTATGCCTCGCTCTTCGAGACGCGGGCGCGCTATTATGACGAAAACCGCTTTGCCGATGTCTTTGCCGATCTGACGCGGGCGCCGGGCGCGCTTTTGCCCGAGGTCGAAGAGATCGCCGGCGTGCTTGATGCCGAGGCGCGGATCGTGAAGCTGGGGCTTCTGGACCTGCCCGGGATGGTCGAGCCGGGCTCGGTCCTCTTCGTGTCGCTGCCGGAAGCTGACGGCGGGCTGAACCGGCTTTACCTGCGGCTGGGCCGGTTGCCCGACCCGCAATCGGCGCGCGAGGTCGTGGTCTCGGACGGGTTCGCGGCCGCGCATGGCCTTGGGCCCGGCGACAGCCTGCCGGTGCTGATGGGCGGCCAGCGCCGGTCGCTCGTGATCACCGGGGTCGCGCTCTCGCCCGAATACATCTATGCGCTTGGCCCCGGCCAGATGATGCCCGACCCGCGCCGCTTCGGCATCGTCTGGGCGCCGCGCGACAGCCTGGCGGCGGCCTATGACCTTGAGGGGGCGTTCTCCAACCTGGTGCTGAAACTTGCGCCCGGGGCCGATGCCGAGCGGGTGATCGAAAAGCTGGACCGGCTGACCGCGCCCTACGGCGGGCGCGGCGCCAACGGTCGCGCCGACCAGATGTCGCATGCCTTCCTCGATGCCGAGCTGCGCCAGCTGTCGGCCATGGCCCGGGTCCTGCCCCCGATCTTCCTTCTGGTGGCCGCGATGCTGGTCAACATGACGCTGTCGCGCCTCATCACCCTGGAACGCGAGCAGATCGGGCTTCTGAAGGCCATCGGCTACAGCTCGCGCGATGTGGCGCTGCATTATATCGAGTTCGTGCTGCTGATCGCCGTCTGCGGCATCGCCATCGGCTTTTTGGCCGGGGCCTGGCTTGGCAGCGGGCTGGCGCAGATGTATGCCCGCTTCTTCACCTTTCCCTACCTGGTCTTCTCGCGCGATCCCCAGCTTTACCTGGTCGCCGCGCTGGTGACGCTGGCCGCCGCCGTGGCCGGGGCGCTGAGCGCGGTGCGGGCCGTGGTCCGGCTGCCGCCAGCCGTCGCCATGGCCCCGCCCGCGCCCTTGGCCTACCGGCAGCGGCTGGGCTGGCTGAAAGCGGTCCTCGCCCTGCCCCAGACCGGGTTCATGGTGCTGCGCCACCTCTTGCGCTGGCCGATCCGCACTGCCTCGTCGACGCTTGGCATCGCGATGTCCGTGGCCATCCTGGTAGCTTCGCTCTGGTCCTTCGGATCGATCGACAGGATGATCGACGTGACCTTCTTCCGGTCCGAGCGTCACGACGCGCAGATCGTCTTCGGCACACCCGAGCCGATGGGCGCGCTGCATTCCGCCCGCACCCTGCCCGGCGTGCTGGTGGCGGAGCCCTTCCGCCAGGTCGCGGTGCGGATCAGCCACCGCCAGCTGACGAAGACGCTGGCGCTGATGGGCCGGCCCGAAGCGCCGCGCCTGTCGCGGGTGCTGGACCCGGACCTGCGCCCGATGGCGATGCCCGAGGCGGGGGTGATCCTCTCGGAAGCGCTGGCCGAAGCCTTGCAGGTGCGCGCGGGCGATCTGGTCGAAATCGAGGTGCTGGACGGCGCCCGCCCCCGCGTCACGCTGCCGGTCAGCGGCCTCTCCCTCGGCTATGTCGGCCTTGGCGCGACGATGGAGATCGGGGCACTGAACCGCCTTCTGGACGAGGGCGCGATGGTGTCGGGGGTCAGCCTGATGCTGGACCCGGCCGCCGCGCCAGCGTTCTACGCCGCGGCCAAGGCGGCGCCGAAGACCGAACTGGTCAGCGTCACCAGCCTGATGCTGACCCGCTTTCGCGAGACCCTGGCCGAGAACATCACCGTCATGATCACGGTTTATGTCGTGCTGGCCGGGATCATCGCCGTCGGCGTCGTCTACAACTTCTCGCGCATCGCGCTTTCGGAACAGGGGCGCGAGCTGGCCAGCCTCCGGGTGCTGGGCTTCACCACGCGCGAGGTCGCGGGCGTCCTTTTCGGCGAGCTGGCAACGGTCGTGCTTCTGGCGCAGCCGCTGGGCTGGGCCATCGGCTATGGCCTTTCGGTGGCGATGGTCTCGGCCTTTTCGACCGACCTTTACCGCGTGCCCTTCGTGATCGGGCGCGAGGTCTTTGCCACGGCAAGCCTCGTCGTCTGTGCCGCAGCCCTGCTTTCGGCCCTCGCCATCCGGGGGCGGATCAACAATCTCGACATGATCGAAGTCCTGAAGACACGGGAGTGACCGATGCGCCGCCTTGTCCCTGCTGTCGCCGCCCTGGCCGTGATCGCCGCTCTGGTCTGGGCCTTCCTGCCCCAGCCGGTCGCGGTGGATGTGGCCGAGATCGCCCTGCGCCCGCTGGAGGTCGCGGTCGAGGAAGAAGGCGAGGCCCGCATCCGCGAGGTGTTTACCGTCTCGGCCACCATCGGCGGCAAGCTGCGGCGCATCATCCTGCATGCGGGCGACAGCGTGGCCAAGGGCGAGCCGGTGGCCGAGATCGGTCCCGCAGCGCCGGTGCTGCTGGACAGCCGGGCGCGGGCGGTGGCCGAGGCGGGGGCGGCGGCGGCACGGGCGGCACGCGACCTCGCCACGGCTCAGCTTGCGCAGGCCGAGGCGCAGCTTGACTTCATGGCGGCCGAAGCGAACCGCGCCGTGGCTCTGTATCAGAAGCAGGCGATCTCGCAGCGGCTTTACGACAACGCGATCCGCGACCGGAAGACGGCCGAGGCCGCCGTGGCCAGCGCCGAGGCGAACCTTGCGGTGCGCGAGCAGGAACTGGCCAGCGCGCTGGCGGTGCTGCGGCTGGAGGACACCGGCGCGCCCGACGACTGCTGCGTCGCGATCCTGGCGCCGGTGGGGGGACAGGTGCTGCGGGTACTGACGGAAAGCGAACAGGTGGTGCAGCCCGGCACGCCGATTCTGGAGCTTGGCGATCCGGGCAAGCTGGAAATCGTCGTCGATCTTCTGTCGCGTGACGCCGTGCGGGTGGTCGAGGGCGCAGAGGCCACGGTCACCGGCTGGGGCGGCGCGCCGATCGCCGCCACGGTCGAACGGGTCGAGCCCTCGGCCACGACACGCGTCTCGGCCCTTGGCATTGCCGAGCAGCGCGTGACCGTGATCCTGGCGCTGACCGGGGCGCCCGACAGCTGGCGCGGCCTCGGCCACGGGTTCCGGGTCATCGCCCGCATCGCCCTTTGGCGCGAGGACGGGGTGCTGACCATCCCGGTCGGAGCGCTGTTCCGCGATGGCGCTGACTGGGCGACCTATGTCCTGCGCGACAACCGCGTGGCACTGCAGCGCATCACGCTTGGCGAAAGGAACGAGGATTTCGCCCAGGTGCTGGACGGTCTGGCGGCGGGCGACAGGGTGGTGCTGCACCCTTCGGACCAGATCGCCGAAGGGGTCCGGGTTGCCCCGCGCGCCGAGGGCAGCTGACCTAGCGCCCGGCCAGCGCGTCGCCGAGCAGGGTCAGCACCACATCCCCGGGCACGTCGTCGGCGATGAAGGCCGCACCGATCCCACGCGCCAGGATGAACCGCAGCCGGCCGTCGACCACCTTCTTGTCCTGCCCCATCAGCGCCACCAGCGCCTCGGGGCCCGGCAGCTCGCCCGGGATGTCGGCAATATCGACCTTCATGCCCAGCGCCTTCAGATGCGCGCGCACCCGCCCGGGTTCTTCCTGGCTGCACAGACCAAGCCGCGCCGAAAGCTCGAAGGCCAGCGCACAGCCGATGGCGACCCCCTCGCCATGCAGCAGGCGGTCGGAATAGCCCGTCGCCTTTTCCAGCGCATGGCAGAAGGTGTGGCCGAGGTTCAGCAGAGCCCGCTCGCCCTCTTCGGTTTCGTCGCGGGCCACGATCCCGGCCTTCATCTCGACCGAGCGGGTCACCGCCCGCAGCCGGGCCGCCTGATCGCCCCGGCAAAGCGCCGGCCCCTCGCGTTCCAGCCACTGGAAGAAGTCCGCATCGCCAAGCAGCCCGTATTTCATCACCTCGCCATAGCCCGACAGGAAGTCGCGCTCTGGCAAGGTGTCGAGCACCCCGATATCCGCCAGCACCAGGCTTGGCTGGTGGAAGGCGCCGACCAGATTCTTGCCCTGCGCGGTGTTGATGCCGGTCTTGCCCCCGACCGAGCTGTCGACCTGCGCCAGAAGCGTCGTCGGCAGTTGCACGAAGCGCACCCCGCGGCGCAGGATCGCGGCGGAAAAGCCGACCAGATCGCCGATCACGCCCCCGCCCAGCGCCAGGACCACATCCTTGCGCTCGACCTTGGCTTCCAGCAGCCATTCGGTGCAGCGCGCCAGATTGTCCCAGCCCTTCGTCGCCTCGCCGGGCGGCAGTTCCAGCGCCGAGACGGCGATGCCCTCGGCCTCAAGCGCGCGGGTCAGCGCCGGCAGATGCGCCGCCGCGACCGTGCGGTCGGTCACGACGGCCACCCGCTTGCGCCGCAGCAAGGGGGCGATCTCGGCGCCCGCACGGGCGATCAGGCCCGCGCCGATCCGCACCTCATAGGCGCGTTCGCCCAGCTCAACCGTCACCGTGTTCACGCATGGTCCTCCAGCACATCCGGCCGCGTGGCCAGCGCCTCGACCACGCGCGCGGCCATCTCTTCGACCGAGCGTTCGGCCGCGCTGTCCACCACGAGGTCGGCCATGGCATAAAGCGGCTGGCGGGCCTCGTAAAGCGCGCGCAGGGATTCGCGCGGGTTGGCGGTGCGCAACAGCGGGCGCGTCGTCTTGTGCCGCACGCGCTGCCACAGAAGATCGAGATCGGCCCGCAGCCAGACCGACACGCCGACCTCATGCACCAGCTTGCGGTTGGTTTCGGACAGAAAGGCCCCGCCCCCCGTCGACAGCACGCAAGGCGTGCCGCGCAAGAGCCGGCCAATGACTTCGGTTTCGCGGGCCCGGAAGAAGGGCTCGCCGTCGCGCTCGAAGATCTCGGTGATAGAACGATTGGCGGCGCGGACGATCTCTTCGTCGGAATCGCGGAACTCGACGCCCAACTGCCGGGCGAGGGCAGTGCCGACGGCTGTCTTGCCCGCCCCCATCATCCCCACCAGGACCACTGTCTTTGCCAGCCGCGCCATGACCCCCCGTCGCCCCCCTCCCCCGGGCAAGGACTTGCCGAAGGGAATTTCTGCTCCCTCAATGGCGTGAAGTTTTCCCGAATGCTATATACATTCGCAACGCAATCCGCAGCGCCGCCCGCCAAGGGTGAAGCGATGCGGCAAAAAACCGGTGGACGGGGGCAGCCGTGCGCCACAAGCCGAGGAAGGGCACGTCGATGGGTCGAATCATCAAGGCGTTGGTGTTGCTGGTGATTTTGGGCTTCATCGGCTTGACGGGCTATGCCTATCTGGGCGATCTGAACCCAAGGCAGGGTGAAGTGAAAAAGCCTGTGGTGTTGAATGCGGACTAGTGCGGCGGCTGTCCTTCTGCTTCTGATCCCCATCGGGCCTCTCTGCGCGCAGGGCAGCGATCCTGCGGCGGGTCCGCTTTCGGCCATCGACTGGCTGTCGCAATCGGTGGCAACTCCCGCGACGGCCGCGGCGGACGGCGGGCTTCCGGCGGGGACCGGCATCGACGAGCCTCCGGTGACCGAAGCGGGCGGCGCGCTGCCAGAGCCGGTGACGACCACCGCGCTGGACGGGCCGAACCCGGACGGGGTGGGGCTCATTCCTCCGGGCGTTTCCGGCCTGCCGCGCGACCTTTGGGGCGCGAGCCTGACGCGTGAGGTGGCCGAGCGGCTGGTCGCGCATCCCGACGACGATCTGCCCGCGCTGCGCCAGCTGTTCCTGACGCTGCTGCTGGCCGAGGTCGCGGCGCCGGTCGATGCCGGCGGCCGGGGCGAGCTGTTGCAGACCCGGATCGACAAGCTCTTGGCGCTTGGCGCGCTGGAGCAGGCCGCAGCTCTGATCGAGGCCGCCGGCGCCTCGACGCCCGAGCTTTTCCGCCGGGCCTTCGACGTGGCGCTCTTGACCGGGGCCGAGGATCGGGCCTGCGCCAATATGGCCGGCAAGCCGCATCTGGCCCCCACGGTGCCGGCACGCATCTTCTGCCTCGCGCGGTCGGGCGACTGGGATACCGCGGCGCTGACGATCCGCACGTCCGAGGCTTTGGGCCAGATCAGCGCCGATCAGGCCGCCCTGCTGTCGCGCTTCCTGGACCCCGAGCTTTACGAGGGCGAGCCGGTGCCTCCCGCCCCGGACCCGGTGACCCCGCTTGACTGGATGATCCGCGCCGCCATCGGCGAGCCGCTGCCGACCGATGGCCTGCCGGTCGCCTTCTCCTATGCTGAACTCAGCCCGCGCGCCGGCTGGAAGGCGCAGATCGAGGCGGCCGAGCGGTTGACCCGGGCCGGGACCATTCCTCCGAACGTGATCCTCGGGCTTTACACCGAACGCGACGCCGCCGCCTCGGGCGGGGTCTGGGACCGGGTCGACGCGTTCCAGACCTTCGAGGCCGCGCTCACCTCGGGCGACGTGGGCCGGGTGGCAACCGCCCTGCCCCCGGTCTGGGCGCGCATGCAGGAGGTCGAGCTTGAGGTGCCTTTCGCCGTCCTCTTCGGCAAGGCGCTGTCCGAGCTGCCGCTTCAGGGCGACGCGGCGGCCATCGCGTTCCGGGTGGGGCTTCTGTCTCCGGCCGCGGAAGCGGTAGCCCGGCGCTACCGCCCGACGACGGCCGAGGAGACGTTTCTTGCGGCGCTGGCTCTGGGTCAGGTCAGGGATGCCGTCCCGCCCGACAGCCTGGGCCGCGCCATATCGGCCGCCTTCCGCGACCCGGCCCCCTCGACCGAGGCGCAGGGGCTGCTGGATGGCAATCGCAAGGGCGAGGCCATCGTCGTCGCCATCGACAATATCGGGCGGGGCGTGCAGGGCGACCTGCGCGGCGTGACCGAAGGTCTGTCGCTGCTGCTGAGCGTCGGCCTGGACGGCGTGGCGCGGCGGACCGCGCTGGAGCTGATGATCCTGGAACGGCGGGGCTGAGCCATGGCCGATCCCGAGTCGGGGCGCTGGATCTCGACCTTTCTCGACGCCTGCGCCGCCGAACTGGGCACCGCCCGCAACACCCGGCTAGCCTACGGGCGGGACCTCATCGACTTTGCCGACTGGCTGGTCCGGCGCAAGGTTGCGCTGCAGGACGCGGGCCGCGAGGATGTGGAGGATTACCTGGTCTTTTGCGAGGCGCAGGGCCTCTCCAAGGCGACCCGCGCGCGGCGGCTGTCGTCGATCCGGCAGCTGTACCGCTTTGCCTTCGAGGAAGGCTGGCGCAAGGACAACCCCGCGCTGCGGCTGACCGGGCCGGGCCGGGCGCAGAGCCTGCCGAAGACCCTGAGCGAGGCGGAAGTGACCCGCCTCATCGACGCGGCCCGGGTTCGCGGGCGCACGCCGGCGGATCGTCTGCGCGACGCGGCACTCTTCGAGCTTCTCTATGCCACGGGCCTGCGGGTGAGCGAACTGGTCAGCCTGCCGGTCGCGGCGGTGCGGGGCGATCCGCGGATGATCCTGGTCAGGGGCAAGGGCGACAAGGAGCGGATGGTGCCGCTCTCTGCCCCGGCCCGCGCCGCGCTGGCGGACTGGCTGGCCCACCGCGACGCCGAGGACGAGGCAGGCCGCAAGGCCGGGCGCCCCGGCTCGCGCTTCCTCTTTCCCGGCGACGGGCGCGAGGGGCATCTGACGCGGCAGTATTTCCACAGCCTGGTCAAGGACGTGGCCGTGCTGGCCGGTCTGTCGCCGGCTCGCGTCACGCCCCATGTCCTGCGCCACGCCTTCGCGACGCATCTTCTGGCCCATGGCGCGGACCTGCGGGTGATCCAGACCCTGCTCGGCCATGCCGATGTCGCCACCACCGAGATTTACACCCATGTGCTGGACGACCACCTGAAGGAGCTGGTGCTGACCAGACATCCCCTGTCCCGCAAGAGCTGAGCCCGGAACGCCCCGATGACCCCCGACACGCCTGACGCTGCCTTCTGGCTGACCTCCGCCTTCTGGCTGGCCCTTGCCGCGCTTGTTGCCCTGCTGCTGTCCGCCTTCCTGTCGGCAGCGCTGACGGCGCTGACGACGGCCTCGCGCAACAAGCTGAAGGCGCTTGGCGGGCTTGGGGCGCGCGGGGCCGGCGCCGCGCTTGAGGTGACGGCCGACCGCGAACGCATGATCGGCGCGCTCTTGCTGGGCAAGACGCTGGCCACGGTGCTTGCGGCGGCCCTTGCCACTGCGGTCTTGACCCAGGCCTTCGGCACCGGCGGCGTCGCTCTGGCGGTGCTGGCCCTGACGGCGCTGGTGCTGGTCTTTGCCGACCTGATGCCGAAGACGCTGGCCGTGGCCTACCCCGAACCCGTCGCACTGCGCGTCGCACCGGCGGCGCGGCTCTTGGTGCTGATCCTGGCGCCGCTGGCGAGGCTTGGCCGGGCCACCGCCGGCGGCGCGCTGTCGCTGGTCGGCGTGCGGCCCGACCCGGACGGCGAGCTGCTGGCCCTGCGCGAAGAGATCGCCGGGGCGATCGTGCTTGGCCATTCCGGCGGCGCGGTCGAGAAGGCCGACCGCGACCGCCTCCTGGGCGCGCTCGACCTGTCGCACCGCACCGTCGACGAGATCATGCGCCATCGCCGCCAGATCGAGATGATCGACGCCGACCTGCCCCCCGGCGAGATCATCAGCCGGGTCCTTGCCTCGCCCTACACGCGCCTGCCGATCTTTCGCGACAGCGACGACACCATCCTTGGCGTGGTGCATTCCAAGGACCTCTTGCGCGAGGTGGACCGTCTGATCCGGGGCGACGAGGGCTCGGTCGCCGGGATCGAGGCGCTGCAGATCGAGAAGATCGCGATGAAGCCCTATTTCGTGCCCGAGACCACCACCCTTGACGAACAGATGCGCGAATTCCTGGCCCGGCGCACGCATTTCGCGCTGGTTGTCGACGAATACGGCGCCCTGCAGGGCCTGATCACCCTGGAAGACATCCTTGAGGAAATCGTCGGCGACATCACCGACGAATTCGACGTGGTCAAGAAGGACTCGGGCCTGACGCCGACCGGCGATGGCGCCTGGCTGGTCGACGGGGCGATGACGATCCGCGACCTCAATCGCGCGACCGACTGGCGGCTGCCCGACGACGAGGCCAACACCGTCGCGGGCCTGGTGATCCACGAAGCGCAGATGATCCCGAACGAGGGTCAGGTCTTCAGCTTCCACGGCTTCCGGTTCGAGGTGCTGGGCAAGCGCGAGAACCGGATCACCCGGCTGAAGCTGCGCCAGCTTTGAGCCGGGGCGAAAGCGTGGCGATCCAGCCGTCCAGCGCCAGGATCAGCGCCGCCCAGTCGGTGTATTCCTTGTCCTTGCCCGGCTCGACCGTCTCGCCCTTCTGCTCGGCGATCCGGCGCATCGCCCAGGACCGGAAGAAGTCGTATTCCGAAAACCGGAACGCCCCCGCGACATGTTCGACCCGGCCCGGGGTCCAGTTGGTCTCGGCTTCGAAATCGGCCAGGCATTGGCGCAGTCCGGCCCAATCCTCGGCATCCTGACCTGCGGCCGACAGCGATACCGCCAGGAAAAGGGTCGGCATCAGCGCCAGTGCCGTGGCCTGATCCCGCGCAAAACGGATGAGCGCGGTCTGATAGCCGCCCGCGTGCAGCGATCCGGCCAGCACCGCGCCGTCGAAGCGGGCCAGATCAAGGCCCCCGGCATCCTCGAGGTTCAGAAGCTCGACAGCATGACCGGAGCTTAGAAGTCGGTCCGCCGCGAACCGGGCAATCTTCCGCGTCTGGCCGTCCGTGGTGGCATAGGCGATAAGAACGTACATGGCAGTGCTCCCTGAAAGCCTGCCCGCAGTCTAGGCCTCTTGCCCCGCTGCGCCCTGATCCCTGTCAATTCAGGCCGAGCGCCGCGCCTCGGCCGGTCTGCTGCCCGTGGCCCAATCGGCGACCGCTTGCCCGAAGGCCTGGAAGAGCGGCCGCGAGACCGGGTCGTTGCCGGCATTCCACTCCGGATGCCACTGGACCGACAGGGTGAAGCCGGGCGCGTCCTTGACGTAGATCGCTTCCGGGGTGCCGTCCGGGGCGTGGCCGTCGATCACGATCCGGCAACCGGGCCGCGCGATCCCCTGGCCGTGCAGCGTGTTGGTCATCACCTCGCGCGCGCCCATCAGCCGGTGGAAGACCCCGCCCTCGCTGAAGGTGACGCTGTGGCGCAGCGCGAAACATTCCTCCAGCGTGCCATCGGGCGGCATCCGGTGGTTGCTGCGCCCCGGCAGATCGCGGATCTCGGGATGCAGCGTGCCGCCCATCGCCACGTTCACTTCCTGAAACCCCCGGCAGATGCCCAGAAAGGGCTGGCCACGCTCGACACAGGCGCGGATCAGGGGCAGCGTGATCGCGTCGCGGCTGCGGTCGAAGGCGCCGTGGGCGGGGGTCTCCTCCTCGCCGTATTCGCTGGGGTGGACGTTCGGGCGCCCGCCGGTCAAGAGAAAGCCGTCGCAAAGCTCCAGCAGTTCGGCGACCGCGATGTAGCGCGGGTCCGAAGGGATGATCAGCGGCATGGCGCCGGCGACCTCGGCCACGGCGGCGGTGTTCATCGTCCCGGCGGAATGCGACGGATAGCTATCGTTGATCAGATAGCTGTTGCCGATGATCCCCACCACTGGCCTATGCCGCCGCTGCTGCTTCACCGCCTGCCCCGCTTCGTCTGCCCTGATAAAAGCATACCGCCGCGGCCGCGACCCGAAAAGGGGCAGAAGCCCGCGACGGCCGCACAGATCGACGGCCAGTGTGCACAAGGGCGTAACAATAGGCGCCATGCGGGCGTTTCGCTCACACAGAAATGAGTTTCCTTCCCATGCGGGAAGGCCGGATGGTCCCCTCCGCTTGCAGAAGAAGGAGCCGAGCGATGCTGAAACATCTGATCCTGGCCATAAGCCTGGCCGCCCCCCTGCCCGTCCTCGCGCAAGAGGCAACCGGCCATGAAGGCCACATGATGGGCGACAAGGGCCCGGCCGCGATGGCCTTCATGGAGGCCAACGACCGCATGCACCAGAACATGATGATGGAGTACACCGGCAACGCCGATGTCGACTTCATCAAGGGCATGATCCCGCATCATCAGGGCGCGGTCGAGATGGCCCGGATCGTGCTGGAACACGGCACCGACCCCGAGGTCCGCAAACTGGCCGAAGCGGTGATCGCCGCGCAAGAGGCCGAGATCAAATGGATGCAGGACTGGCTGGCCAAGAACGGCGGCTGAGGCGGATGGCGGGCGT
>Ga0075157_10001778_pt1 | contig 13097 bp, 5 predicted proteins | sample JI81BgreenDNA_FD_70967 | JGI IMG/M metagenome (GOLD analysis project Ga0075157, IMG submission 70967) | Wastewater effluent complex algal communities from Wisconsin, to seasonally profile nutrient transformation and Carbon sequestration -... | ecosystem: Engineered > WWTP > Effluent > Algae...
AAGCAGGCGACCGCTCAGATCGTATAGGCACACGGGCGTTTCTGCAGCTACAGAAACGCCCGTGTTTTTGGGCGCTAAAACGCAGTTTTTACAAGGCGAAGGCACAAAAAATGCCTGTATCTCTTCCTTTTCCAGATTATGTGCGGCAACGGTGGTGCCTACCAAAAGGTTGATTATCGTGTCGCAGCCGCGGGCGTCGCGCACATAGGCGGTGTACTCGCCTGCGGGCAGGTTTTCGAGGCGCAGGGTCGTGTCGCCATTGTCCCAGGTGACGGAGTAGGGGGCTTCGCCGCCTGAAATCTGACTGATAGCCGCCCAGCCGTTGGACGCGCCGATGGCGTTCACATCCTGTTTTTCGGCTATGGCGAAGAAAGGCGGTGGATTATCGAAAGTAAATTCAATGGTGTCTTTACAGTTATTAATGTCGCTCACGCTGAGGCTGTACTGGCCCGGTGCGAGGTATTCGCGGTTGAGTGTGCCGGCATTATCGCTCCAACTGAAGCCAAAAGGGCCGAATCCGCCGAGGCTTTGGAACAGGATGATGCCGTCGTTGGCATTGTGGCAGGTGATGGGCAACTGCGTGTATTGGGGCGCCAAGGCGGGCGTTTCGTAGGCCCCGATGTCGGGCAGGCCATCCAGCACACGGGGTAGCCCGGCCAGGTCGTGCAGCAGGCCGTAGCGGCTGACGGCGCTGCTATCGCCCTGGTTGCGCAGGGGCGAGCAGGGCGCGAGGCGGTAGTCGCCGTTGGCGGTATCGCGGAAAATGGGGTTGAGGTTGTAAAGGTTGTTGTGGCATTCGACGCCGGGGTTGGAAGAATAGCTTGTAAGCCAGATGGAATCGCAATTGGAGAAGGGCAGGGCGCAGTTTTTTGTAAATAAATATTCTGCAAACACCCCTAATTCTATATTATTGTTATTGTCTGTTTGGGTTTTATTGTTGAAGAATATGCTGTTGAGAATGGTATCTCGACTATCACCTCCGTCAGTGTAAATGGCTCCGCCATGTTCTTTTGCAAAATTATTTACGAAAGTGCAGTTGACAACGTTCATACTATTACTAAATTCAATTGCCCCACCGTCTTTCTCTGCATAATTACCCTCAAAATAACAGTTGTAAAAATCCGCCTCTGCCAGTACCGCTCCACCTCTGCGGGCTTTATTACCTATAAACTTACTGTTGTGAAACTCAAAGGCAGAGCCTGCAATTGCACCACCTCTGCCGGGCACGAATTGGAGCAGGCCAGCTTCATTGTTAAGAAATGTACAGGCATCAAATTTTATTTTTTTTAATGAATATGATTCAACACCCAAAGCACCAGCCCAAGTAGTTGTTATATTGTTTTGAAATATCAGGTTAGAAAATTCAAATTGAGCAGTTTGTGAAAAATTCTGAATATACATCCCCGGAGCGCCGCCTATAGTATTATAGATCAGATTTTGCTTAAAAAGACAATTTTTTATACTGATCTTAATATTCCCTAAACTACCCGTGCCTATTCTTACAGCCCCGCCAATTGCCTGCGCCTGATTTTCAACAAATTGGCAATTTTCCATATTGACATTCCCACCACCATAGAAAAAATCAATAGCAATAGCCCCGCCTTCGTTGGCAAAATTATTTTTAAAAACACAATTGCGGACATCCAGATGAATAGTTTTAGTTGAGTCTGTATTATATATAAAAAGACCGCCACCCCAGCAGTTGAATTGAGGTTGATCTATCGGGCCACAATCTAGTTGGGATGTTTCAGGATTGACTTTATACACACGCCCCCCTCTTAAGGTAAAGCCGTCAAGCAAAGTTCCCGGCCCGGTATCATCGCATACCAAAAGATGCCATGTGAGCGTATATAGCTCCGTGGCGTTTAAAGTCCAGTCTCTTTGTGCTGCATTGATTTCATTTCCATTAAATCCGCCGAGTAATCGCACCCCACTTTTTAGCTTGAACGGCACTGCAATTGGTATTTCGTAGACATAATATGATCCCTTTGCCACCCAAATCTCATCCCCGGACTGTGCCGCGCTCAATGCTTGCTGCGGCGACACAAACGCATTTGCCCAGGAGCTGCCGTTTTGTGCGCCTGTAGCATTGATGTTGACGTACAAGATGGTGGCGTGGGCAACCATAGGCGAACTACAAACGAGAAAAAGTAGCGTTGCGTAAAATATTGATTTTTTCATGGCAGGTATTGGTTCATATAACTTGAATGCTCTTTAATAATTGCGCCTGCAAAGCTTGCGCCAAACTCCCATTCCATCACTCATCCTTACAAAAGTCGCCACGAATGCACGAATGGCTCCGCGCCAGAACACTCACTAAAACACTCAACCCCCAAAACACTAAAACACTTTAATACTCAAATAGCTCCGCGCCAGAACACTCACTAAAACACTCAAACCCCAAAACACTCAAAAAACCTATTTACTCCGTTCTGTAACGAAAAGCAGCAGCTCGGCCAGCGCGGCGCGGGCGGGGCTGTCGGGCAGGCTATAGAGCAGGTCGAGCGCTTCCTGGCGGAAGCCTTCCATCACTTTTTTGGCGTAGGGAATACCGCCGCTGTTGCGCACGAAGGCGATGACCTCGGCCACTTTGTCGGGTTTGTGGCTGTGGTTTTTCACGAGGTTCATAATGTGTTTTTTCTCGGCTTTGGGCGCGTTGTCGAGGGCATAAATGAGTGGCAGCGTCAGCTTTTTTTCTTTGATGTCAATCCCGAGGGGTTTGCCCACGTCGTCGGCGCCGAAGTCGAACAGGTCGTCGCGGATTTGAAAGGCCATGCCGGTTTTTTCGCCAAATTTCCACATGGTCTGGATATGTTCTTCGCTTTGGGCGGTACTGATGGCCCCGGAGCAGCAGGCGGCAGCGATGAGCGAAGCGGTTTTCTGGCGGATGATTTCAAAGTAAATCTCCTCTTTGATGTCGAGCCGGCGCGCCTTTTCCATTTGCAACAGCTCGCCTTCGCTGAGTTCCTGCACGGCGCGGCTCACCATTTCGAGCATGCGGTACTGGTTTTCGCGCACGGAGAGCAGCAGCCCCTGCGCCAGGAGATAATCGCCGACGAGCACGGCAATTTTATTTTTCCAAAGGGCATTGATGGAGAAAAATCCCCGGCGCTCATTGGCGTCATCCACCACATCGTCGTGTACCAGCGAGGCCGTGTGCAGGAGTTCCACGAGGCTGGCGGCTACATAAGAACCGTTGTTGATAGGGCCGAACAGCCGCGCACTGAGCAGCACTAACATGGGGCGTACCTGTTTGCCCTTGCGCTGTACAATGTACCAGGTGATTTTATCGAGCAAAGGCGCTTTTTTACTACGCATCGACTCCCGAAAGCGCGTTTCGAACTCGTCGAGTTCATCGGCGATGGGAGCTTTAATCTGGTCGAGCGTCATGTGCGCAAAAGGCTAATAGGTGATGTGATAATACGAGCGCCTGTTTTCAAAAAAAATTGAAACAATTGAAATCAAAAACAATCTTCAAGGGCAAAAGTTGGGTGTTTATTTAAAAATATACCTTACGGAAAGTACTTTTCAGAAACATGTTTTCAAAAGTTGCCCAAAGGAAGGAAATGCAAGCCTGAAAATGCGGTTTTTTGTTTCATCGCAGGCTCCTCAATATCCGGATTGTTCCGACGCGCAAAGAAACGGCGGAATACTTAGAAACTGTTTGAAAACTTGAATTACCTTTCCAGCGTCTTGAATTGTATCAAAAAAAATGTACCAAATGCGCCTGTATTTCCGAGTCCTGCTCGCCCTGAGTCTTACAACGGCTGTTTTATCCAGCGCCTGCCATGGCGGCGGCGACAAGCCTCCCCGCGTACTTGTTTTCAGCAAAACTAATGGTTACCGCCACGATTGCATCCCCACCGCCGTTTCGGCCCTGCGCGACCTGTGCAAACACAACAGCATCCAGATGGACTCTACGGAAGATGCGGCTGATTTTACAGAAGAAAACTTGGCCCGCTACGCCGCTGTTGTGTTTCTCTGCACCACCGGCGATGTACTCGATCCGGCACAGGAAAACGCCTTTGAGCGTTACATTCAGGGCGGCGGCGGTTACATGGGCATCCACTCCGCCACCGATACCGAATACGGCTGGAGTTGGTACGGCGGACTGGCCGGCGCTTATTTCCAGAGCCACCCGGCTCAGCAGGAAGCAGATTTGAAGGTGCAGAAAAAAGACCATCCCGCCACGCGCCACCTGCCCGATACCTGGCGACGCAAAGACGAATGGTATAATTTTAAAAACCTCAACCCGAACGTGACGGTTCTGCTTGATATAGATGAAAAAAGCTATACCGGCGGCGAAAATGGCGACAAACACCCTATGTCGTGGTATCATCAATACGATGGCGGGCGCGCCTTTTACACCGCCCTTGGCCATACGCTGGAATCATACAGCGAACCGGCTTTTATGCAGCACCTGCTCGGCGGCCTGCGCTATGCCATCGGCGACAACCGCCGCATCGCCTTCGAGCGGGCGCATACGCCCGCGATGCCCGACCCGACCCGTTTTGTAAAAACCGTCGTGGCCGATAACCTCACCGAACCCATGGAATTTGCCATGCTGCCCAGCGGCAAAATCCTGCTCATCGAGCGCCGGGGCGCTATAAAAATTTACGATCCGGCAACGGGCCTGACGCGTGTTACGTATAAAATGCCCGTTCATTCCGAACAGGAAGACGGCCTCATGGGCCTCGCACTCGACCCTAATTACGCCGAAAACAACTGGATTTACCTGTATTATTCGCCGGTCGGCAACACGGCTGTCAACAACCTCTCCCGCTTTGTTTTTCGCGGCGACACGCTCGACCGCGCCTCCGAAAAAATCATCCTGCAGGTGGCAGTACAACGCGTGGAATGCTGCCACGCGGGCGGCTGCATCGAGTTCGTCCGCCAGGGGAATCTCTACCTTTCTACCGGCGACAACACCAATCCATTCGCCTCCAACGGCTACGCGCCCATCGATGAGCGCCCGGGCCGGAAACCCTGGGACGCGCAGGGTTCTTCGGCCAATACTATGGACCTGCGCGGCAAAATCCTGCGCATCCGCCCTTTAGCCGATGGCTCCTACGAATGCCCGGCGGGCAACTTGTTTGCGCCACAAAAAGTACATTGCCAGTTCGGCATACCGGCGGAAGGCCGTGTGGCGCCTAAATCGGGCGGACAAGGCGGCGCGCCCGAAATTTACGTCATGGGCTGCCGCAATCCCTTCCGCCTTTCGCTCGACCAGCGCCGCGACCTGCTCTTTTGGGGCGAGGTTGGCCCGGATGCGGGCGAGCCAGACAGCCTGCGCGGCCCGGCTGGTCACGATGAAGTAAACCGCGCCGCCCGCGCCGGATTTTTCGGCTGGCCCTATTTTGTAGGCAACAACAAAGCCTACCGCGATTACAATTTTGCGAGTGGAAAAAGCGGCCCGCATTTTAATCCCGAACACCCGATCAACGACAGCCCAAACAATACCGGCGCCCGCGAACTGCCACCCGCCCAACCGGCATTTATCTGGTACCCGTATGGCAACTCGCCGGAGTTTCCGCTCACCGGCAACGGCGGACGGAATGCCATGGCCGGCCCCACTTATTACTGCGATCTCTACCCCGAAGCAACGCGTTTCCCGGATTATTACAATGGGAAACTGATTACTTACGACTGGATGCGCAACTGGATGATGGCCATTACCGTAGACTCCATGAACAATTTCGGGCGTATGGAAATTCTCGGCGACAGCATCCGGCTCTCGCGGCCAATGGATATGTTTGTAGATGCCAACGGCTCGCTCTGGGTCTTGGAATACGGCACCCAATGGTTCGCCTCCAACCCTGATGCGCGTATTTCCCGGATTGATTACGTGCGCGGCAACCGTCCGCCACAAGCACAACTAAACAGCGAAAAAACCGCCGGCGCTGCGCCCCTGACTACCCTGTTCTCTGTGGGGAAAACCCGCGATTACGACAATGATCTTTTGGATTTTCAATTGGATTTTGGCGACGGCAGCCCCATCTGGAAACTAAAAGATTATTCCTCCAAACGCCTGCCTTTCCGCCTCGAACGCGCTGCCCCCGGCGCCGGCGATAAAAAACTGATTCAGGCGCGGCAACTGCTCGACAGCATCAAACACACCTATGAAAAACCGGGCCGCTACCTCGCCCTGCTCAGCGTGCGCGACAAAAAAGGACTTACCCGCGTTGACTCTCTGGAAATATCCGTCGGCAATGAGCCGCCGCTTGTGTATTGGGATTTTAATGGTAAAAACCGCAGTTTTTATACCCCCGGCGACACCTTAAAATACCGCGTGGTGGTGACAGATAAAGAAGACGGCGCCCTCGACGACGGCCGTATTCCTGCGAGTGCCGTCGCGGCGACGATGGATTTTATGGAAAGCGGCTTTGATATCAGCGCCATCGCGCAGGGTCACCAAAGCGCCATGCAGCAAGCAGAATATTCCAAAGGAAAAATATTGGTTGATCGCTCCGATTGCAAAGTTTGCCACGCCATTGATCGAAAAGTGAACGGCCCATCCTATCAGGCCGTAGCCGAGCGCTACAAAGACAGCGAGTTTGCCGTCAGGACGTTGGCACAAAAAATCATCAAAGGCGGCGCGGGCAACTGGGGTGAAACCGTGATGAGTGCACACCCGCAAATTTCGGAGGAAGAAGCCGGCGAAATAGTACGTTGGATCCTCTCCCTGGGCATTGCCGCCAAACCCAAACAAAGCATCGCCCTGACAGGCCAGGAAGTACTGCGTCTGCCGCCACCGGCCGATAAGAAAAAGCAGCCGGCGCCGGGTACATTCCTTTTGCGGGCAAGCTACCGCGACCGCGGCGCAAATGGCCGCAAAAACCTCGATTTTGCCGAAACCATCGCCTTGCGCCCGGCTTTTCAACAGGCGGAAAGCGCCGACAGCCTCTCCCGCGGCATCCTCACTTATCGCCCCGACGATGGCGATACGGTGGTGTTGCGCGACCTGAAAAACGGCAGCTTTGTGGTGTACAAACACGTTGATTTAAAAGGTATTCACCAGGTGGCGCTGGGCCTGATGCTGGGCGACAAACGCCTGCGCTCTGCACCCGGACATATTGAGGTGCGCATCGGAAGTTCAAAGGGGCCAGTGATCGGAAGGGCCGCATTGCCCGGTAAAGATACCAATGGCAAAAAAGTGTTTACGGAGGCCATCATTCCGCTGGAAACGCCTGAAAACGGGCGTGCTTTTCAGGATTTATACTTTTTAATTCGCAATGAAAAAGCGCCTGCCGAACCGGTGGCTGCACTGGATTGGGTGCGGTTTGATTTGCGCTGAGGTTTGAGCCATTGCTGATGCCGGATCAGGCGTGTACGAAGAATTGGAAGATTTGTTCATTAACAGGGTTATTGTGGGTTTCCGGGCCACGTAAAGTTTCTCACAGATGTTATACCCGGATTTGGGTGGATTTGAAGATTGATGGATTCTTTCATCTTGATTTTCAAAAGATTGCAAGAATACGATTTTCACAACCACTTCACGTTGCCTATACACAGATTTTATGTTTATTTGACAATCAAAATTCTGTGTAACATCTGTGAGAGTAATCTGTGTAACATCTGTGGGAAATACTATACCCGGATTTGGGTGGATTTGAAGATTGATGGATTCTTTCATCCTGATTTTCAAAGAATTGCAGGAATATGATTTTCACAACCACTTTGCGTTGCCTATAACTGGTCTATTTTTTTAGTAAGGATTTTTTTGTAAATATTTGAAAATCACCGAAATAGCGATTTGGATTCAATGCTATGACCGCTTTCCTGCCCGAAGTTGAAATTTTTATTCATTTTTTTCCTTGATAATCAACATTTTTTGTAAAAAATTCTACCCTTATTTGTACCTTTGCGCCCGCTTTCGAGCGAGGGGTACGAACTTCGCCCCCATAGTGAGGTTCAAAATGCTATAAATCAAAACCTTTAATCCCGTAAAAACCAGCGTTTTTTATCATGACTGAAGAAGTAAAAGATCCCCAACAGGAACCTGAAACCAACGAAACCACACCGGTTGAAGCGGAAGCAACGCCGGTTGTTGAAGAAGCGGCTGTTGAAACACCTGCCGACGAAGTTGTAGAAACGGTTGAAGCGGTTGTTGAAACACCTGCTGAAGTAGTAGCTGAAGTTGCTGAAACGGCAACTGAAAGCACTGAAGCAGTGGTAGAAGCAGTTCAGGAAGCTGCCGCAGCAGTAGCAGCTCCTGCCGAAGAAGAAGAGGAAGAAGAAGTGGTTCTGCCCACTTTTGAAACCGAAGCTATCGGCGCCGGCCACGACGATTTCAACTGGAAAATGGACAAGCGCGGTGCAATCGCCTACACACAGGACGAGCGCAGCGAAATGCTGAAATCCTACGACGCTACACTCAACAGCGTTACTGAAAACGCCATCATCCGCGGCCGCGTAAGCGCCATCAGCGGTGGTGATGTGGTGCTCGACATCAACTACAAGAGCGACGGTCTGATCCCGATGAACGAATTCCGCGACATGCCCAACATCGCCCAGGGCGACGAAGTGGAAGTGTATGTGGAAAGCCAGGAAGACAGCGAAGGCCAACTCGGCCTCTCCCGCCGTAAAGCGAAAATCCTGCGCGCCTGGGAAAGCATCGTGGATTCCTTCAAAAACGGCACCATCATCCGCGGTACCGTTATCAGCAAAACAAAAGGCGGCCTGATCGTCGATTGCAACGGCCTGGAAACATTCCTTCCCGGTTCGCAAATTGACATCAAACCCGTTATCGACTACGACCAGTACGTCGGCAAACAGATGGAGTTCAAAGTGGTTAAAGTCAACGAGCAAATCAAAAATGCCGTTGTATCCCACAAAGCACTCATCGAAAGCGACCTGGCCGAACAGCGCGAGCAAATCCTCGGCAGCCTCGAAAAAGGTCAGGTACTCGAAGGTATCGTTAAGAACATCACCGACTTCGGTGCGTTCCTCGACCTCGGTGGCGTTGACGGTCTGCTGTACATCACCGACATCAGCTGGGGCCGTATCGGTCACCCGAGCGAAGTGCTTTCGCTCAACCAGCGCATCAACGTGGTGGTACTCGACTTCGACGAGAACAAAAAACGTATCAGCCTCGGCCTCAAACAACTTACCCCGCATCCGTGGGAAGTACTGCCCGCCGACATCGTTGAAGGTGCAGTCGTTCAAGGCAAAATCGTTAACATTGAAGACTACGGCGCATTTGTTGAAATTATGCCGGGCGTAGAAGGCCTGATCCACATCAGCGAAATCAGCTGGGGCAATCAGAGCATCAATGCCAAGGAATACTTCAAAATGGGCCAGGAAGTGGAAGCGCGCGTCGTAACCATCGACCGCGGCGACCGCAAAATGTCGCTCTCCATCAAGCAACTCACTGCTGATCCCTGGAGCGAAATTGACGGCCGTTTCCCGCTGGGCAGCCGCCACACCGGCACGGTAAAAAACATGACCAACTACGGTATCTTCGTAGAACTCTCCGAAGGCGTAGGCGGCATGGTACACATCAGCGACCTGAGCTGGACCAAGCGTTACGCACACCCGAGCGAGTTCACGAAAGTGGGCAGCCCGCTCGAAGTGGAAGTACTCGACATCGACAAGGAAAAACGCCAGATCAGCCTTGGCCACAAGCAAATCCAGGACAACCCCTGGGATGCTTTTGAAGCCATGTTCCCCGTTGGTTCTTACCACGAGGCAACCGTGCTGAAGCGCGACGACAAAGGCGCTACCTTCCAGATGCCGCAGGGCCTCGAAGCTTTCGGTCCGGCCAAGCACATCCGCAAGGAAGACGGTCAGCCCCTCAACGTTGCCGATACGGTAACGGTGAAAGTGATCGAGTTCAACAAAGAAGATCGCCGCATCTTAGTGTCGCACTCCCGCTACCTCGAAGATCTGAAGTTCAAGGCCGATGCTGCTGTGAAAGCAGAACGCGTGAAAGAACATCAGGAAGAAGAGAAAGCTGTTGTGGAAGTACAGAAAAAAGTAGAAAAAGAAACCCTCGGCGACCTCGCTGCACTGGCTCAACTGAAAGAGCAATTCAACAGCGGCGACAAAGCCTAAACGTTTCAGAACAGACGAATAAATGCCAGCCACTCCGGGTATCCGGGGTGGCTTTTTTAATGTATTATACACCGTTGGGAGGCGTATTGTCATCCCTATTATGCTATCAAGCCAACCATTGGGCTGTCGCAACCGTGTGAACGAAGCGATGAAATTTTAATCTTGATATTATTCCTATTTTTTAAAATTAATAATAATAAATCCTATATTTGCAGATAATTTTCAAAAAAGACTTTTATTATGCTTGTTCAGTTCTCTGCACGTAATTTTAAGACCTTCAAGGAGGAAGTTAAACTGACTATGTTTGCTTCCAACTATGACAAAAGCACACGAGAACAGGAGAATGTTATTGAAGTGCCCAAGTTTGGTTTGCGCCTGCTGAAGAGCGCGGTTATTTATGGCGCGAATGCGAGCGGGAAAACAAAATTGATTGATGCCGTTCATTTTATGAAGGATTTTGTCCTGAATTCCTCTAAGGAATCGCAGCAGGGCGAGCCGATTGACACTGAGCCGTTTCGACTCAGCACGGCGACGGTAGCGGAGCCGTCGAAGCTGGAAATTGTGTTTATCCACGAAAATGAAATGTATCGCTACGGCTTTGAAGCCACCCCTGAAGCGGTGATTTCGGAATGGCTATTTCATCGCCCCAATACGAAAGAGGTAGAGATTTTTTTCAGGGAGGGGCAAAATTTCACGATTCATCCGCGGGCTTTTAAGAAGGGCGGTCTATTGGCGAGGGAAAAGATGATTCGGTCAAATGCCTTGATGTTGTCGGTAGCGGCGCAGTTCAACGACAAGTTTGCGCAAGGCGTTCTGGACTGGTTTGGCGGGTTTCATCAAATTTCCGGGCTTTTGGAAGATGACTTGATGGTTGAAACCCTGAGTAACGTTCAAAATCCACATTTTAAAGCACAAGTGCTTGAACTGCTGAAATCAGCCGACACAAGCATTGAAGATTTTGATATGACGGAAGAAAACCCTGATTTGAGGGAGTTAGACGAAATTCCGCCTTTTTTAAAGAACTTGATGACACATGCCGCAATGGAGACGGGTTTTCTCAAACTGAACGATGTCAAAACCAAACACATCATTTTTGATGCGCAGCATGAAAAAACGGGTGTTCTTGAATTTAGTTTGACGGAGGATGAATCGGCAGGCACAGTCAAGTTCTTTGCGCTTTCGGGGATGATTATCAACGCTTTGAATAAAGGTGAAATCTTGGTGGTGGATGAGTTGGATTCCAAAGTTCACCCCAACCTGGTTGAGCACATCGTCAAACTTTTCAATTCAAAAACCAGCAATCCCAACAACGCCCAGCTCATTTTTAACACACACGACACCAACTTGCTCAGCTCTAACCTGTTCCGTCGTGACCAAATCTGGTTCGTGGAAAAAGATCGTTTCGGGGCGGCTTCGTTGTATTCGCTTTCCGCTTTTAAAACAGATGAGGGCGGACGAAAAACAGATAATTTTGAAGAGAATTATTTACAAGGACGGTACGGCGGTGTGCCTTTACTCGGCGATTTTTCCAGAATTTTTCAATCTGAAAACGACGCGGCAAAATGAAAATGAAGAATAAAAAAAGCCGAACAAACTGCCCAAAAGCAGGCGCACAAAGCGCGGCTACGGGACGCCAAAAATCGCCGCGCTGCGCCAGATTTTCAATTACCGGAGCCAACACGGGAAGAGCGCCAACGTTTTTTGATAGTTTGTGAAGGCTTGAACACCGAACCGGATTATTTTCATCAATTTCGCCAGTATTTCAGGCTGACGGCGGCAGAAATCGTATCTGTTGGCGGCGCGGGCGAAACCATTCGGGTAGTCGAACAGGCACAAAAGGAAAGTGAAAAGAGCCGTTTTGACCAAGTTTGGGTCGTCTTCGACAAGGATGATTTTCCTGCGGACAATTTTGACAATGCCGTTGAAATGGCGAAGTCACTCGGGTTTTTCTCCGCTTGGTCCAATCAGTCGTTTGAATATTGGTTGATATTGCATTTTGAAAATCATCAAGGTGGCGCGATGCATCGAGATCAATACGGCGATAAAATCAATAATTATCTTGCTCCCTTAGGGCTTTGGTATGATGCTGCTGGTAGTAAGCGCATTTCGTCCGATTTTTTCAGAGTTTTGATGGAAAATGATATAAAAAATGGCAAAACCCGCATCCAGTTAGCCATTGAACGGGCAGAAAAGATACAGGGGTTTCATCAAGAAAATACGCCTTCTGCCGCAGAATCGTCCACAACTGTTTTCAAGTTAGTTCAGGCATTGCTTAAATTTATTTGAGCATTCAGTTGTAATACGCTGAATGTAGAGCGCTTGATCCGATAAAAAATCCCACCCCCACCCAACCCCTTGCAAAGCAGCTGCGTGTATGGTGTTGTGTTTCCGGAAAACACGGATTTCCCAGAAACTTTTACCAACATCATCAACACCTGCTTTTTATGCTACGAAAATTTTCACTACTTGCGAGCCTGCTGCTGCTTAGCCTTCAGGCCTGGGCGCAAAACCCGCCCTGCGATGTCTTTGTATATTTCAACCCTTCCGACCCCCAAAGTCTGATCGCTTACGACTCCGCTGCTACCGCCGCGCAGTCGTTTCTGTGGAGTACCGGCGCTACGACACCAACCACGCCCTACAATGCGCCGGGTACCTATTGCGTGACCGTCACTTTTGCCGATGGCTGTACCGCCTCTGATTGCATAGTCATTGAAGATAGCTGCGGCGTACAAATTTACACCTACACCGGCTGGAACGGATTGGAAGTGCTCAATGCCTATCCGTCTACCAATTCGGCCCCAATCGTATCGTATGCGTGGAATACCGGCGCAACCTCCTCAACGATTGTGGCAGATACTGCTGTGACGGAATACTGCGTTACGACCACCAACGCGCTCGGCTGTACTGCTGTCGCCTGCTATACGCTGCCAGCCAACTGCAACGCGACTGTTTCTGTGGCCTACGACAGTACGGGCAACAGCGCAACCCTGACCGTAACGCCAATAGGCGCATTAAACTATAATATTTCCTGGAATACCGGCGAT
>Ga0075157_10001779_pt1 | contig 13095 bp, 13 predicted proteins | sample JI81BgreenDNA_FD_70967 | JGI IMG/M metagenome (GOLD analysis project Ga0075157, IMG submission 70967) | Wastewater effluent complex algal communities from Wisconsin, to seasonally profile nutrient transformation and Carbon sequestration -... | ecosystem: Engineered > WWTP > Effluent > Algae...
GTCGATTTTTCTTCTACATAACGATGATGTGTCTTTTCGATATAATCAATAAGCAAATCAATTGGCCACGATTTAAAATCAATTTCTTGCCCGGTTTGAGTATTTAAAACTTGCAATACTTCTTTTTTTACTTCTTCGGGATCAATACCTTTTTTTTCACAAGCTTGTTCTATCGTTCTATTGCCTTTGCAGCAAAAATCAATACCATATTTAGAAAAAACGGCTGCTGTTCTAAAATCTTCGGCTACAAATTCGCCTACTGTTGGATGTTCTAATGTATTCATAATGAAATGTTTTTAATGAGATTTTCAAGTACTAAAGTTGTTTCAATATTACGCCATAAAACCAATAGCATTCTATGACTAAAATCATATTAAATGGAAAATTTCAGTAGTTACTTTGTTCTTTTATTGAACAGATTGAAATGTTGTGAATTGAAAATCTGTGTAATTCGTGGTAAAAAAATATCTAATGGAAAATCTGAAACAAAAGATACTTGCTTTAAAAAAAGAAAAAAATGCTGTGATTTTGGCTCATTATTATCAGCAACCCGAAATTCAGGAAATTGCCGATTATGTAGGTGACAGTTTAGGATTATCACAAGAAGCCGAAAAAGTAAATGCCGATATTATCCTATTTGCCGGAGTGCATTTTATGGCAGAAACCGCAAAACTTTTAAACCCGAAAAAGAAAGTTTTATTGCCCGATTTGAATGCTGGTTGTTCTCTAGCAGAATCATGTCCGCCGGATATCTTCAAGAAATTCATCGAAGCGCATCCTAATCATATTGTAATTACGTATGTCAACTGTTCGGCAGAAATAAAGGCATTAAGTCACTTGGTTTGTACTTCGTCTAATGCTGAAAAAATTGTGAATTCTGTTCCCGAAAATATTCCGATAATTTTTGCTCCCGATAAAAACTTAGGCAATTACATTAACCGAAAAACCGGTAGAAAAATGATCTTGTGGGACGGAAGTTGTGTTGTTCATGAAGCTTTCTCTTTGGATAAATTAATTGAACTTCACAAAGAACATCCCGATGCTGATATTGTTGCGCATCCCGAATCGGAAACACATATTTTGGAAACAGCAACCTATATTGGTTCAACTGCCGGAATGATTGATTATGTAAAACAAAGTCCAAAAAACAAGTTTATCATCGCCACCGAAGCCGGAATTTTGCACAAAATGCAGGAAGAAGTTCCCGATAAAATATTAATTCCTGCGCCATCATTTGAAAACAACACTTGTGCTTGCAGCGAATGTGGTTATATGAAACTAAATACACTTCAAAAAGTATATGATTGTTTGGCAAATGAAACTCCCGAAGTTATTGTGCCAAAACAAATTGCAAAAAAAGCATTGACACCTATTAAACGAATGTTGGAATTATCAAAATAATGAAAATAGAAACCGATTATCTTATATTAGGTTCAGGTATTGCCGGACTTACCGTTGCCATCAAACTGGCAGAACAATTTCCCGATCGAAAAATACTGATTGTAACCAAGTCCAATGCGGATGAATCGAATACTAAATATGCACAAGGCGGAATTGCCGTAGTGATTGATGGCATTGATGATGATTTTGAAAAACACATTAACGACACTTTAATTTGTGGCGATGGATTATGCAATCGTGAAGTTGTAGAAATGGTCGTGAAAAAAGGACCAAAACGATTGAAAGAACTTATCGATTGGGGAACAAATTTTGATCTTACTGCCGAAGGAAATCTGGATTTAGCCAAAGAAGGCGGACATTCCAATCATCGTGTTGTGCATCACAAAGACCAAACTGGACGAGAAATTGAAAGAGCAATTTTGACCAAAACACATCAAAAAAAGAACATTGAAATCCTCGATTTTCATTTTGCCATCGATTTAATTACCAAATCCAATAGTTGTTTTGGTGCATTTGTTTTAGATGAAAAAAACGACACTATAATTCCAGTTTATTCTCGTTTCACAATTTTAGCAACCGGTGGAATTGGTCAGGTTTATAAACAAACAACCAATCCGTTAATTGCTACAGGTGACGGAATTGCTATGGCTATTCGAGCAAATGCTACCATTAAAGAAATGGAATTTATTCAGTTTCATCCAACGGCTTTATATATGCCAAAATCAACGTCAACATTCCTGATTTCGGAAGCGGTAAGAGGTTTTGGCGCTTATTTGAAAACCAAAAAAGGTCGCCGATTTCTATTTGATTATGATGTTAGAGGCGAATTAGCTTCACGCGATATTGTGTCGAGAAGTATTGAAACCGAACTAAAAAATTCCAAAAACAAATGTGTTTATCTCGATTGCACACATTTGGATATTTTAGCATTTAAAAATCATTTTCCAACGATTTATCAGAATTGTTTATTATCAGGAATTGATGTTACAAAAGATTGGATTCCGGTAATTCCAACGCAACATTATTTATGTGGCGGAATTTTGGTGGATAAAAACGGGCAAACTTCTATTGAAAATTTATTTGCCTGCGGCGAATGTTCCCAAACTGGATTACACGGTGCTAATCGATTGGCATCGAATTCGTTATTGGAAGCATTGGTTTATGCCAATCAGATTTTTGAATTTCTGAAAAATAATGACAAAAAAGGTTCATTCGTAAAAACTATAATTTCTGATCGTTTCATCTCAAATAACAAATCTTTAGACAAAAAAATCATTCATAAATTCAAAGAAGATTTACAAAATAGTATGCAGCAAAATGCTGGTATTGTTAGAAATGATAACGATTTGAAAAAAACATTAGAACAATTACTTCTTTGGAAAAAACAGTGTTTAGAAATGGAATACGAATATAAATTGACCAAAGACTTTTTGGAATTAAAAAACATGATTACGGTAAGTATTCCGATTGTTGCCTTTTCATTAAAAAGAAACGAAAATAAAGGAAGTTTTTTCAAAGAAGGAAAAACTATAAACCTCCAATTCTAATCAAACTTCCTAAAATTAACATTGTTACAGCAATTATTGTAACTGTTATAATAAAAAATGCGGCTGGAAACATTCGTTCCGATTTTAGCTTTGGGAAAATCAATGTTTCTGCACAAGCAGCCATTAGTACCGTAGTAAACAGTAAAATCAATTTTATAGAAATGACTTTTTCGATAGCATTTGAAAACGAAAACCATTTGGTAAACGTTACGTTATAATGATATGCCATCAAAATTCCGGTAACGAGCAAAACCAGTAACGACGGCATTCCAACAGGTTCAAACTTACTTTTGAAATTTTTCAGGATAGAAGCATCTTTCTTTTTCAATGCTTCGGGCAAAATTCTAATAGCCAAAAAAAGATGTCCGCCAACCCAAATAGTTGCCGCCAATAAATGAAAAATTAAAATAACGTGATGCGTCATTGACTTAACGTTTTATACATCATTGCTGCCGAAATATTCATTGCTCGGTTTTTAATTTCTTCTGCTTTTTGTCCTTCAAAAAGGGCATCAACCGTTTCGATGAATAATTTGTTCCAATGTCCAAAATGCGATGGGTTCATTGGACTTTTTTGATGCAATTCTTTATGTCTTGCCATTGGATTTCCTTCATAATTGGCAGTGAAAAAAAGAATATTTTCCCAAAAATCATACATCTTTGGCAAATGCTTTTCCCAATTTACTTTGGCTACGTCATTAAATAAATAGCCAATTACATCATCCGTTTTTACTCTGTCGTAGAAAGTATTTACTAATATTTCGATGTCTTTTCGGTTTCTTATATCGGTTTTCATACTACAAATCTTTTTGGTTGAATTTTTTCAGTGAAATAAAAAATGGAATAATTGCCCATAAACAAAGTAGCAGGAAAGAAATCACTAATCCTGATGAAGTTCCGAAGAAATCTTTAAAAATGGCTCCAGTATAACCCATCATTGCCGAAACGTCAAGATGCATCAATATTTGAATTCGGGCTAAATCAATCGGACTTAAAGCAGTTAATCCTACCATGAAATTTTCTATTGGATAATCGGATAATTGGAATAAAAGAAACAAAACTATTCCGTCAAAAAGCAAGGCGAAAAACAGCCAAATCATAATGGCAATTCCTATTCCTTTGGCTTTATCACGAGTTAAAATAGAACTTAAAAATGCCAATGCTACAAAAATTACGGTGATTAAACATCCAATAATTATCATCATAAGTCCTAAACTATTTGGCGCATTGATAAGTAATGGTATTCCAGCTCCAACCATAAATGCAAATACCATAGACGACGATAATCCTAGAAATAAACTTGCCCAAATTTTTCGGCGTTTTACCGGTTGGCTCAATAATAACTCGATAAATTCGGAACTATTGTAAAGATAAATGGTAGAAAACAATACCGAAACCAACGGAACTGTAAACAGAATTACGTTAAGAATTGTGAGCAAACCTTTGGCAGAATTGTCTTCTAAAGCAAAAGAACTCCAGGAAAGTGCCGCCAAAATTAAGGTGTAAGTCAGCACAATTTTGTTCTTTAGTATATCGAGTAATATGATTTTAATAATTCGGTTCATGATGTTACGAATTTTGGTTTTTGGATTGCTTTTGCTTTAAAATACTCGCAATAGCTTTTGAAATTTTGGTTTCATTGGTTTCGGCTTTTATAACTTCTATGCTTTTATGAAAATGAACTTTTCCTTCTTGCATAAAAATAATTTCGGTAATCAAATCATCCAATTCACTCAACAAATGAGATGTTATCAAAATGAGTTTTCCGTTTTCTTTTTCGCGAATAATTTTTTCCTTCAAAATTTCAGATGCCAACGGATCTAAACCTGCTGTTGGTTCGTCTAAAATCAATACATCAGGATTGAAAAGAAAAGCCAAAACCGCGCTTACTTTTTGAGTAGTTCCGCCTGAAAGTGTTCGCATTTGCTTATCGAACATTTTTTCTAATTCAAATGCTTTTAATAAATCTTCATCCAATTCTTGGTTAGAATTTCTGATTTTTTTAATCATTTCGATAATTTGTCCAATAGTCATATTATCAGGATAACGACCAATTTGTGGCATATAACCAATGTTTTCGCGATATAAATATTCGCCAAGAATAGATTTTCCGTTGAACTCTATTAATCCACTGTTGGGAATTACCATGCCAAGAATAGACTTAATTAATGTGGTTTTTCCGCAACCATTTGGACCAATCAAAGCAATACATTGTCCTTTTTTAAACGAAAGATTGATGTCGTTTAACACCGATAGTTTTCCGAATTTTTTATTAATGTTTCGTATCGTAATCATAATGGCAGTGATTTCATTAATGGCTTGTTATCTATAAAATTATCGGGCGTTATACTGGGTAAAACTTTTTCGGATTTGTCTAAAAGTGTAATCATAAAACTTCGGAACAAAATCATTGACGACGGATTATTTTCGGTTAAAACACTAAACAAACTCAACGGATGATATGGAACGTCGCCAAAACCATCTTTGTTTAAATCATAACCTTCATATTTGTCCCAATAATTACTGTTGAACGTGTTGAGAACCAAGCTTCCGTTGGTACTAATATCAAAAGTATTTCCGAGAAAATTATTATTTACGATTTCGTTTTCCATGCAACTCGCTTGGATTTTCATTCCCCAACCGTTGGCTTCAAAAATATTTTTCTCAACTTTAATTCTTGATGTCCCTTCCATATATATTCCAGAAGTATTTCGGGCAAAACGGTTGTTGAAAATATAACTATCTGAGATTTCTTTGAGTAGTAATCCATAGGCCGAATCACCCCAATTTTCTTCAAAATAATTATTGAACATTTTTACATTTTTAGTAAACATAACGGCAACTCCAGCTCCGTTTCCTTTGAAAACATTAGTAATATAGGAATCGTCATTGGAAAACATAAAATGTAAACCGTAACGAATGTTATAACTGGAAATGTTTCGCCAAATGACCGATTGAGTTACAAACTCAAAGTAAATTCCATCGCGATGTCCTGAAATTTTATTTCCAATGATTTGCAGATTATCACTTTTCCAGCAATGAATTCCGTTACCAATAAGCTGTTCCTGTTTGCCATAGGCTTTAATTGTGTTGTTTTTTACAACCGCATTTTTACAATTTTGCAGATAAATTCCAAAGAAATTATTGTCAAGTATATTGTTTTCAATTACTACAAAATTCCGATCATATACTTTAATTCCGCATGGATCATCGAGCGCAGCATGACCAGAATTGATAATTTTAAATCCTTTTATCACAACGCTGTCAGCAGCGACAGAAAGCACTTCAGCTTTATTTTGACCATCAAGAACTGGAAAATTTTTGCCTAAAAATTTAATTTTTTTATTAATGATAATATTTTCTTCTTTATAAACACCTTGAGTAACGATGATGATGTCACCATCGTTAGCCAAAGCGATAGCCTGTTTTATGGTTTTTACAGGATATAATCTACCTACAGTAATAGTTTTGGCATTACTAATTAAGCAAAAGAAGAGCAAGATGTAAATTAGTTTTCTCATTTATAAGCATCATAAACTTCAGACCACGTCATAGTTTTAGCTTCAAGTTTTTTCTTAAACTCCATTTGTTCATTAACTGAGCTAAAGGCAGCGAAATTGCCTCGCATTGGCGAACTTATTTTTTCTCCATTGATAAAATGAGCCGTTTCGGCTGGAATAAGTGTATTGTCTTTTAAATAATCATTGACATAAAATGCTTCGTAAGGTACGACTGTATTTGATTTTGCAAATTGAATCATACAAGCTACATCATCGAATTTATAATTTCTACCTTTTTTCGTAATCAATTCAGCTCCAAATTTTCCATTGGAAATGGTCATTTTACAAAATTCACAAGTATCAACATTTAATTTAATTGGAACTGACTCTTTTGAATTACAAGAAATTAATGTTGTAATAACAATCATATATATAAATAAAGTTTTCATTATACTTATTTTTTATTGAATTTATATTCTTTTATGACTATTGAAAACATTAATATTCCTGCAAAAGTCAACATCCATCCACCAATATCAGGAATAGAATAAGCTCCAAAATTTAAGAGTTGTTTATATCCAATAAGCGGTGGTTGATATGCCATTCCAGGAACTCTTATGGCAGCATTTGGATCAAGATTATGTCCATACTCATAGTTCCATCGATAAAAATCGATAGCAGCTAAAATAACAAATGTAACATACAAAAGCAGAAAAGAAAGTACCGCTTTTCTTTTAGCAATAAAAATCAGCAGTATTGAAATAATAGCAAATCCACCAATGATATAGGGCAAAATAGTAAATTCAAAAAAGTTTTCGGTGTGTAAAGTTGCCATACCGATGTAGTGGTTTAATCCGTTGATAATTTCTACATCACCACCAATTTTATTAGCGTGTAGTCGAAGGACAAGTCCTTCGGGATATTGTGGTGCTTCAAGTTGGATTTGCCACATTGGAACAAATAGTGAACTGGCAAAAAGTACTGCTGTTATAAGTAATAATACTTTGGATAATCCGGATATTTTTACATTTTTCATTTGATTTGAGAAAAAAAGGGAACAAATAAAATCCGTTCCCTTTGGTTAATTTTATTTGGTAGTCTTTGGAAGATTAGTTCCTACACTCCAAGTGAGCGGAACGGAACTTCCTACAGGAGAAACTCTTACATATCCTTGCATTTCCTGATGCAATGCACTACAGAAGTCAGTACAATACATCGGATACATTCCTGCTTTTTTCGGAAGCCATTTCAAGGTAGTGGTTTCACCAGGCATAATGAGTAATTCACCGTTATCAGCACCTTTGATAGCAAATCCGTGAGGTACATCCCAATCTTGCTCCAAATTAGTTACATGGAAATATACTTCGTCACCTACTTTTATTCCTTCAATATTATCCGGAGCAAAGTGAGAACGGATAGATGTCATATAAACATGAACTTTATTTCCTTCGCGAACTACCTTAGCTTCTTTTTCACCTTTGGTTGCATACGGATGATTATTATCTTTAATAGGATAGAATTTCAACTGACCGTTGTTTCGGATTAAATCAGCTGGAGCAGCTTGTGCATAATGCGGCTCACCAATAGTCGGAAAATCGAGTATTAACTGCATTTTATCTCCGCTAATGTCAAATATTTGAGCCGATTGTGCTAATTCTGGTCCTGTTGGTAAATAGCGGTCTTTTGTGATTTTATTGTAAGCAATTAAATATTTGCCAAAAGGTTTTTTACTGTCACCGCCAGGAATACAAAGATGACCTACGGAATAATAAGTAGGAACCCTGTCTAATACTTTCAGTGATTTGATATCCCATTTTACAACTTCAGAGGATACAAAAAACGTTGTATAAGCATTTCCTTTGCCGTCAAACTCAGTATGTAACGGACCTAATCCTGGTTTTTGAACTTCACCATGTAAAGCTGCTTCATATTTTACAACAGGAATTCCGCTATAATCACCTTCAAATTGTTTGTTTTTAATCGCTCCCATTAATTTATCAAAACTAAATACAGGTATTAAAGCAGCTAGTTTTCCTGAACCTACGATGTATTCACCTGTTGGATCTACGTCACATCCGTGTGGAGATTTTGGACAAGGAATCATATAACAAATGTCTTTTAGTTCAGCAGAATCTAATACCAATACTTCATTCTTGATTTCAGATGTTGCTGTATGTGTTTTTTCATTCCATTTGTTATGAGCATATTTTACAGACTGTTTTTTGCCTTTTCCAGCTTTAATGTATTCTTCAGCTTTTTTCCAATTTACAGCCATGATAAAATCTTTATCACGTTGTGAAGCGTTTACTTCTAATAAAGTATTAGCTTGTTCTGTATTATAACAAGAGAAAAAGAACCAACCGTGAGATTTACCTTTTCCAGCATGAGAAAGGTCAAAATTTACTCCAGGAGTTACGATTTGGAAAGCCAAATCCATTTCGCCTTCTTTGCCTACTTTTACAAAACTGATATGTCCTTTAAAGTTTTCTTTATACGTATTAATAGGAACGTCACCATTTGAATAATCTGCAGGTACACTGAAACGAGTTCCTGCCACTACATATTCTGTGTTTTCAGTAATGAATGGAGAAGAATGATTTCCACCACTGTTAGGCAACTCTATAATTTCGGCAGTTTTAAATGTTTTTAAATCGATACGAGCAATACGAGGTGTGTTATTAGCATTACCAAAAACCCAACGTCCATCAACTTCTCCATTGGTTTGTGACATTTCAGTATGATGCAAATCATCCCAAGGCACAAATCCATTAGAGGTATTTAACATAGGCTTTGTTTCTTCACTATATCCCCAACCTTTTTCTGGATCTACCGAAAAAACAGGAATTACCCTAAACAATCTTCCGCTCGGAAGACCATAAACACTTAATTGTCCGCTGAAACCTCCTGATACGAAATTATAGAACTCATCATATTTTCCTGGAGCAACGTATGCTTTTTGAGCAGCATCACCACTAACGGCATCACCAGAATTTTTTGGTTTACAAGAAGTGACTAAAGCACTTCCAAGGACAATAGCAAAAATTGCTTTTACAAACTTATTTTTCATATTATTGAATTTAAATAAGATTGGTCAGCACTTTTACGGGTTAACCAATCTCTTGTTTTGGTTTATTTTACACCGTCATTTTTACGCATATATTCCAAAATGTTTCGGGCATCATCGTCACTAAGCCCTTGATTTGGCATACGAACCAAACATATCTCCAATTGCGCCTGAACTTCAGGATCTTTATCAATCATTGGATCAGGATTAGTTATGAAATTCATAATCCATTCCGGTTTTCTTCTTTCTGTTACACCTTTCCAACCTGGGCCTACTAATTTTTCATCGGTAAGTTTGTGGCAAGAAGTACATTTTACACTGGAAACTTCCTCTCCTTTGGAAGCCATTGCTTGATCTAAAGTTGGCCCAAGTTCTACATTGTCAAATTTTCCTTCACCTCTTTTTGGATCATAACTCGAAGGATCTGCAGATGTTGTTGCATTTTCTGTGGCTGTTGCCGGATTGTATTCCTCTGCTTCTTTTTCTTTTTTACCACAAGAAAATAGCATTACAGCTGTGATAAATACTACTAATTTTTTCATATTGTTTAGATTTAAAATAATATTCCAAAGGTCTTAATTGAATAGAGTTAATTTTATGACTATAATCATAAAGTAGGTTGTTTTTTAATAGTTTAGGAATTAAAAAAAATTAAGCATTGGTTAGTACTTTACTTTTAGTTACATTTATTTAAAAAGGATATTATTATTTTAGAGGTATTGAATTTGTAGTTCAAATAATCAAGAAAATTAAATTTGGTTATTTACTATTTGAGATACTAATCTAACCCTAACTATTTAGTAGATTAGGGAGTAAGAAGTGAGAAAGAGAGTGGTTACAGAAGAATATAACGTCAGTTTACCACTAAATGAAAAAGTACATTCTGGTTATTACATTTTTTAAAATGTTTTATATACTTTTTTTGAAAGTTTCATTAGAAATCAATAATTCAGAATTCTTATTATGTATAATGATTCATAGCTTAGGTCTTTTATAACTTTTTTTCTATAAATATGTTTATCGATAGTAATTACTTCCTCTTTATTATTATCTACAATTTTAGAATGTACTACTACACCTAAATATGTTTTTAAATATCGTAAATTTGTATATAGTTACCAAACTATAATATGAAGGTAGGTAATGAAAATTTTTATGAAAGAAATAATAATTATCTCTTGTTGTGATTCTTTCTTGGTTTTCATTGAGTGATGAAACTTCAATGAAAAAAAATCATTAGTGTCAGTAGCTTTAATTTTTATATCAGGGGATTTATCAATATTATTTTCTACAGGAAAACTAACTTTAAATTTTTAGCGAACAAATGTATCAGCTATTTCTACAAATGGAACTCCTTCTTGTGTAGATTTATTTGTAGGAAGTAATTTTTTCTGAAGCTCTTTAAAATTGTTATCTGTTTTTTATAATTCTCTTAATGTCTCTGCAAAATGAATGATTTCATAAAATCTTCAATATTGTCTTTACTCAAATGCATATCTGATAAATGAATGATTCTCATTATTGTTTATAGTTTAAACGCTTTTTCCATCAATTCTTGTTCGTTACGGGAAATCCCGATTTCATTTGCCATTGTTTTCCATTTGTTTGTAACTCTTAAGACTTGCTGGATAATTTCCTCCATTTGATTATTGTTTAATCGGAAATATTCACCTACACTTTTTGCTAAATCGAAATCCAATTCATTGTTATCAGTATCAATATTTAAGGCTAAGCCGTCTTTGTCTATGGAAGGATTGAGGTCATAGGCCGGAGATAATATCCAACCTTCTTTGGTTAGTATAAATCCGTGGTTTCTTAAATGATCATCGGTGTTGGAAATGGCTATGTTGAAGATTATCCTTCGCCATAGTTGGTGTAGGTTGGCTTCTATGTTTGCTCCGTGATTACTAATAAATTCTGCAATATCTAAGTAGCTTGCTTGGTTGTCTCTAATGGTGTCTTCGTTATTTCCGGTCATTGTCATTGCGGATGCAAAGTGGATTCGTTCTCCGTTTTCACGGTCGAAACGTTTTGTGAAAAAGGTATGGTGTTTGCCTAAAATTCTTTCCATATGACAAGGTGCCATTTCAATTCCAGCCTTAGTTGCCAATTGATACGCTAAAAATTCCCAAGCAGCTTTGTCAATGGTATCTGTTTTGGATGGAAATTTGGCAATCCAAAGACTTTTATCTGCGTCTAGAATATTGGCTTTAGGTCGTGCTCCACCTAATGACGAACCAGGTGTTATTAGTACTGAAAGGTATCTGTTGACATCTTCATTATTTATATCATTTTCAAAAATGAAGGCAGCATTTTGAAGCTCTCTAATTGAAGCCCAAGGAGGTGTTGATGTTACTTTATCATTGTCTAAAAATTCACCCACTAGGTCTATTTTAAAACGCAATGCTCCCATACGGCTTTCATCAAAAACACCTAACAGAAAATCTATATCGTAAAGAGTTTTAGGCTTTACATTCTTTTCTCTTGCCAATTGTGCTTCTCTACGTTTCATTAGTGTGCGTCCCCAAGTATCGGGCATACTGTCGAGAAAAATGCCGAAGTTCTCTTTTTGATTTGGATATTGTGGCCCACCATACAATTGTATGTCGGGGTCGAGTAAGAATTGTTGTCCTGATTTGAGCCAGTCCTTATCGTACTCAAAGCTAAATGCTTTCTTGCCTTTGGCTTGTTGTGCAGACAAAATACCAACTATCTTTGGTTCTTGCATTCCAATCCAATGAGCGTAAACGTATATATCGGTTTTTGTGGACATTTTAGACGGTTGTATTTTTTAATTTAAAAGGTTCTCGATACAATTTTCACTCCATTGCATTGCGTAAAAATCACTCGAACTGACGTTTCATTTATATCTTATAATTATTTTAAAAGTTCGAGGTCTTGGAGTTTTCTTCCCAGTTCGTCGTCTGCAGCTAGTTTTAAGAAATCATCCTGTAGGCCTAGCACTCGTAGTACATTGAAATAGGCACCCATAGCCACACTTGGGCTTCCCTGCTCAATTAGGTGTAAAGTTGACCTCGCAATATCAGCTCTTTCCGCCACTTGAATCATTGTAAGTTTTCGCCTTTTACGAGCCATCTTTACATTTTCTCCCATCTGCTCTAATACTTTCTCGTATTTTGGAAAAACGGATTGCTTTTTACTGGTTGTTGCCATATCAAATGTTTGTTATTCTGAACAAATATACTATTTATGTTTGAAATAACAAACATAAGTGTTTTTTAGTTGTGTTATAACTTTGGCAAAAAAACCTACTTTTTGCCAAAATTATATAGCTGATTTCTTTTGTTGCGTATTGTGATATACTTTATATTACAAATAATAAACTAAAATATTGATAGTAAACTAATGTGGTTTATTGTGTAAAAACAGGTTTATTGTTTTGTTTATGAGGTGTTTACTGTTTAACAATTTTTCCACCCACTTATTCACCCACTTTTAGATGTTAATTTCTCTTGAATTGAAAATTATTATTTTTTATTATTCAATAAATCAGCTGCTTAGCAATACGACATAAAGAGATTGTAGGTTAATTATCTACCCACCTTTTCTACCCACTTTCTTGT
>Ga0075157_10001784_pt1 | contig 13074 bp, 11 predicted proteins | sample JI81BgreenDNA_FD_70967 | JGI IMG/M metagenome (GOLD analysis project Ga0075157, IMG submission 70967) | Wastewater effluent complex algal communities from Wisconsin, to seasonally profile nutrient transformation and Carbon sequestration -... | ecosystem: Engineered > WWTP > Effluent > Algae...
CCACAGATGCATTTTTCACACTTACAATGATAACTCCTGTCGTGGACAGAACAGATTTTTCATAACTATCAGGATTCCTGATTTCCAAACCCAACTCCTTAAGTAAACCTTGGTCAAAAGTCCCAACAAGATCTGTAGTATTCAGTTGATTTCTAAGTATAGCCTTCAAAGAAAATATTTTTTGTGCCCTAATGATCTTCAGTAAAACTTCGTCACCAGGACGTAGTGTACCTAATACTTCCATAAATGAACTAATATTATTCGTTTGGATGTCGTTTACCGTCAGAATAACATCATCTTTTTTGACACCTGCATCATAGGCACCTCCATCTTTTGATACTGATGCAATATATACTCCCGCTATTGATGGCAATGCCAATTTATCAGCGAGTTCATTACTGACGTTTTCTATATCCACACCAAGCCAACCTCTTTGCACTACACCAAATTCTTTAATATCTGCCACAACTTTCCTGACTAAATTAGAAGGGACTGCAAAAGAAAAGCCCTCATAATGTCCACTGTTACTTTGGATGGCGGTACAAATGCCTATTAGATCGCCATTGGTATTGATAAGTGCTCCACCACTATTCCCAGGATTGACAGCAGCATCAGTCTGAATAAAGGATTCAATACCTTGATTTTCCAAAAGGTTTATATTTCTAGCTTTTGCACTAATGATGCCCGCTGTGACGGTAGATTGCAGCTTAAACGGATTGCCTACTGCGAGTACCCACTCTCCAATCTGTATAGAGTCAGAGTTTCCAAAGGCCAGAAATTCTAAATTTTCTGTGTTGATTTTCAAAACTGCAAGATCTGTATTGGGATCTATACCAAGAATATCCGCTGCAAATATCCTATTGTCATTGAGTGTAACAGAAATGTTTTTTGCACCTTTGACTACATGGTAATTGGTGACTATATGGCCTGACATGCTAACCACCACACCTGAACCCGTATTCATTCCAAATATATCTTTTGAAGTACTTTCAGCTTCACTTTTTATAAAAACGACGGCATTCCTTCCCTTTTCAGCCGCTTCAATAAAGTTGCCAGGCTCTGCACTTCTGTAAGCTTTTTGAAATCGCTCTGATAGAATCAGTTCTGACTCGACTACATTTCTAGCATTTTGACTAATTCTCTCCGTTAATCTACTTTCTTTTAAATAGACATAATGATATGCAACAATACACAATACGGTGAATATCGCATTGCCTATAAAGAGTTTATATCTACTTATATTTTTGTTCAATTTTATGTTAATTTAAATAACTTGTCACCAAACTTAAGAAATTATTATGTTGCAAATATATAATAATTTGAACTTATTTTTCTAAAAAATATTACATTTGTACTTAATATGTCCAATTTTATGAAAATCCAATTTTACAAATATCAAGGCACCGGCAATGATTTTATCATGATAGATCAAAGAAATGTGCAGCACATAAACCACCAAAATCAAAATGTAATAGCACATCTTTGCGACCGACGTTTTGGTATAGGAGCAGATGGACTTATACTTCTTGAAAATTCAGAACAAGCTGATTTTAAAATGGTTTATTTCAACTCAGACGGTAATCAAAGTACAATGTGCGGTAATGGAGGCAGGTGTATTGTGAGTTTTGCGCATCATTTGAGTATTTTTGACCAAAAAACAATTTTTGAAGCCATAGATGGTTTACATCATGGAGAAATCATGGACAATAAATGGGTGCGATTGGGCATGATCAATGTTGAACACATCAATAAACTTCCCAACGGAGACTTTATGCTGAATACGGGATCTCCCCATTATGTCCAATTTTGTAACGAAACTCCCGAAGATATAAAGACAGAAGGTAAAAAAATCAGATATTCAGAGCCCTTTGCAAAAGATGGTGTCAATGTAAATTTTGTGGTAAAAAGTACTAAAAGCTTACAAATTGCAACCTATGAACGGGGCGTAGAAGACGAAACGCTGTCCTGTGGAACTGGAGTAACAGCTGCTGCTGTTTGTTCTACAATGGATCTTAATGATGGCATTCATAAAATAAATGTTGTATCTAAAGGTGGGGAGTTGGCCGTTGAACTAAACAAAAAAGGTGGAATGTACCTGGATATTTCATTAATTGGGCCCGCTTCATTTGTTTATGAAGGTAATATTGAAATATGATGTACAAACAATAAAATAATTTATTTTGAGTTAGTATTATTTAAGTTTTGAGTATGAAAATTAAGATTCTTAATCTAATCAATATTGCGATCTACTTATGTATCTTTATGCTACCATGGTCTGCGACCAGTCAAAGCCATTATTTGCTTTCTAGTCTTAAAGCAGAGAAAAGTGGCAACCGAGTCATAATCAATTGGTCCATAAAACAAGGAAGCACCTGTGTTGGCATCAATATTTTAAGATCAAATGACTCTATAAACTACCAAGAAATAGGTAATATTCAAGGTATATGTGGTAGTCCAGAATTTGAGCAAAGATATACCTTCGTTGACGAAAATCCAATTTCTAATCAGACCAATTATTACAAGTTAGAGCTTGGTTTTTCAGGTAGGACAGAACCCGCATTAAAAGTAGAATTCATCAAACTCGAAGATCAGGAGTCAAAGGTAGTCCCTAATCCCAATCATGGTTTTGGGAAGATATACTTTTACAATCCAAATAATCAAAAGGTTAAAATCTATTTTAATGACATTAATGGAAAGTATGTAGATGTATACGAAACAGACCAAGAACAATTAATTTTTGACTTAACACACGAAAATAAAAATCCTGTTGCATCTAATGTCCCGTCAAATATATATAATTACATCATTATGAATGATGAAGGAGTCCTAGTAACTAAAGGACATATTATAATTATGAATCGATAAGTAAACTTTAAATTGGAATTTTTCAATTGAAAAATCAGCTTTTTAACCCTAAAATCTCTTGGTGTAAAAAAATAATAGGAAAAAATAATTATTAAATTTCAAAGGGTGTTTGCGAAAGTGAATGCCCTTTTTTGATTTGAGCAACACCGATAATAATCAAAACTATATTTTATATGTAGTATAAAACAAATCATCAAAAATGTCGTTTAGAAGTCAATTTTATTGATTTTTTTAACTTTAAGTATCCATTGTTTGAAAAGTCAATATATTTACACTTAAAATTAATAATATGCGATATTTTGCAACGATCACTTTTGTTATAATTTTACATTTTTTTGCTTCGGCACAAAATCAATTGTGGTCACCAACTAAGGAAAATGCTTTGCGCAATGCATCGGGCCAAAGATATATACAACCTACGAAAGCCCAATATTTCACCTTTGATTTCGAAGCTTTTAAATCTACTCTTTCTAATGTCTCTAGAAACACAACGAACCAATTTGGGGTGCCTACTCCTGATGGTAAAATGATGCAATTCAAATTGTGGAGCACACCTGTTTTTGATGAAGAACTTCAAAGAAAATATCCTGACTTCTACTCATTTACAGGATATTGTGATGAGGATCCTACTGCATATTTAAAACTTAGTGTTTCTCCATTTGGTATTAATGTGATGGTCACATCTGAAGTTATTGGAAATTTCTTTATCGACCCTCTTACCATGTATGACCATGGACAACAATACCAAGTGTATTACAAAAGTGATTTCAGAAAAAAAACAGGTAGGTTTACATGCGGAGTTGCAGCAACAGACACCAAATCTATATCGGATAGTAATCGCGAGACACAAATATCAGGGAACAGAATAGCTGGTGATTGCCAGTTAAGATCTTACAGACTTGCCATAGGGTGTACGGGAGAATATGCACGTTTTCATGGAGGAACTAAAGAAAAAGTGTTAGCAGCTTATAATAATACAATGACGAGAGTCAATGGTGTTTATGAAAAAGATGTCAGTATCACCATGAAACTGATAGCAGATACGGATAAAATTATTTTCTTAGACCCAGCATCTGATCCTTATTCAAATGGGAATGGAGAAGCTATGTTAGGTCAAAATCAGACTACTATTGATAATATTATAGGCCGGGCCAATTATGATATCGGTCACGTATTCAGTACTGGAGGCGGCGGCATTGCACAACTTCGAGCTCCTTGTTCAAACAATAAGGCTCAAGGTGTAACTGGTCAGCCAAATCCGGTAGGTGATCCATTTGACATAGATTATGTGGCACACGAAATGGGACACCAATTTGGTGCAAATCATACCCAAAATAATGAATGCCAAAGATCAGGAAATACTGCCATGGAACCAGGTAGTGCCAGTACTATCATGGGCTACGCAGGTATATGCGATCCTAACATTCAAAATAATAGCGACCCTTACTTCCATGCTATAAGTATTCAGGAAATTGCCAATTTTGTTGTAGCAGGAAATGGAAATACCTGTGCTCAACTCATTGATATACCTAACAATAAACCTGAAGTCACTGTGGCTCAAAATTCCTTTACCATTCCAATATCAACAGCATTTGCACTAACCGCATCAGCAATTGATAGAGATGGTGATCCGATAACATACTGTTGGGAACAAATGAATAATCAAGTAGCTACTATGCCACCGGTGGCAAGCTCCATGGTTGGCCCTACATTCAGATCATTAAACCCAACCACATCCCCTACTAGACATTTCCCTGACTTGCTTAGGAGATATACAGCTTGGGAAGTCTTACCTTCTGTAAGCAGAGCACTTAATTTCAGATGCACAGTGAGAGACAATCGTCCCTTAAATGGTTGTACTGACGAAACCAATGTAACTGTTAACACCAACTCCAGCGCAGGTCCCTTTGTGGTTACTAATCCAAATACATCATCAGTTAGCTGGTTAGTGGGTTCCAAGCAAACCGTAACTTGGAATGTTGCAAAAACAGACTTGGAACCGATAAACTGTTCGCTTGTAGATATTTATCTCTCTTTTGACGGTGGTGCAACTTACCCTGTAGAAGTACTCAAAAGAGTACCTAATACTGGATCCGCAGAAATAGAAGTACCTCAATTCCCTACAACTAGAGCAAGAATCATGGTTGCCGCAGCGGACAATATTTTTTATGACGTATCCAATGTGAATTTCAGAATCATATCCAGTTTTGAAATGGATATCAACCCTACAAGTCTAAATTATTGTAATGAAAATTTTTTAACATCTGAAATCACTTTATCTCCAGTAACCAATGTTGCTAACCCGATCCTGCTTTCTGTCCTAAACCCAGCAAACGGCGTATTTTATGATTTTAGTGATAACCCCATTACAAATCTACCAGCAACGGTAACACTAACATTAAGTCAACTTTCAAATTTACCTTTTGGAAATCAGAAAACCTTAATTCAGGCATCATCAGGATCAGAAAAACTCACTTCAACTTTAGATATTTTCCGAGGCATCACTAAAAATGAGCCCATCATAATTAATACCCCAGAAAATAATGAAAATGGAGTCTTAGCAGATAATATAAGTTTTTCGTGGACACTTGTTCCCGGCGTAAAAGAATATATTCTGGAAGTAAGTCAGTCCCCTACCTTTACTAATCTATTATTTACTGTGACAACCAGTGGTAACGAAGTCGTCAGAAACCTGGAAGAAGGAAAAGTTTATTTTTGGCGTTTAAAAGGTATTTCGCCTTGTATTCAACTACCCTACAGTGATACTAGATCTTTCAGAACGGCAGGACAAACTAATGGTCAAGCTTTATTGATGATAAATGAAGCTATCTTGGTAGAAAAATCAAAATCTGTCAATATTGCTCCTGACAAACTTTTTGTAGAAGGCAGTAATGCTGAATTTATTTCTTTCACCGTTACGGAATTGCCCAAACATGGTAATATTATAAAAGATAACGTCACACTTCAGTTGGGTAACAGTTTTACACAGTCCGAAATTATTTCTGGTAAAGTCATTTATCAACACTCTGGCGATGAAAGTAAATCAGATGGATTCTTTATAAATATCTTGGATGATCAAAACAGATGGCTTCCCAATGTTAAGGTTGCACTCATTATAAAACAAAATACTTTAGGGGCTATCGCCACTCGTCAAAATATACTAAAATGCAATGGAGATCAAAATGGAGAAATTAAAGTATCTGCATTTGGCGGAACAGAGCCGTACCTGTATTCTATTGATGGAAATAATTTTATTACGGATAGCATTTTTAAAAATTTGGTTGCAGGTAGATATGTCATAAAAGTAAAAGATGCTAAAGATGAAATCATTTCTGCCAATGAGATTCTCCTTTCGGAACCCACCAAAATAGACTTGCAAATAACTCAAAATAACTATGATGTTATTCTTACAGGTATGGGCGGAACCGGCACATTATCTTATAGTATTGATGGTATCGTTTATGATACCATTAGTAAATGGTCTGACCCTGGCAATGGGTTGTATACTTTTTATGCAAAAGACATCAATGGTTGTATCATCAATGAAAGTATCACCATCAATATTCCGATTCTAAAAGTAAAAGGGATTCTGGTCAAAGACGTAATTTGTTCAGGACAAACGCTTACTGTAACCGCAGAAGCGGAAGGTGGTATATTTCCTTATAAATTTAGCATAGATAATATTACATTCGTATCTAGCAGTGAGTTCAATTCTTTGAAAGGAAATCCAGTGATTTATGTGCAAGATGCAGGTGGTAAAATTGTGGCTTCAGATACCATTTTCACAAACAACCCGCAGCCTATTGACGCAATTATTACGAATAAAAAACTGGAAGTTACTGTAAACGCCACAGGCGGAACAGGACCTTTGGTTTTTAGTAATAATAACATTCAATTTAGTGAAAATAATGTATTTAACTTTGCAGATAACGGAGCTTACAAATTGTATGTAAGAGACTCTTTAAACTGTTCAAGAACATTTACTATTGTCCTTAATGTGATCAAAAACGTAAACATCACTAAAACTGATGTGACTTGCGTAGGTAGAAAAGATGGTGCTATCAGACTTTCAAATCAAGGAGGTTCTGCACCAATCAGATATAGCTTTAACAATGGACCTTTTAGCAATGTCAGGGAATGGACAGGATTAGCAGCAGGCGAATATAAATATACCGTTAGAGATAATAAAAATGATTCGTTGACAGGTACCATCAACATCCTTGAACCAGATAGCTTAAAGTTAGATTTCGTGATCAATAAAGATAGCCTTACACTCATCGTAAATGGAGGAACGCCGCCTTACACCCATAGTATTGACAATGGTTTGGTTTTTTTGGATACAAACCAATTTACAGAATTAGAAAAGACAACATACAATGTTATCGTCAAGGACAAAAATGGTTGTACAGTCACAGGAGTAGCCGAATTATCATCTGTTTTTAATATAGAAAATACAAATACCCTACAACTTAAACCCAATCCGGTACAAAATATTCTAGAGATTTTCTCTCAAGTCACTCTTGAACAAGAAGCCATGATTAATATTTACAATATTGAAGGTAAAGTGATCTATGTCCCTGTAGAAAAAACAGGTAATCATATCACTGTAAATGTATCATCGTTGAGTTCAGGAATGTACACAGTTGGCATTTATACCAATAATAAGGTTTACCACCAAAAATTCATCAAAGAGTAAGCTAGCAATATCAATATAAATCATCAAACAGTCAATAAAAACTGTATGGTGTCCACATCGTCGGCAAAAGTATTTAAAGTTGGGCATTGTGCTTGTCCAGGTGTTGTTGTGGTGATACCATCAAGATCACCAATACTCACCACACATTGTATTTCTGATAGTAGTGTTTTTATTTTAGATATAAGTTCAGCATCGTTTTCATAGTATTCGTAGTGTAGACAACCTATTCTTGAAACTATGGGTTCAGCTTCTTTAAACATAATAAAATCATTGTGGAGAAATGCTTCCTTATTCAATAAATATAAGGCAACATTATAATCGAAGTTGTTTTTGTATTTATTGTGGTGCATGATTTCCTTAAAATTGTCAAAAACGACAAAAAGCTTAGTGATATCATAACCATCTGGTATGTAAAGTTTGCTCACATTTCGACATCCAAGGCCAAAATAAGAAAAAATATCAAAGCCCAAAGCCTGCAACTCTCCTTCACTTTCATTTCCTGTTATTACAGCAATTGAGTTTCTGTTTTGTCTGATTAAATGGGGAACGTGCCTAAAATAATATTCAAAATGCCTAGCTGTGGTATTACTCCCTGTAGCAATGGCAGCGTCATAATCACTCAACTTTTCTGCCCATTGAAAATAATGATTTGCGCGAGGATACTTTTCAACGAGTTTATCGATCAAGAAAGGGATTAAAATTTTATCTTTATCAGAAAGTTTAATCATAGCAATATGACCTACCAAATAAGTACACAATATGTCATGAAACCCGACAAGGGGAATGTTTCCCGCCAGGACCAAACCTATTTTTTTAGATGCTACATTATCGTCTAAATGGTAATCATTGGCTAATTTTATTAAAGCGTCTTTATTTAAATAATGATGATTGATGGCATTCAATGCTGCTTTGACATGCTCAGGAGTAAACCATTGATTCTCACTATAAGCTTTATTTATAACGTTTTGTAAATCTTCCTTTTCCAGATCATTCAAAATATTTTGCAAATAAGTCAGACTTTCAATCCTTTCTTGTATTGTCATAAACAGGGTTATTTTTATTGATCAATCTTCCCAAACTTGGGTACTTTCGTCTGCAAGCACTTCCTTCCTAGATGCTACATATGCCCTCCATTTATCTAAAAGCTTATTAAAATCATCTGGTATAGGGGTCTCAAAAAACATCTTTTGACCAGTAGCTGGATGAACAAACCCAAGACTTCTAGCATGTAAAGCTTGACGTGGCATGATGCTGAAACAGTTATCTACAAATTGTTTATATTTGGAATACAAAGTACCTTTGAGTATTCTATCGCCACCATACCTATCATCATTAAAAAGGGTGTGCCCAATATGTTTCATGTGTACCCTTATCTGGTGTGTACGTCCAGTCTCCAGCTTACATTTTACCATAGTCACATAGTACATTTTTTCTACTACTTCATAATGCGTCACCGCATGTTTCCCCATAGATTCGTCCTGAAAAACGGTCATTTGCATTCTGTCCTTTTCGTGCCTGCCGATATTTCCGGTGATGGTTCCCTTTTCATTTTTGACATCACCCCAAACTAATGCAATATACTCTCGATCTATGGTATGATCATAAAATTGCTTAGACAAGTGCGTCATAGCATAATCATTTTTTGCTATCAGAATAAGCCCAGAAGTATCTTTATCTATTCTATGCACCAAGCCAGGTCTATCAGCACTGTTTCCTTTCATCACGGGAAGCTGATGCTGTTGAAAATGAAACAACAATGCATTGACCAAAGTACCAGTATAGTTTCCAACACCAGGATGCACCACTAATCCCGGCGGCTTGTTGATGACCATAAGATGTTCGTCTTCATAATGAATCTCCAAAGGTATATTTTCGGGCAATAATTCATCAGATTCATTAGGATTTGACGGAAGTACCAGTGAAATTTCATCACCTGGTCTTATCTTATAGTTTGACTTTACAGGTTTTTCGTTTACTAAAATGCAGCCTATAGCTATGGCATTTTGGATCCTTGATCTAGAAACCTTATCCAGTTTATCTATCAAAAACTTATCAATGCGGATAGATGATTGATTTTTATCACAAGTGATACGTTGGTGTTCATAGAGTTCGTCAGAAGGCTCTAAGTCAGAAATTTTGATGGCTGTCGGCATAAATTAAAATCTAAATGTAATCCCCAAATCATACCTGAAAATATCAGTTGTACTTTTCTTCAGATCAAAATAATCAAGGGTAGATGTGGAAATTTGGTTCTCTGGGTCTTCTACATAATAGCGTTCGCTTAACCCAGGTAGATAGTTGATACTAAAATTCAAAAAAGTATTGTCTCCCTTTATGGGATAGTGAAGCCCACCAGCTAAACCGTAAGTTAGTGAAAGATTTCCTTCTTCAAACTCAGAGTCTGATGTCTCACTATCTCCGGATACTGTTCGGTTGGTAATGGTATACAGCCATTTATACCCTAACTGGGCCTCCACATAAAACTCCAATTTCCCAATATAAAAATCTGGGTAATATCTTAGTTTACCATTGAAGCCCAAAAGATGACTATTGGTTTGTAAATCAAAATCCACTAAACTGAAGTCAATAATTTCTTGTACTACATCACTAGCACTACCCAAAGTTGTGTAATACAAATTCACACCCCAAAAAAGGGGTTTATCTGACTTTACTTGTCGCAAATATCCCATTTGAAAAGCCAATTTAGCAGAGGTTACATTCCTTCCGAAGGATCCAGAAGGTTGTAAATATGATAAACCAGCTTCCAAAAAATTGACTTTAGACTGTCCAGAAAGATCACCACTTATCAGAATAAAAAAACAAACAAATAAAATTAAATGTCGCATTATATTAAATTTGTCACCGTTGATAGTGCAAAGATAACAAATATATTTGAAGAATAGTGATGACTCCTAAGCCTGCACTCAAGTACATGATTAAAAAGACTTAATTTTCTTATCCCATTAGCATGAAGCCACCTATACTTACTACAAATATTAATGCATAGATTGATAAAAGAATAATCATAAGAATACCCCAGAATTTATACATGGATTTTTGAGCTTCAAAGGCTTGAGTGAGCAATTCTGAATCTTCACTCATTATTGCTTTTTTGCTCAACTCCGAAAACTGATACAGTTTCCATATAGGATAAATATATAAAGCTGCCATTGCAATATAAAATAGTCCAACACCAAAACCCATCATACCTCCCATCATTCCTAATTCAGGAGATAATGCACTTAAGCTACTTATTGAAACCATCATAATAATACCCAATAACACGACTAATCCCATGACTACCATACCAACAATAGCTAATAATTTTGCCCACTTTGCAGTTTCTTTGAGATGCGTTTTTGCAAGACTATCCAAATGAAGTCCTACGGGAGCAGATTGACCAATATTTTCTATACCGTCCATAATAAATAATTTTTAAATTAAAAAAATAAGAAATTTCGGTATAAAAATAATGTAAAGTTGCTAATCTACAATATTTTTTATCATTAAATTTAAATAATATCCAAAGCTAAACCAATCATTTGTCCTAAAGACTGCTCTCGATCTTCATGTGGCATGCTTTCACCCGTAATTAAAGAATCAGAAATCGTACATATGGTCAATGCAGATGCCTGAAGGGATGCAGCCGTAAGAAATAATGCATAAGCTTCCATCTCCAAACATGACACACCCATTTTGGCCCATTTTTTCCAACTCTCTTTTTCAAAATCATAAAAGGTATCTGATGACATGATATTGCCCACATGATAATTTAAATCAAGCTCTTCTGCTCTTTTTGCAGCAGCCGCCAACATTTTGAAATCTGAAATAGCAGCTATCTCGCCCCTTACTTTAAATTGTTTGCTAAAGTTGGAGTTGGTAGAAGCAGCCTGAGCAATTACTATATCTTTTACTTGCACATAAGGCTGAATAGAACCTGCCGACCCTACCCTAATGAGCTTTTTAACATGATAAAACTTGATCAACTCGTAAGCGTATATCCCAATTGAAGGCATACCCATACCACTACCCATCACCGAAACTCGCTTACCTTGATAATAGCCTGTATAACCAAACATATTGCGCACCCTATTAAATTGGACAACATCTGTCAGAAAATTTTCTGCGATAAATTTAGCTCTGAGAGGATCTCCAGGCAGTAAAATGGATTCCGCAATTTCCCCTTCTTTAGCTTCTATGTGTGGCGTGGGCATGATAAAGATTTATATATTTTTATTAAAACAGTGAGAAGTATCTTGAATGCTAGTTCTTTAGAACAAAATTAGTACCAAGTTTTTATTTATATGATATTACTCGTACGAAGATGTTAATAAACATTGAAAAGTCTTGGATCAATTGTTATAGGTTGCATGTTAGTTATTTTTAACTTTGACATTTCTGGAAGTAAAGGATTTATGATAACATTGAATTCATCAGGAACAATAACGCTAGGTACTTTTATGGCCAAACAACCCGCATTAAAAAAATAATTTTCTGTAGTTTGCCATAATTTTTCATTATTTAATATACTGCTATTTTCATCTAGAATTGAAGTTTCGATAGTTTTAATTTGTGTATCAGGTATGGATAAGCTAACGAACAAATAATTATGTTTTAGGGCAGCATAACTATTGAAATGCACCAAAAGTTCCAATAAAGCGAGACTTCTAGCTTCACTGGTATAAAGGGCATAAGTTCCAGGTTTATTCCATCTTCCTCCATATAAATAGCTCCTTGACCTGATAAGTCATTTGCATATTGCTCCTTAGTAATATGATATACTGTCTTCATGGAAAAATATCGTGCTCTATCCTACCTAAAATCTGAAATAAAATCTGATAACCAAATGGTGTATCCAACATGCTTAATGGTGTGGCGTTTTCGAGCTCCAACATAGGCTTTTTGAGCCAAATATTGAATGATGATTAATCTCCAAATATCTCATTACCGCGGGCTTGAAGCATACTTAGGTGAATAATCTTAGAAGATGCATCAGCATCCATCTTTTGATTGATGTCATATCTTTGTAATGTACGAAGAGAAACATTAAAGATCATGGTCAAATCAGAAAGTGACAAATCCATTATCTTGGCTAAGTTAAGTAAATCACCAAAAGTAAAGCCTCTGCGAGCGTCATGTACCACTTAAAGACTGGACTGACTCCATTTATTATTGTAAACTGGGGATATAGTGTAAGATACTGCTGCATCTGACGCAATAGAATCTGAAGAAATATGATTATACTTTTTCATAAAAATGCATTTTGTCACAAATACAACGACATTTGTCCGTATTTTTAATTATTACGATCACGTTTTTATTTTTTTATTCTACAGTTAAGTAAGGCAAAATTTTTTGACCCACTTCTTCTTTTAATGATTTGATCCTGCGTATATGCAAAACATCTTCAAAAGGTCCATGCTGCTTCCTGTATTTGATAATGGCATTTGTGGTTTCCTTAGAAAAATAAGGGTTTGTGGTAAAAATTTTAAAATCTGCCGTATTCAGATTGA
>Ga0075157_10001789_pt1 | contig 13047 bp, 12 predicted proteins | sample JI81BgreenDNA_FD_70967 | JGI IMG/M metagenome (GOLD analysis project Ga0075157, IMG submission 70967) | Wastewater effluent complex algal communities from Wisconsin, to seasonally profile nutrient transformation and Carbon sequestration -... | ecosystem: Engineered > WWTP > Effluent > Algae...
CATCGGCCAGTCGGTCTGGGCCATGCGCGGGCTTGACCCTGTGTTTCAGGTGCTGCGCACCGTGCCGCCGCTGGCATGGCTGCCGATCTCGCTGGCTGCGTTCCGTGATGCCAACCCATCCGCCATCTTCGTGATCTTCATCACGGCGATCTGGCCGGTGATCATCAACACGGCGGTCGGCATCCGCAACATCCCGCAGGACTACCGCAACGTGGCCCGCGTGATCCGCCTGGGGCCGCTGGAGGTGTTCTGGAAGATCATGCTGCCGGCGGCAGCACCCTACATCTTCAGCGGCCTGCGCATCGGCGTGGGGCTGTCGTGGCTGGCCATCGTGGCCGCCGAGATGCTCATCGGCGGCGTGGGCATCGGCTTCTTCATCTGGGACGCGTGGAACTCTTCGCTCATCAGCGACATCATCATCGCGCTGGTGCTGGTGGGCCTGGTCGGCTTCGCGCTCGATCGCCTGGTGGCCTGGGTGGGTCACCTCGTCACCCGCGGCACCTCGGCCGGCTGAACCTCAAGGAGCACATTCCCATGGCCTACCTGAACCTCTCGGCCGTCGACATGAGCTTCACGCGCGACGGCACCACCAACGTCGTCCTGCAGGGTATCGATCTGCAGGTCGAGCAGGGCGAATTCATCGCGCTGATCGGGCACTCGGGCTGCGGCAAGAGCACGGTGCTGAACATCGTGGCCGGGTTGCTTTCACCCACCTCGGGCGGCGTCATCCTCGACGGCCGCGAAGTGGCAGGGCCCGGCCCCGACCGGGCGGTGGTGTTCCAGAACCACTCGCTGCTGCCCTGGCTCACTGTCTACCAGAACGTCGAGATCGCCGTGGAGAAGGTGTTCCGCGGCCAGAAGAGCCGCGCCGAACAGCGCGACTGGATCCTGCACAACCTGGAGATGGTGAACATGGGGCATGCGCTGAAGCGCTTGCCCTCGGAGATCTCCGGCGGCATGAAGCAGCGCGTGGGCATTGCACGCGCCCTGGCCATGAGGCCCAAGGTGCTGCTGCTGGACGAACCCTTCGGCGCCCTGGATGCCCTGACCCGGGCCCATCTGCAGGACGAAGTGATGCGGATTCAGGCCGAACTGAAGAGCACCGTGCTGATGATCACGCACGATGTCGACGAGGCTGTGCTGCTGTCGGATCGAATCGTGATGATGACCAACGGGCCTGCAGCGACGGTGGGGGAGATCCTGCGGGTGGACCTGCCGCGGCCGCGCGACCGCATCGCGCTGTCGGACGACCCGACCTACAACCACTGCCGCCACGAGGTGCTGCGCTTCCTGTACGAGAAGCAGCGCAAGGTGGAACCGCTGCGGCCCAGCCGCAACAGCGGCGGCGCCAGCCCGGCCGCCGCGGCCGAGCGTACGGCCGCCTGAGCGCCGCGGCTCACTCGTCCCAGCGCACCGCCGTGCCGTCGGGAAGGCCCAGAAGACGCCGGTGCACTTCGGCCGTGGCCGCGAAGTGGCTGGCGGCATCCACGACGAACAGGTTCTCGGCCTCGAACCGCCCTTCTTCAAACACAGGCAGCGTGGCGAAGGTGTAGCACTGGCCCGGCAGCAGCCGCTTTCCCTGCGCCAGCAGCACCGCCACCAGGCCGGGCAGAAGCCACTCGTCGATGCGGTCGGTCTGTAATGCCTGGGCAAAGGCGGCGCGGCTCGGCGCCACCTGCTCCAGATCGCCGGTGGCCGTGCTGAGCCACCACACGCTGCCGGCGGGCAGCTCGACGAACACGTCGCCCAGCACCGAGGCCAGCAGCGGCTGCCAGCACTCGCCCAGCCGCCAGCGCCAATGGGTGCGCAAGGCCGCCAGGGCCTCGCCCTGCAGGGGCATCGTCAGCTCGGACCAGGAGGGCATGGCGCCGATACTCTCATGCCATGGACCTGCCCATGCCTGCTTCACCCGCCACTCCCCCCGCCCATCGCCCGGCCCGGCCCCACGTCGCCATCGTGGGCGCCGGCCCCGCGGGCCTGGCCGCGGCCGAGGTGCTGGCCGAGGCCGGTGCCTCGGTGGACGTGTACGACGGCCTGCCCTCGGCCGGCCGCAAGTTCCTGCTGGCCGGGCGCGGGGGGCTGAACCTCACGCACAGCGAGCCGATCGCGCCCTTCCTGTCGCGCTACGGCGCGGCCGAGCCGGCCCTGGCGCCGATGGTGCGCGCCTTCGACAGCCCGGCCGTGTGCGCCTGGGCCGCCGGGCTGGGCGTGGAGACCTTCGTGGGCAGCTCCGGCCGCGTGTTTCCGCGCGAGATGAAGGCCGCGCCGCTGCTGCGGGCCTGGCTGCACCGGCTTCGGCAGGCCGGCGTGCGGCTGCACATGCGCCACCGCTGGGTGGCGCGGGACGACGACGGCACGCTGCACTTCCAGCACCCCGACGGCCCGCGCACCGTCCACGCCGACGCGGTGGTGCTGGCCCTGGGTGGCGCCAGCTGGTCGCGCCTGGGCAGCGACGGCGCCTGGGTGGCGCCGCTGCGGGCCGCGGGCGTGCCCGTGCAGCCGCTGCGACCGTCGAACTGCGGCTTCGACGTGGCCGGCGGCTGGAGCGACTTCGTGCGCGAGCGGCTGGCCGGCACGCCGCTCAAGCCAGTGTCGGCCTGGGTGGGCAGCGCACACGACCGGGCGAACGCCATGGCCGGCGAATTCGTGCTCACCGCCACGGGGGTGGAAGGCAGCCTGGTCTACGCCCTGTCGGCCCCGCTGCGCGACGCCATCGAACGCGATGGCGAGGCCACCCTGTGGCTCGACCTCCTGCCCCAGCTCGACGCGACCCGCGTGGCCCGCGAGGTGGCGCACCCGCGCGGCACGCGCAGCCTGGCGTCGCACCTGGCCAGCCGGCTGAAGCTGCCGCCGGTGAAGCGGGCGCTGCTGCATGAGCATCTGGGGGCGTACGGCCTGCGCGACCCCGCCCGCGTGGCCGAGGCCCTGAAGGCTCTGCCCTTGCGCCTGGGCGCAGCCCGGCCCATCGACGAAGCCATCAGCACCGCCGGCGGCGTGGACTGGTCGGGGTTGGACGAGCACCTCATGCTGCGCGCCTGGCCGGGCGTGTTCTGCGCGGGCGAGATGCTCGACTGGGAGGCGCCCACCGGGGGCTATCTGCTCACCGGCTGCATGGCCACGGGGCGCGCCGCAGGGCACGGCGCGCTGCACTGGTGGACTCGCCAGGACGCTGCCACAAGCGTCTGAACGGAACCTGTCAGCCCTTGAGGCAAGGGGAATCGAAGGGACGCGGAAGGGCTAAGCGGCCGCAAGGCTGGCGATTGCCGCGACAATCCCGGCCCCATGAACATCCTCCTGTTCCTGGGCGGCCTGGCCGCGCTCATTGTCGGGGCCGAACTGCTGGTCCGCGGCGCGTCCAAGCTGGCCCTGTCCTTCGGCATCTCGCCGCTGGTGGTGGGGTTGACCATCGTCGCCTTCGGCACGAGTTCGCCCGAGATCGCCGTCTCGGTCGGTGCGGCCCTCGACGGGCGCACCGAGATCGCCGTGGGCAACGTGGTGGGCAGCAACATCTTCAATGTGCTGTTCATCCTGGGCCTCAGCGCGCTCATCGTGCCGCTGGTCGTCCACTCGCAGATCATCCGGCAGGAGGTGCCGGTCATGATCGGCGTCTCCCTGCTGCTGCTGGCGCTTGGGCTGGATGGTCGCCTGGGCCTGCTGGACGGCGCGCTGCTGCTGGGCGTCGCGCTGGCCTACACCGGCTACCTGATCGTGCAGTCGCGCCGCGCCACGGCGGAAGAGCGGGCGGAGTTCGAGGCCGAGGCCCAGCCGGCTGAAAAGGGCGCGTGGGACGCCCACTGGGCGGCGCAGCTCGGCCTCATCGCCGCGGGCCTGACGGCCCTCGTGTTCGGCTCCGACTGGCTCGTCACGGCGGCCGTGCACTTCGCCAAGGCCCTGGGCGTCAGCGATGTCGTCATCGGCCTGACGATCATTGCCGCCGGCACGTCCATGCCCGAGGTGGCCACGTCGATCATGGCGGCCATCAAGGGCGAGCGCGACATCGCCGTGGGCAACGTGGTGGGCAGCAACATCTTCAACATCGCCGGCTGCCTGGGCATCACGGCCCTGGTGGCGCCGGCGGCCGTGGGCGTACCCATGCCGCCCTCGGTGATGAACTTCGACATCTGGGTGATGCTGGCCGTGGCGGTGGCCTGCCTGCCCGTGTTCCTCACCGGCCGCGAGATCGCGCGCTGGGAAGGCGGCGTGTTCCTGGGCTACTACGCGGCCTACGTGGCCTACCTCATCCTGGCCACGCAGCAGCATGACGCCCTGCCGGCCTTCTCGGCCGTGATGATGGGCTTCGTGCTGCCGCTGACGGTGATCACCCTGGTGGTGGTCACCATCCGGCGCGCGCCTTCGGAGGGCGGACGGTGAGCACACCCGTGACGATGGAGCCACTGCTGCCCCTGCTGGCCGGCCTGCCCTGGCTGGGCGCGGCCCTGATGGCCTGTCTGCCGGCCACGGCCCGCAAGCCGGCCGCGTGGCTGGCGTCGGGGGTGGCCGCGCTGGGCCTGGCCCTGGTGATGATGCTGGCGCCGCCGGTGTTCAGCGCCCAGGTGCCGATGTGGTCGGTGCCCTGGATCCCTTCGCTGGGCCTGGACCTCCACTTCCGGGCCGACGGCCTGGCCTGGCTGTTCGCGCTGCTCATCACAGGCATCGGCCTGCTGGTGGTCATCTATGCCGCCTGGTACCTCGACCCCGAGGAGCCCTCGCCGCGCTTCTTCACCTTCCTGCTGATGTTCATGGGCGCGATGCTGGGCATCGTGCTGTCGGGCAACCTGCTGCTGCTGGTGCTCTTCTGGGAGCTGACCAGCCTGTCGTCGTTCCTGCTCATCGGCTGGTGGCACCGCCGCGACGAGGCCCGCGAGGGCGCGCGCATGGCGCTGGCCATCACCGGCGCGGGCGGCCTGTGCCTGCTGGCCGGCGTGCTGCTGCTGGGCCACATCGTGGGCAGCTTCTCGCTGGACGCCGTGCTGGCTGCCGGCGACGTCATCCGCGCCCACCCGCTGTACGAGACGGCGCTGGTGCTGGTGCTGCTGGGCGCCTTCACCAAGAGCGCGCAGTTCCCGTTCCACTTCTGGCTGCCGCACGCCATGGCCGCGCCCACGCCGGTGTCGAGCTACCTGCACTCGGCCACGATGGTGAAGGCCGGCGTCTTCCTTCTGGCGCGCCTGTACCCCGCCCTGGGCAACTCCGAGCCGTGGTTCTGGATCGTGTCGAGCGCCGGCCTGGCCACGCTGCTGGTCGGGGCCTACATCGCCCTCTTCAAGCACGACCTCAAAGGTCTGCTGGCGTACTCCACGGTCAGCCACCTCGGGCTCATCACGCTGCTGTTCGGCCTCGATTCGCCGCTGGCGGTGGTGGCCGGGGTGTTCCACATCATGAACCACGCCACCTTCAAGGCGGGGCTGTTCATGTCGGCAGGCATCATCGACCACGAATGCGGCACGCGCGACATGCGCCGTCTCGGTGGGCTCATGAAGCTCATGCCCTTCACCGCCACGCTGGGCATGGTGGCGGCCGCGGCCATGGCCGGCGTGCCACTGATGAACGGATTCCTGTCCAAGGAGATGTTCTTCACCGAGGCCGTGGCCCGCAACGCCCCGGGGCTGATGGCCTGGCTGCTGCCCGTGGGCGCCACGTTGGCCGGCATCCTGGGCATGGCCTACAGCCTGCGCTTCGTGCACGACGTCTTTTTCAACGGTTCACCCAAGGCGCTGGACGTGACGCCGCACGAGCCGCCGTTCTTCATGCGGCTGCCGGTGCTGCTGCTGGTGGTGCTGTGCCTGGTGGTGGGCCTGGCGCCGCAGTGGGCTGCCGGCCCCACGCTGGCGGTGGCTGCCCAGGCGGCGCTGTACGGCGGCCCGGGCACGGCGCTGCCGGCCTACAAGCTCTCGCTGTGGCACGGCTTCAACCTGCCGCTGCTGATGAGCGTGATCGCCGTGGTGGGCGGCATCGCGCTGTACTTCGGCCTGCAGAAGTTCGTGAACCTGCACCGGCTGGACAAGCTGCCGCTGTGGGTGCGTGGTGGCGGGCGCGAGGCCTTCGGTGCGCTGCTCGACGCCGGCGTGGCGCTGGCCCGGGGCGCCACAGCGCGCCTGCAGAGCGGCCGCCTGCAGCACTACCTGCTGGCGCTGGTGGGCATGGCGCTGCTGGCCGGCGTGTGGCCCTTCCTGCAGTCGATGCCGGCGGCCAATGAAGCACCGCTGCATTTCGACGGCCTGTCGCCCGGGGTGGCCGCCGTCGGCGTCATCGGCATCGCCATGACCCTGGCCACGGCCGTGTTCCACCGCCAGCGCCTGGTGGCGCTGCTGCTTCTGGGGGCCGTCGGTCTGGTGGTGTGCCTGGCCTTCGCATGGTTCTCGGCCCCCGACCTGGCGCTCACGCAGCTGCTGGTGGAGGTGGTGACGGTGGTGCTGATGATGCTGGCCCTGCACTGGCTGCCGGCCGAGTCGCCTCCGGTGCGCGAACGCAAGCTGGCCGGCGTGCATGCCGCGCTGGCCGTGGCCTGCGGCGTGGGCGCCACCGCGCTGGTCTGGCTCGTCATCGCCGCGCCCTTCGACTCCATCTCGCCCTTCTTCCTCGAGCGCAGCGCGCCGGAGGGCGGCGGCACCAACGCCGTCAACGTGATCCTCGTGGACTTCCGCGCGTTTGACACCTTGGGCGAAATCGCCGTGCTGGGCATTGCCGCGGTGACGATCCACAGCCTGCTGAGCCGCTTCACGCCGCCGCCGGGCTCGGCACGATCGGCGCCCGTGGCCTCCGTGGCGCCAGGCACCATGCTGCAACTGGTGTCGCGCCTGGTGATGCCGTTTGCGGTCCTGGTGACGGTGTACCTGTTCCTGCGTGGCCACAACCTGCCTGGCGGCGGCTTCATCGCCGGTCTGGTGCTGTCCATCGCACTGATCCTGCAGCACGTGGCGCATGGCCAGGGCTGGGCCCGGGCCCGCCTGGGCGGCGACTACCGGGGCTGGATCGGCTGGGGCCTGCTCATCGCCGGCGGCACGGGCGTGGGCTCGTGGTTCTTCGGCGCCCCCTTCCTGACCAGCACCTACGACTACCCGATGTGGCCGGTGGTGGGCGACGTGCCGCTGGCCAGTGCCGCCATCTTCGACCTGGGCGTGTTCCTGACGGTGGTGGGCGCCACGATGGTGGCACTGCTGGCCATCGCCCGGTTGTCGGCCACCCCGGCGCCTTCGGGGACGCGGCCATGACCCACCGCTCCGCCGCGTCTGGACCGTCCCGTGCCGTCCGGGCTCTCCCCCGTCTCATCGAATCGAATTCAGGACCTGCACCGCAATGGCACTGATGCTGGCTCTCTTCATCGGCACGCTCATCGGCACGGGCGTCTGGCTTACGCTGCGTGCGCGCACATTCGACACGATCCTGGGCCTGACGCTTCTGGGCTACGGCGTGAATCTCTTCATCTTCACCATGGGCCGGCTGCGCGTGGACGCTGCGCCCATCGTCGAGAAGACCCTGCCCGGCAGCCTGCTCACGCACGCCGACCCGCTGCCGCAGGCTCTGGTGCTGACGGCCATCGTCATCGGATTCGCCATGACGGCACTGCTGCTGGCCATCGCGCTGCGCGCCCGTGGCGAGGCCGACAGCGACCACGTCGACGGGCATGACTCGCGGGAGGCCGCATCGTGAGCGGGACGGTCGCGCAAGCCGCCCTCGGCGCCTCGGCCCACCTCGTCGCGGCGCCGGTGGTGCTGCCGCTGGCGGCAGGCTCGCTGCTGCTGTTGCTGGAACGCGTGCGCCCCGGCTGGGTGGCGCCCGCCTCGCTGGCCGCCACGCTGGGCTTCCTGGCCGTCGCCCTCGCCCTGCTGCAACGCGCCAGCGGCGGGGCCGTCGAGCCCTACCTCATGGGCAACTGGCAGGCGCCCTGGGGCATCGCCCTGGCGCTGGATCGCCTGTCGGCGCTCATGCTGCTGCTGCTGGGCGTGCTGGCAGTGGCCTGCGTGGTGTACGCCCTGGGCGGCCGACGCGGCGGCGACGACCGGCGCGGTCCGCACTTCCATGCCCTGTTCCAGTTCCAGCTGATGGGCTTGGCCGGCGCCTTCCTCACCGCCGACCTGTTCAACCTGTTCGTGTTCTTCGAAGTGCTGCTGGCGGCCAGCTACGGGCTGCTGCTGCATGGCGATGGCGCCGGGCAGCGGGCGCGGGTGGCGGCCTCGGTGCACTACGTGGTGTTCAACCTGGTGGGTTCGGCGCTGTTTCTCATCGCCGTGTCGATGCTTTACGGGCTGGCAGGCACGCTGAACATGGCCGACCTGGCGCAGAAGCTGCCGCAGTTGCCGGCCGACCGGCAGGCCCTGGCGCAGGCGGCCGCCCTGCTGCTGCTGGTGGTGTTCGCGGTGAAGGCCGCACTGCTGCCGCTGTACTTCTGGCTGCCGGCCACCTACAGCTCGGCCACGGCACCGGTGGCTGCGCTGTTCGCCATCATGACCAAGGTGGGTGTGTACGCCATCGCCCGCGTCACCACGCTCATCTTCGGCACCACGATGGTGGAACCGCTGCTCACGCCGCTGGCGCTGGGCACGCTGGCCCTGGCCGCCATCGGTGCCCTGGCCGCGCCGCGCCTGCGCGCTCTGGTGGCCTTCCTGGTGGTCGGCTCGGCCGGCATGCTGCTGCTGGCGTTGGGGCTGGGCACACCGGGCACGGTGTCGGCCGGGCTGTTCTACCTGGTGCACAGCACGCTGGTGGCCGCCTTCCTGTTCCTGCTGGTCGACCGCATCGCGCTGGCCCGCGGGGCCAGCGACGCCCTGCAGCCCCGGCCGCTGGCCGGCCACTGGGGGGTGCTGGGCGCGGCCTTCTTCGTCGGCGCGGTCGCTGCCGCCGGGGTGCCGCCGCTCACCGGCTTCCTCGGCAAGTCGCTGCTGCTGCAGGCCGCGGGCACCACGCCGTGGGCCGGCTGGGTGGTGGCGCTGGTCCTCGCCTCCAGCTTCCTGCTGGTGGTGGCCATGGCGCGGGCCGGCAGCACGGTGTTCTGGGAGGGCGGGCGGGCTGAGGCTTCGAACCGCCCCTCGCCCGACGCGCCGCAAGGGACGCCGGCCGGCGCGAAGCTGGCCCTGGTGGCGCTGGCGCTGGGCCTGGGCGCCATCACCGTGGGCGGCGGCCGCCTGGCCGCCTACACCGACGCCACGGCCGCGCAGATGTTCGACCGCGAGGCCTACATCCGCGCCGTGCTGGGTGCCCCCGTGGCGCCGCCGGCCCACGACATCCGCCGCGAGATGCGCGAGCGCGAACAGGCCAAGGCCAAGACCGCCGCCGCACCCCAGGAGGTGAACCCATGAAGCCGCTGCTGCGCCGGCTGCTGCCGGCCCCCTACGTGTCGGCCGCGCTGTTCGCGGGCTGGCTCATGCTGAACCAGAGCGCATCGGCCGGCAATCTGGTACTGGCCGCGCTGTTGGCCCTGGTCATCCCCCTGGCCACCGACAACCTTCGAGACGAGAAGCCCCGCCCGCGCAAGCTGGGCACGCTGCTGCGGCTGCTGGGGGTGGTGCTCAAGGACATCGTGCTGTCCAACATCGAGGTGGCCAAGCGAATCCTCGGGCCCGAGTCGGCCATCCAGCCGGCCTTCCTGTGGGTGCCACTCACGCTGCGCGACCCGCACGCCCAGGTGCTGCTGGCCGGCATGATCACCATGACCCCGGGCACGCTCTCGGCGGCCTTCAGCGACGACCGGCGCTTCCTGCTCGTGCACGCCTTCAACGTGAGCGACGAACCCGCGCTGATTGCCGACATCCAGGCGCGCTACGAGGCGCCGCTCATCGAGGTGTTCGACGCATGATGTTCTTCACCCTCCTGCCCTGGGCCATCGGCCTGTTCGTGGTGGCCATGCTGCTGACGACGTGGCGCCTGTGGCGCGGCCCCGACCTCTCCGACCGCATCCTGGCGCTGGACACCCTCTACATCAACGCCCTGGCCCTGCTGGTGCTGGTGGGGGTGTGGCAAGGCCAGCAGTTCGTCTTCGAAGTGGCGCTGCTCATCGGCCTGCTGGGCTTCATCGGCACCGTGGTGCTCTCGCGCTTCGTCATCAAGGGAGACATCGTCCAATGAGCGCCCCCGTTCAGGAACTTCCGCTGTGGCTGGACGTGCTGCTGTGCGCCCTGCTGGTCGTCGGCGCCTTCTTTGCGCTGGTCGGCTCGTGGGGCCTGGTGAAGCTCTCCGACTTCTTCAAGCGCCTGCACGGCCCCACCAAGGCCACCACCCTGGGCGTGGGCAGCGCCCTGATCGCCTCGGCGCTCTACTTCGGATGGCAAGGCTCGTGGAGCGCGCATGAGTTGCTCATCACGCTGTTCCTGTTCCTCACTGCCCCCGTGTCGGCCCACCTGCTGATCCAGGCGGTGCTGGCCAACGAGCCGAAGCATCGGCCACCGTTGCCGGGGCGCAAGGGCTGAGACGCCGGATCGAACGGCTCCCACCGCGGCCCAGAAAACCGCGCCTCCATTCCGCTGCAGCCCGCGCCGCTCGGGCGCTTCGCCGCGCACCGGCCGGCGATCCCGTCAGAGTTCACGCGACGACTCGACCGACCTGCTCCAACGTTGAGCGGCTCGGCTTGATATGCTTGCGCCACTCCGTCGAGTCAAACAACACTCGGATGGGTGTTCTACGCGGGACGAGAGCATGTACACCGAAGACGAACTTGCATCGGCGGTCGCTGCCGGCGTCCTGAGCGAAGAAGCGGCGAGTAGATTTCGTCAACATGTCGCCACCCTGAGACGGACCGCCGCGGTCGATGAAGAGCAGGTTCGTCTTCTCACCGGATTCAACGACGTCTTTGTCGTGATTGCCAGCGGTCTGCTCCTCGGCGCGGTCTACTGGATGGGCCTTGGCATCGCCGCCTGGGCGGGCCCCCTGCTCATGGGCCTGATCGCATGGGGCCTCGCGGAGTTCTTCACCCGCAGGCGTCGGATGGCGCTTCCGTCGGTCGCCCTGCTCCTTGCGTTCACAGCCGGTGCCTCTGGCGCCGTCTTCGCCGTTCAAGGCTGGACCCCTCTGGTCGCCGGCGTCGCGGCAGTGGCCTGCTGGATTCACTGGACCCGGTTCCGCGTGCCGATCACCATCGCCGTCGGCGTGGGCAGTGCGGTGGCCTGCCTGGTCAGCACCCTCACCGTCATCACACCGGCGGCATCGAACTGGGTCAGTGCCATGGTCCTGTTGGCCGGATTGGCCACTTTCGGGCTGGCCATGTCTTGGGATAGCCTGGACAAGCAGCGGGTCACGAGCCGATCCGACGTGGCCTTCTGGCTGCACTTGCTGGCGGCGCCGATGGTGGTCCACCCGATCTTCTCCGAAATCGGACTGTTCGATTCCGAGCAGAGCACATCGACCGCCGTGGTCGTGATCGGCATCTACATCGCGATCTCCGTCGTCTCGCTGGTCGTCGACCGCAGGGCCTTGATGGTGTCGTCGCTCGCCTACGTGGGCTACGCGTTCATCATCATCCTCCAGCAGTACGGCACGGTCAGCCTCGCGTTCGCCGCCACGGCCTTGACGTTGGGCTCAGCGCTGCTGCTGCTTTCGGCGTTCTGGAACGTCTGCAGGGCCGGGGCGCTGCGGCTGTTCCCGACACGGATCCGAACCTACTTGCCCGGCTTGCATTGAGGCTCGAACCGGAAGCCACGGGCTGGGCGGAAGTGGAGCCACCCGGAAGATTGCGTGTGTCCGAGCATCGTTGACGCTGGCGAGCCACAGGCTGCTGCGCGGGCATGCGCCTCGAGCCGATACCCGGTCACGAACCACTCACCCCGGCAAGCGCCCCACCCACTTCGGCCGCCGGTCCTTGTCCACCAGCACGGCCCGCACGCCTTCGATGAAGTCGGGGTGCACGATGGCCTCGTCGCTGAAGGTCAGCTCGGCCGCCAGGGCCTCGTCGAGGGTGCGCGAGGCGCCTTCGCGCATCAGGCGAAGCGACCACTCCAGCGCCGCGGGCGACAGCGCTTCGAGCTGCGATAGGGCCTGAGCCGCCCAAGCCGCGGGGCCGTCGGCGGTGGTGGCGGGTCCGCTGCCGGCCACTTCGCGCAGGCGGGCCAGCACGGTGCGCAAGTCGGGCGCGTCGAACCACGCGCCCAGCTGACCCATGCGCTGTGCGTCGCCTGCTGCATTGGCATCGGCCGCGGTGGCCGCGGCGATGACTTCAGCCACCGGCGCCGTGCCGGTTTCCAGCGCCTGAACGAGCGCCGGCAGCGCGGCCGAGGGCACGAAGGCCGTGGCCAGGCCCGAGGTGACGCAGGCCGCGCCCGACAGGCGCGCCCCCGTCAGCCCCAGCCAGGCGCCGGCGCGATGCGGCAGGCGGGGCAGGAAGTAGGTGCCGCCCACGTCGGGGAAGAAGCCGATGGCGGTCTCGGGCATGGCCATCAGTGCACGCTCGGTGACCACGCGGTGCGTGCCATGCACCGACAGGCCCAGCCCGCCGCCCATGGCGATGCCGTCGATGAGCGACACGTAGGGCTTGGGGCAACGCGCGATGTCACGGATGAGGGCGTACTCTTCCTCGAAGAAGGCGTGGGCCTCGGCGACCTGGCCGGCCAGGCTCAGCTCGCGGATGCGCCGCATGTCGCCACCGGCGCAGAAGGCCTTGGGGCTGGCCGAGCGCAGCACCACCACCTGCACGGCCGGGTCGGCCACGTGGGCCGCCAGCGCCTGCGTGAGGGCGCGGATCATGGGCAGTGTGAGCGCGTTGAGCGTCTCCAGCCGGTTCAGGGTGATGACGCCGGCACGGCCGGTCACGTGGGAGAGGACTTCGGACATCGAAGGACAAGGGTTCGGTTCAGGGGGCGCTGCGGGGCGCGAAGGCGGCCGCTGACGGCAAGGGCGAGGGCAAGGGCGAGGGCGCCATGTGCAGCACGCGCTGCGGGAAGGGAATCTGCACGCCGCGCGCCTCGAAGAGCTGGAGGATGGTGAGGTTGACGGCCGAGCGGGCGTTGTTCTGTCCGTTCTCGGGGTCGCCGATCCAGAAGGCGATGGTGAGCTCCAGACCGTCGGGGGCAAACTGGGTCAGCAGCACCGAGGGCGGTGGATCGGACAGCACCCGGGGCACCT
>Ga0075157_10001792_pt1 | contig 13044 bp, 12 predicted proteins | sample JI81BgreenDNA_FD_70967 | JGI IMG/M metagenome (GOLD analysis project Ga0075157, IMG submission 70967) | Wastewater effluent complex algal communities from Wisconsin, to seasonally profile nutrient transformation and Carbon sequestration -... | ecosystem: Engineered > WWTP > Effluent > Algae...
ATTGGAGCAGCGCTCGCGCTGGCGCTGCTGGGCGGGATCTGGCTGCACAGCGCCGAGCGGGACGACTGAGCACGCTTGGTTTCGGGCCGCTCGCTGTGACACAGTTGCGACCCAATGGAGTACTCGGGGTGGGGACTCAACGGTTATGCTCCCCGAGCGTTGCACTAATACCGATGGGGCGTCATTCCACGTGGACGGCGCACGTGGCGATGCAGGCCCCACCGGTCCTTCCCTGACCTTTGACCAGCAGGAGGTACACAATGGACGTCCTCGTACGACTCGAGGCGCGTCCGAGCGATTCGCCGGTACTCGCGCACGTGAACTCGATTCCCGTGCTTCCGTTCGGAACTCGCTCGCGGCGTGAAGTAGTGACGCTGTACGGACAGGCAGACGCGCAGTCACTGGCGTTGGCCTTGGCCGCGACGTTCGAGAGTGAGCGCATGGAAGCGTCGAACTCGGGTGTGGTGCGCCACCTTGGTGTGTGGCCGGACCGCGGGGCAGTGGGCGACTCGGCGTGGCGCGATGGCGCGACGGGACGCTTGGTAACGCAGGATCTCGACATTCCTTTGCTGACGCTCGAAGCACGCGCCTCCGAATTGCTCGGGGCATGTGGCACGATGCTGCGTCGGGTGGCCGCGGGGCTCGCCATGCCCGATTGGCCGGAAGGCACCGAACGGGCACTCACGTTCTCGCTGGCCAGCGCCAATGCCGGCAGCGGTGGCGGGTCGCTCGACGATGAGATCGGGATGGAGAATTGGCTTGATTCGCTCCGACAGGCGGATGCGTACTCGTACGATGCAACGGAGGCCGACTGAACGCTGTTTCGTCAAACTGGCAGGAGAAAGCGGGCGGGTCACATTCCCTGTGATTCGCCCGCTTTGTATTGCGGTGCAGGGGGGAGTGGGTTCAACCGCAGACGGCAGACGGCAGGCACTACAGACCGGAGTTCGCAGGCATTCGGTGCGCCGCTACGCGGCACGGGGGCGGCCGCTTTGCGGCGCCCCCGATTTCCTTTGCGGTAGGGAAATCGGCGACGGCGCGCAGCGCACGTCGCCGAGTTGTTCTTCCGGATCCCGCCGTCTGCGGTCTGTGGTGCCTGCCGTCTGCCGTCTGCGGTTGCACCCACTCGCCCCCGCGTCCCAACCCGCCCCCCCCCGTCCCACCCCTTCATGTCCTCTTTCCCCTGACCAGCGGTGAGGACGAGTATGCTTGCCGCCTTCCGGTCCCCGGCGCACCCTCCCTATGGCCACCTGCGCGTGGCCCACGGCGCCCACGAGGGACGCCGCGCGAAACGGCAACAACGCGGGACGCCCTCACTCCCCGGCGCCCCGCTCACCAAGCGGAACGAGCCTGTGCGGCCGCTCCGCGTCTGGAGGGACGATGCGCGATTACGATAGCGCCGGCATCAGGAACATCGCCGTGGTGGGCCACGGCGGCAGCGGCAAAACCAGCCTCGTGGATGCGCTCTGTTTTGCGGCCGGTTCCGGCAAGCGCCACGGCACAGTGAAGGAAGGCACCGCCCTCACGGACCATATCCCCGAAGAAATCGAGCGCGGCTACAGCATCAGCCTCGGCTGCGCCTTCGCTGAATGGCAGGACTCGAAGATCAATTTTGTCGACACCCCGGGCTCGCTCGACTTCCAGGGAGACGCCGTGGCCGGACTCGCTGCCGCCGACGGCGCCCTGTGTGTCATCGGAGCGGCCAGTGGCGTTGAAGTGGGTACCGAACGCATGTTCCGCGCGGCCACGGCCAAGCAGGATCCCGTGCTCTTCGTCGTGAGCATGATGGACAAGGAGCACGCCGATTTCGATCGCATTTATCAGCAGATCAAGACGCGGCTCACCAGCAAGGTTATCCCGGTCGAAATCCCGTGCGGCGAAGGCGCGCACTTCAAGGGCGTCATCAATCTCTTCACGCAACGCGCGTACATGTACACCAGCGGCGCGAAGGGCGAGTACGTCGAAGCCGACATCCCCGCCGAATGCCAGGAGCAGTTCACGCGCTACCGCCAGGAGCTCATCGAGGCCATCAGCGCTACCGACGACGCGCTACTCGAACGCTATCTCGAAGGGCAGGAAATCGAGCGTGACGATGCCATTCACGGTATGAAGGACGCCATGGCGCGCCTCGATCTGTATCCGCTCTTCTGCGTCTCTAGCGAAAACATGATCGGCGTGCGCGCTCTGCTCACTGAGCTCGTGCAGCTCATGCCGAACGCGTACGAGATGGAGGAAATCCACGCGCTCACCGGCGCCGAAGGACACGAAACCGTGCAGCTGCACGCGAAAGACGACGGCCCGTTCGCCGCACTCGTGTTCAAGACGCTCGCCGAGCCGCACGTGGGTGATGTGACCTACTTCCGCGTACTCTCCGGCAAAGTCACCAACGGTCAGGAAGTGTTCAACGCCACGCGTGATGGCGTGGAGAAGCTGGGCCATCTCTCCGTGCCGCTCGGCAAGGAGCGCGTGGAGGTGAACACCCTGCACGCCGGCGATATCGGCTGTGTGGCGAAGCTGCGCAACACGCACACCAACGACACGCTTTCGACTCGCGAGCATCCGGTGCGCCTGCCAGCCATCGAATTCCCCGAGCCGGTCGTGCACTTCGCCGTGAAGGCCAGCACCCGCGGCGAAGAGGACAAGCTGCAGCAGGGGCTGCATCGCCTGCACGACGAAGACCCCACATTCTCCGTGCACTACAATCCGGAAACGCACGAGACCATCGTGGGCGGCATGGGCGAGCGGCACCTCGATGTCGCCATGGCCGTGCTCAAGCGCAAATTCGGCGTCAGTGCCGATCTCTCCAAGCCGCACATCGCGTTCCGCGAAACCATTACCGCGAAGGCCGAAGGGCAGGGGCGCCACAAGAAGCAGAGCGGCGGCCGCGGGCAGTTCGGTGACTGCTGGATTCGCATGAGCCCCATGCCGCGTGGCGAGGGCTACCTGTTCGAAGACAAGATCGTCGGTGGCGTGATCCCGTCCAAATACATCCCGGCCGTCGATCGTGGCGTGCAGGAAGCATCGGCGCGTGGAGTGCTCGCCGGCTTCCCGCTGGTCGACTTCCGCGTCGAGGTGTACGACGGCTCCACACATTCGGTCGACTCGAACGAAATGTCGTTCAAGATGGCCGGCATTCTCGCCTTCAAGAGTGTGGCCAGCAAGTGCCGTCCGGTGCTGCTCGAGCCACTCGATCTGCTCGAAATCACGGTGCCCGACGCCTATCTCGGCGATGTGATGGGCGATCTGTCAGGACGCCGTGGCAGCATCCTGGGCACCGACGGCAACGGCGACCGCACGGTCATTCGCGCCGTGGTCCCACAGTCGGAGTTGCATCTGTACGCCACGCAACTCTTCTCGCTCACGCACGGCTACGGCACCCTCACGCGGCGCTTCAGCGGCTATGAGCAAGTCCCGCACGACGCCGCGCAAAAGATCATCGCCGAACACGCCCGCGAGCTGGAGGAGGCAGAGGCGTAAGCCACCCGTAGGCCACGGATAAGAACCGAAGGAGCGGACACGACACGGATACTGCCAATTATACAGGCAGATCCGTGTCGTTCCGTTTGATCAGTTCCCATCCGTGGTAAACCTGCGATCTGTCCCACACGGACGGTCATTAGGGCGACGGGCGGTCAGTACCCACTGGCCCACGCCCGCTCGCGGAGGCGCACCGGCCAGCGTACGCGCCGCGCGCAGCCCGCTCCGCTCCCGCAACTCGGAGAGACCGGGAACGACCATCGAGGCAATGATCGCAATCACCGCGACCACCACCAGCACTTCCACCATTGAGAAACCGCGGCAGCGTCGCACGTGGTATTCCAGATACTGAGTATTGAGTGGCCCTGATGCCACAAAACCCGATCTTGAGAGAGATCGGGTTTTCACATCTATGCATGTGCTTTCGAATATCGGCACAAAGTCGTAGGACCTTGAGCCTACATGTCGGGGACAGGAGGCTGCCGAGACTCAAGAACGCGATCTATTGGCCGATGCTGACTATAGAGATCAACCGGATTCATGAAGATATTTTCGTATAGAAGGCTTGCGCGAGGCTTCAGCCTCATCGAACTGCTCATCGCCATTGCCATGATCGGCATTTTGGCGGCGATCGTACTGCCGCGCGTGCGCGTGGAACGCTCGCAGGTGGATGCGGCAGCCCGCACCATAGGTATGGCGCTGCTCACCGCACGCTCAGAGGCCGTGGCACGCGGCCACAACGTGCTGGTGGTGCTCGACACGGGCAACCTCGTGGTGCGCACGGTGTGGGACCTGAACAACAATCGCCGGGTCGACGCGAGCGAGAAGTCGCGCCCGTTTCTTATCGGCGAGCGGGTGAAGTTCGGCCGCGGGGCCGGCATTCCGGCGTTCGAAGGCGCCACGGCGCAGGTGCCGAATCTGCTGACCACCGGTGGCATGCCCATGCTGGTCGTGCAGCGCAACGGCGCGCTCGATCGCGCCGGCACCCTGTACCTCACCTCCGGCCGTGGAGCCGCTGGCGTGGGAGACGTTGACTCCCGCGCGGTACGCCTCGATCGGGCCACCGGTCGCCCCACGGTGTATGTCTACGCCCAAAGCGGGTGGCGGCGTCAATGAGCCGCCGGGCCCCCTCGCGTACTCGTGTTGCCCGTCGCGGCTTCACGCTCATCGAAACGATGATCGCCATGGTCATCCTTTCGGGTGTGGTGCTGAGCATTTCCGTGGGTACTACGAAACTGTCCCGCGCCGTTGGCGACGCCAACGTGCGCAGCCGCGCCTTCGCGCGCGCCGATCTCATCGTGGGGTTGGCGCGAACGTGGCCCAGCTGGACCACCCTTGAAACGCTGTCCGGCCCCACCTACAACGCCGAGCGCGACGGGTTCGTCTCCAGCACGATCATCACCGCCGACACCACCGGTGGTCGCCGCATCAAGCGCCTCGAGGTCACGGTGCGGGCCGTGCCAACCGAACTCATGCCGCTGCCGGTTCGGCGCAGCATCGCCATCGCGGCGCCATGAACACGCTTGTCTCGGCCACGCCCATGCGCAGGCGACCGCGTCGCGGCTTCTCCCTCATCGAGCTGCTCATCTCACTCGTGCTGTTTGGTGTGGTGATCGCCGGCGCCCTGGGCTTCGTGGTCTCGCAGAGTCAGGGGCTGCGCGTCATCGCCGATCGGGCCAACGGGGTGCAGAACGGTCGCTTCGGTCGCGATTTGCTGCGGCAGGAGCTGCGGACGGCCGGCACCAACGTGACCGAGGAGCAGCCCATTGTGGTGCTGGCCAACGACAGCGCGTTCGGCTTCAACGCCGATCTCACCACCAATCGCAAGGACTCGGTGGGACTCACCGGCGCCGTGTATGTGGACGAGTTCGCGCCGGACGCGCAGGTGTCGGCGCTGACGCTCGCGCAGCAGGTGGCCGTGCCGGGCAGTCGGCCTGCCGTGCGCTATCCGCTGCAGGACTACTCGCAGACGCCCGCCGCCTTCATCAACAGCGAAGCGGAATTCATCACCTTCTGGTTTGCTCCCGATTCGAGCGACGGGCACCGCACCTATGCATTGTGGCGCAAGGTGAACGGGGCGCCGGCGGAACTTGTCTCGAGCGGGCTCACGCGCTCGCGCGGCGCGCCGTTCCTGCGCTACTACTACGACGCCTCGTTGTTCGACGTGACGGCTACTGGGCTGCAGCCGGTTCCCACCGGGTGGATGCCGCTCGCGAAACAGGTGCCGCGCCGCGGCGTGGACAGCGACACGGGCACCGCCGTGTCGCGTCGTATCGATGCGTTGCGTGCGGTTGAAGTGCTGTACGAGGCCACACCGCCCAAGGGCGAGACTCGCGAGGTGGTGCGCTATCTGGTCCCATTGCCGAATGTGGCCAACGCGCGCCAATCGCGTGCGTGTGGCCGACCGCCGCTGCTGCCGTCTACGCCCTCGGTGGCGTGGCGCGCCGACTCGCAATCGGTGCAGATCACCATTCCGCGAGCTGTCGACGATGGGTCCGGCGAACGCGATGTCATTCGCTACGTGCTCTGGCGCCAACAGGTGGGCGCCGCCACGTGGGGTGAACCCATCAGCACCGTAGCTGCCACGCAACTGGCCAGCTATGTAGTACGCGACGCTGGACAGCCGGTGCGCCCCGGGCAGTACCGCTATGCGCTGGCGGTGCAGGACTGCACGCCCAACATGTCGGGGCTGGCCATCTCCGCGCCGGTGAACGTACCATGACGCGCCACGGTGTCTCCGCTCGGCCGACTACGCGGCCACGTCGTGGCGCCGCGCTCGTCACGGTGCTCATAGTGGCGGTGGTGGCCATGACCATGGCCGTCGCTTCCTCGATGTTGGTCATGGGTAGTTCACTCACTCAGCGTGGCAGTGAACGCGCCGCACTCGTTGATGATGCTGCACTGACGGGTATCGAAGAGGCGCGCAATCGTCTCAATGCCAGATCCGACACGATCCCCCTGACTGGCTTCGCAACACTCGAAAACGGCGTGTCGGTAAGCGGCGGTCTCACGCGCTGGACCTGGGCGGGACGCATCGGCAACGCCGACTCGCTGGCCAACGCCGGCGAATACGGTGTGCAGGCCGAAATCATCTCCCGCGTGCGCGACATGAGCGGCGCGGAAGCCATCCGGCGCGCGCTCGTGTATCAGCAGTCGTTTGCACGCTACGCCTATTTCACCGACGACGGCAGCTCACCCTCCGGCGGGGTGCTTTGGTTCGCCAACGGGTGGACCGCGAGTGGCCCGTTCCACTCCAACGATTCGCTCTACATTCGCAACGGTGCGCCGCCGCAGGCCATCTTCAAGGACGTCGTAACCACGGCGAGCGGCGTGTATAACCCCGGCAACGCGCAGTGGGACAAAGGGCCGGCGCAGATCGTATCGCCCATCGCGCTCCCCAGCACCGCCGATCTCAATATCCTGCGCAGCATCGCCCAGAAGGCTGGCTATCTCTTCACGCCGTCACTGGTGATTGGTGACAGCGCGTTGGTCACGATGCGCATCGAGTTTGTGGCCATCGACGCCGACGGGGATGGCAACACCACCGGTCCCGACGACGGCTTTTTCAAGGTGTACCGGCAGCGCAACGTGGTGCTCGGTGCCGGCTACGCCATGGGTCGACTCTCGGCGCCTCCGGCCACCGCCGCAGGGCCGCTTGACAGCGTGCTGTATTCGCCGAACTGCGCCATCACGTCGGTATTGCGCGGCGAGAATGTGGCCACGCAGCTGTTCTCCAATACGCCGGAGTTGGTGGCCACCGGGTATCGCGGACGCATGCTCAACAAGCAGAACGCATTCGACAATCCGAACTCGCGCTGTTTCCTCGGGGGCGATCATCGTTTGAATCCGATGGGCGTGATCGTACCGTCCGACGCGGCCGGCGATTGGCTCCCGCGTACTGCGGGGTCGGTACCGCCGCTGGTGGCGGCGCGTCCCGATGGCGCGTATCTCTGGCCCCTGAGTCCCGCATACAACCCCAACTTTCGCGGCACCATCTTTGTCGACGGCAAGGTCGGCGTGAGCGGCACCGTACGTGGTCGCGTCACACTGGCGGCGCGCAATGCCGTGGTGGTGCTCGACGACTTGCGCCAGGCCACGAGCCCCGGGTTGGGCGGAACGTGCCGCCCCGACGACGACATCCTCGGGATCTTCGGTGGCGAAGACATTCTGTGGGCCGACAATCTCATTCAGACACCGCAGTGGCGCCGCACGAATGACAACAATTCGTGGTTGCTGCCGCGCAAGGACTTCAGCGCGTCGGCCACCCGCCCCGACTTGCACGTGCATGCCGTCGCGCTCGCGCTGGAGTCGATTGGCACCGAACGGCCGTTCCCACCGGCCGGGATTTCCGTGCAGGGGTGGGCCAACCGGGGGTTCGTGCGTCAGGTCGGCGGCCGCATCCAGCAGCGCGCCGGACAGGGTGGCACGATCAACGGGGCGGCGCTACATGGCTACACCAGCGACATCTCATTCAATCGCTGCGCCATGACGTACCCGCCGCCGTACTTCCCCACCACCGGGCGGTGGACCTTGAGCCAGTTCTACGAACTCGACCCGCAAGGGTTCTCCGCCAGCGACTGGTTCGCCCGTCGCTGAACCCGCGACTCCGGTCGAGGGTTCAGCGCAGGGCCAACGGTTGGCTCTTACACCTTGTGGTACGAAATCCGCGCCGCCTCGTAGCGGTCGCTGGCCGTGTAAATCTCGAAGTCGTTGAAAAACGCGGGCGCTTCGTGCTGCAGCACCCGGAGCGTCTTCACGGCGAGGCGGCGAATCTCCATCTCGGCGCCTTCGCTCGAACGCAATTCGAGCATGGTGCGCCAGGCGCGCGCGTTGCCGGTAACCACGATCTTGGTTTCCGTGCTGTTGGGCAACACACCGCGCGCCGCTTCGCGCGCCATCTTGCGGCGATGCACCTTGTCGTCCACCCACGAATAACGAACCATGAGCTGCTCGACGAGGCTGATGTAGCTGTCGAGCGCCGAGCTCACCTGCGCGGTCCACGCCTCTTCGAGCGGTGCGTCGCCGATGATCGCCGGCGGCATCACGAACTGCGCGTCGCTTTCATCGACATAGCGCTGCGACAGTTGCGAGTAGGCGAAGCCCGCGCGGTGGCGCACAAGTTCGTGTGTGAGCGAACGGCTCACGCCTTCGAGCAACAGTGAATACGACGCGTGCTCGAGCACACTGCCGTGGCCCTGCTTCTTGATGTTCTCGAGGTAGTCGCGTGTGGTACGGCCGGCCGGATTGCGCTGGCTCATATAACACAGCCGCCCCGCGAACTCCGACAGACGCTCGCCATCAGTGCTCTCGCCGATCCACTGCACTGGCAAGTGCGCCGGCTCGGTGAACTGCGGGCGAGCCAGTACGGTGACGTTCGGTTCACGAAGGATGGCAGCGTCGGTAAGCGGCATCGGAAAGGAAGCAGAAAATGGAGGATGACAGCACCACATCCGGGTACACCCGATTCGCGGCGGCGCACCCCTGCTGTAGTTTAACGCAGGCCAAGGTCATTCGTGCTTTGGCTGTTGTGATCGAAGACGGTCACCCGAAGCTCCCCCTCCGCTTCATCCAATGTCCTCGGATCGCCCCAGCTCCCGCTCCGTCCAGCAGGAGATCCAGCAGACTCGCCCGTTCCGATCGCGCGCCCAGGAGACGACCATTGCCCTGCTGCGCACGGCCTCGGTGGTCTCGCGGCACTACGCCCGCCTCGTCGAACCCCACGGACTGAGTCTCGCCCAGTACAACGTGCTGCGCATTCTGCGCGGCGCCGGCGACGATGGCCTGCCCACGCTCGCTATCCGTGACCGCATGATCGACGAGGGGTCCACGGTTACGCGGCTTCTCGATAAACTCGAGCAGGCGGGTCTGGTGACTCGTGACCGGAGCCGCCCCGACCGCCGACAAGTGCTCTGTCGCATCACGCCCCGTGGCCTCGAAGTGCTCGCCGACCTCGATCCGGCCATGGATGGCGCCGACACCCATATCATGACGGTCCTCGATGAAGACCAGATGGGGGTGCTGGTCGACCTGCTCGCCTCGGTGCGCACCGGCGGCCGCGGGTAACGTTTCCCTCGCGGTGCTGCCCCGCTAGGCGATAGCGCCCAGACGGTAGCGGCTCCAATCGCGGGTGCGCTCGATATCGGCCAGCACGGCGCTGGCTTCGGGGGGGAGCGCTGCTGCCTCCGGGTCGTGCCGCAGCGCATCGAAGGGTACCGCCCCTTCGCGCGCGACCTTGCACCCGGGGTTGAGAACCGCGCTTGGGTCGGCGGCCTCCTTCACGTGCGCAAAGGCGGCTCGGGCCTCGAGGCTCCAGACCCGCTCCAGCAGCGGCGCTCGCAACCGGCCGTCGCCGTGTTCGCCCGCGAGTGTGCCGCCGAGTGAGGCCGTAAGCTCGCACACCTGATCGAGAATGCGGTACACCCGGTCGCGCCATCCCGCGGCCTGTGTATCCACCAGTGGGTTCACGTGCGCGTGGGCATCGCCGGCGTGGCCAAAAATCACCCCCAGCGTGTCCGCCCGGTCGAGAATGTCTCGCACTCCACGCACGTAGGCGGGAAAGTGCGCCGGCGGAACACAGCCGTCTTCGATGAACTGCATGCTGCGCAGCCGCGGCGCGAGCTGCGACAGAATGGGGCTCGCCGCGTGCCGCAGTGCCCACAGGCGGTGCTCGGCTTCCACGTCATCGGCCTGCACCACCGATGTCGCACCCTGCCTTTGGCACAGTTCCGCGAGTTGACGGAGATTTCCACCAATCTCCAAAACGTTCTTCCCTTCCACTTCGCAGAGCAGCACGGCCTCGCATTCGTTTGGAATGCCGGTGGGGCCGCCGCGTTCGGCCACATCCAGAAAGGTGCGATCGAGCAGCTCACAGGCTGAAGCGCCTGCTGCCGCCGCCGCCACGGCACAGGCGGTGGCGTCCTCCAAATGGGCGAACGTCGCCAGCACGGTGGCGGTACCGGCCGCTACGGGAATCAGCGCCAGCTCCACCTCGGTAAAGAGCGCCAGCGTGCCTTCGCTGCCAACCAGCAAATCCACGAGGTGCCCCCCGGGCGCCAGCGCGGCGGCAATGCCGTACCCCGACGATTCCTTTCGCACGCCGTCGTGCACCAACTGCGCCAGCGGCACCCCACGTCCGATCTCCTCAAGCGCGCGCATGAGCCGCTGAATCGCCGGTAGCTGCGTGGGGAGCGCCCGATCGCGGTGAATCCAGGCATCGCTCCCGTCGTCGAACACGCATCGCACCCCCATCACCCATGGCCGGGTAGCGCCGAAGCGCAGGGTGCGGGCCCCGGCGGCGTTCGCGGCCACCATACCGCCAATGGTGCAGAAAGCCCCACTCGATGGGTCGACGGGAAAGCGGAGCCCCACCGCCCGCGCCGCTTTATCGATGGCGCCCCGCAGGGCGCCGGCCCCCACCACGATGCGCCGAGCGTCGACCTGCACTGGGCCAATGGCCTGCAGGCGCGACAAGTCGACCATGACCCCGGGCCCCACGGCGCCGGCCGCCATACCGCTCCCGGAGCCGCGCGGAATGAGCGCGGCGCCCGTGCGCTTGGCCCACGCCGCCAGCGGCCCCACATCCTCGGCATCGGCCGGCACCGCCACCGCGGCCGGCACGCAGCGCGCGATACCGGCCCCTTCGGCGTACAGTGCGCGCGCCAGCAGGTCCGTACGGAACAGGCCGCGGAAACCTGTTGGCCGATCGGCGTCGATGAGGTGGCTCGGGGGGGTGGGCACGACTGGGATTGTTGGTGACGGTTGGTGGCGCGAAACGACTTACGGCGAACTGCTTACCACGGATAGGAACTGATGAAGCGGGACACTACACGGATTGGTCCGTGCAAACCTCGGGAGTGTCACCCCGTTCAATAATGCGCACCGATGGCGGCAAGCAGAATCCGCGTTACTCCGCACAATCCGTGCAATCCGTGGCAAGCTGTTGCCGTCCTCAGCGGTCCGCCTAGCCGACACGGTGACGCAAGCGGTCCGGACTCGTATCTTTGAGTGGATATGTCCCTTCCTGCTCCGGTTTTCGACGCGCTTGCCCGCCGCCACGCCGCCCAGTTCTGCACGGCCATTCTGCCGGCGGTATCGCGGACCTTTGCGCTCGGTATCAAGGTGCTCCCCGGAGCGCTTGGACAGGCAGTGCTCGACGCCTACCTGCTGTGCCGCATCGCCGATACTGTCGAAGATGCCCCCGGCATCGACCCGCAGGTAAAGGCGGCCCTGTTCGACGATTTCCTCGCCGCGTTTGATGACGCCGACGCGCTCGCGCGCTTCACCGCCGGGGTGCAGAACCTCACCGGCGATCTCGCGCATCTCACGCTTACCAAGAACACGCCGCTCGTGTTCGAACACTTCGCGCAGCTGCCGCCGAATACGCAAACGCTGGTGCGAAAGTGGGTGGCCGAGATGGCGGCGGGGATGCGCAAGTTCGTGTTGCTGTATCCGAACGGTATCCGCATCCAGACCATCGAGGAGTATCAGGAATACTGCTACTACGTGGCCGGTACGGTGGGGTACATGCTCACCGATCTGTGGCACGAACACTCGCCAAGCATCGGGGCCAAGCGCTACGAAATTCTGCGCGAGCGCTGTCGCGCCTTCGCCGAAGCGCTGCAAACGGTGAACATCCTCAAGGATGTTGCCGTCGATGCGGAAAAGGAAAACTCCGTCTACGTGCCGGAAGAATTGCTGCAGGCACACGGCAGCACCCAAAGCCGCATTCTCGCGCCCGAGCTGATCGCAAAGAATCGCGAGGCGCTGGCGCAGCTGATCAAGCTGGCGTGGCACGATCTCGAAGAGGCGCTGGTGTACCTGCTCGACATTCCGCGTCGCGCCGTGAGCATTCGACTGTTCTGCATCCTCCCGCTGCTGCTGGCCTACGCCACGCTGCGCGATCTCGTGCAAAGCAACGCCATGCTGCAGCCGGGCGGGAGCGTGAAGATCACCCGCCGCGAAGTGAAGAGCCTGCTCATGACAGGCAGCATGCTGGTCATGAGCAATGCGGGAGTGCGCTGGCTGGTGGCACGCGTGCGGAGACGGAGCTTCGAGCTGGCGTTCGCGGGGTAAAGCCGATCAGACGTCGGACATCGGACATCCGATGTCCGATGTCCGTCATCCGAGGTCCGACGGGCCTCGAAGTCCGATGCCCGACGGTCGTCCGATGTCCGAAGTCATTGCGCCGGGCCCGCATCGCGCCCTCCCCAACCCGAACACCGCCGTGCCGTTGGGTGGCAACCCATAACGCCCCTCGCATTACGCTGTTCCGCGCCGGCAAAGCCGGCGCCCCTACGGAACGCGCACCGCGTACGTGTCCCCCGTATACATGCGGGTGACTCGCCCGTTCTCTTCGGTGAAGCGTACCACCTCACCAACGGCGCCGCCGCCCGTGGCCGCCACCAGACGAAACTGCCCGTTGCCGATGGGCTCGAGTGTGGCCGGGGTGCCAATGGCCGGAGCGTTCGGGGTGATGAGCACCAGCTTGTCGTTCGTCAGCACCACCTGTTGATCGCCAAAGGCCGTGCGATACACGCCGGCGAATCGCGCCCACGACGCATCCCACGC
>Ga0075157_10001797_pt1 | contig 13010 bp, 12 predicted proteins | sample JI81BgreenDNA_FD_70967 | JGI IMG/M metagenome (GOLD analysis project Ga0075157, IMG submission 70967) | Wastewater effluent complex algal communities from Wisconsin, to seasonally profile nutrient transformation and Carbon sequestration -... | ecosystem: Engineered > WWTP > Effluent > Algae...
GCCAATAATTGACAATCTCAAAAACCCGCCCTTTTAATCGCTCCCAAACCAACAAACCGTTTCCTTTAACTATTATGGATTGGTTCAATCCCGTGTATGTTCTTGGAACAAACCAGGCGTCTGGAAACCCTTGTCTCCCGGAGTATTACTAATCACTAATAAACAGGGTTCAATAGGACGATTTCTTAACTGTCACACCTTATGAATCCATACCTAAATAATCTACCCCAAATCTCAACTACTTTCCACGATTGAGGTAGAGCAAGCATTTGGGGGAAAAAACAGGTTTGTCGCAACCCTTGGCCTGCATTTTTACTCATAACTAATGAACGGGGATTAATAGGACGATCGCTTAACTGTCACAGTTTATTCCTCCATACCTAAACCACCTACCCACAATCAAAACAACATTCCACCAAGGCATCGCTATGTATTACACTTTCGCAGGTTTTGGTGCCGCCACAGGCATATTTTTGCTGCTAGTTTTTGCCATTCTGCAATGGCTGCACGTCTCCGCCGGCAGTTTTATTGATTGGGTAATTGCCATTGCTATTTTTGAATGGCTGTTGCTGATAGTTACAGTTCCCTGGAATATCCATTTTGAAGCTAAAGAAGTTTTAGCGCAAGCCGCAGAATCGACTAAAAAAAACATTGCTGTCGATCGGGAACAACTCCAATACGTTACTGTATTAGTTAGCCGATCGCTCTTTGTGGCGATCGCACTTCACCTGTTTAGCGCGATCGCACTTTACGCCCTAGCCGCCGCCGGAATTAGTGCTATTGGCTATCTCAGTTCCGCTGCTGCACTGCTGTTAACTGTACTGCGTCCAGCTATCCGAGGTTATCAGTATTTAGCCCAGCGGCTGACAAGTATCCGCCGCCAATTTTTGCACCCCCGCGAAGATATTGTCGAACTCCGCAGCCGCTTTGCACAATTAGAATCTACAGTTAGAGACTTGACCGATCAATTAAGTTCCGACAATCCGAATTCGTGGGTGGCTGTCCAAAATCGGGAACGGGAAGCTATCAGAAGAGAACTAACTACTGTATCCGCATCTCTACAATCTTTGCAAGCGACAAATCAGGCAGAGCACACTAAACTGAGAAGAGATGCAGAAAGTGCGATCGCCCAACTCACCGATGACGGACAATTTCTCAACCACGTCCGCGAAATCATCCGCTTCTTTAAAGAATCGTAAAGTCTGTTGATAGTTGATAGTTGACAGTTGACAGTTGTCTGTTGACTGTTGTCATTAGTTACCAATGCCCGATGCCCGATGCCCAATTGAAAATTCCCTATCTTTAGATAGATGCCAAATAGTTGCAGATAGTTAAAGTTTTAATAAAAACACAATTTAGTCAGTCTTCAGGAAGATGCAATAAAGGTATTTTCCCTAACAGCAATTTTTCGCAAACTATAACCAAAGATAGTTTGTGAATGAGCTAGCTTGGGATTAATATTTAAACATAAGCCAAAGACCTTTTTTGAAAAGATAACTCAGGAATAAATCATGACTAATCGCCAACCAATACCCCCCAAAGAAGAAGTTAGCAAATCAACACCGGCCGACGAACAAATCGAAGCCAATATGGAAGCCCCCCACTACGACAGGGGCATTACTCCTGCGGAGACAGCAGCGCGGCAAGAACGGGAAGGCGCTAACTTCATGCACACAACCACCGAAGCGAAGCAGAAAAGTGCAAAAACTGATGACCAAACCGATGACGAAAGCATTCACACTACAGATGGTTATACAGTAGACAAAGAAGGTCTAGTTAACAATTACGCGATCGAACCGGAAATGTACATCAACGAACCGGGCGATTTGAGAGCAAAAGAAGAAGCCGAAGCCGCAGAACGCGCTCGAATTCTCGCAGAAATCAAAGATAAAAAAGGCGAGGAAGGAAAACTGACAATGGATGCAGACACCCGTGGCAAAGGGCCGGGCATTATCTAGATTGTGTGGTTGGTAGTTGCGTTTCAGCGCGCGAGGTTGCAACTACTGCAAAGCACAGAGGCGGGTTTTTATAGTTCCGGCAATTATCGATCGATATTTCCGGTAAAACCCGCCCCTATTTTGTTTTCCACATCTGTTTTTTGAGTTGAGATGTTACATCTTACATCTTGCACCAATCTCAATAATCCTTTTTTGGGCGGGCAGGATGCCCAACCCCTACTCCCCACAAGAAAACTCATTTTTTGTGGAACAGGCATCTTGCCTGTTCTTCAGAATGGTGCAAGATGTGAGTTACATCGTACATCTCTCAATTACCCTCTCAATCGGCCAGTTTTCACACCCAGCGCAAAAACCCCTTAAAATTCCTCAAGCTTTAACATTTTCCCTCAGCCAATTAAACTTAGCCTCAGCTAGCGCCAAATTTTCCAGAACGTTAGGATTGATATCCTCGCGTTCAAATTCTGGTTGATCTAATTCAATATTGCGACCATATTCTATATGTCGGATCGTACCGCGCATCCTGTCTGCCAGACACAGTGAAATTCCATAATAAAACCGGGAAGCAAAGCCCATATCGTTTTGAAGTTTGATGACTAACTGCCGCCTAGGAATTGCCAGCAAGTGAGTTTCTTCTATTGCCTTTACCGTTGCTAAAGGAGGGCGAGCGTCAATGAAAGAGACTTCTCCCACCAGTTCTCCGCTGGCTATTTTAGCGAGTTCTCTAGTCCGCTCAGCCTCGATTAAAACGCTCAAACTCCCCTTCAAAACAATGTAGAGCGCATCTATCTGCCTCCCTTCATGGATCAAAATCCCCCCCGGATCTAGAACTTCCTTTTTGCCTTTTTGAACGATCCAGTTGATATCGTCATTATTTAACTGGCTCAAAATAAAAAGTGCTTTTTTTCTGCTGCTGTCGGCCATAAGTTTTAGCTCTCGATCGCTTCTTCTTTATATAAAATTTAGATGGCGTGCGATCGCAACTTCTTCCGAAGCAGTCCTCGCTCAATAGAGTTTTTTTTATCCTGCCTAACTTCCTCGCAAAACCCCTATCGGGCAGGCTTTGCCAATAGCAGATAAATCATGCTCAAGCATGATCTCTCAATACTAGCATTTGTTAAACAATCTTTTTTAATTCGATCGACCTCCCTAACCTCCCGCGAAATTCGCGTCTCAAAAGCAATTGGGTTCACCCGCCCAGCTTTGCTGCGGGATGGGGCGCGGCAGACAATGCTCCGCGCCCAGTCTTGCTCACTAAATCGATCGCAAATCAGGATAGCCGGCCAACATATCGTCAGCAGTCAGAGTGTCCCCGTTGGCTTGAGGAGTCCACAGCACCTCAACCGCCAGCAACTGCTCGCTCGATACTCCCCCAATCTGGCGCAAAGCTTGGCGCAAATCTTCAGAGTTTTTCACTGCTGGCAATTGCAATTTACCTTGAGTACCGACAATCACCGTCACCACAATAAATTCCCCAGGCTCTGAATTCAAATCAGAAGCAACCAGCGCCCCATTTTCCTGCAAACCTGGCAGGATATTGCTGCTCCCTGCTTGGCGGAGCTGATTGTTATAATTCGAGAGCGTTTCTTCAGTAAATTTACTGCGTTCTGCCAAAGAAAATTGATTAAACTTAGCTTCGGCTGCTTCCAAGCGAGTTTGCACAGATTCAGCGCCCGCGTAAACCCAGTATTCAGGATGCCGCAACAGCGCCAGAGTAGATTCTTGCAGCACTTGAGCGCGACCGGCTGCTGTATCGGTATCCGCTTTTTGCGCGAGGGCGTCGAGTTCAGCTTGCAAACCGCGGGCCTCTGCTAGCAAACCAACTTGCAAGCGGGCGACAGATACGGTGGTAGTGGCGGCGCTGTTGCCGAGTTCGTCAGTTCCGCCCCCGGCGCGGCGGAAGCTTTGGACGAGGAAATTAGCGATCGAAATAAAAATCAAAATCGAGAACAGGCCGCCAAACCCGCCCCCAAAGCCAAAAAACGGCAGCAAGAACGGGAAACCAAAGCCACCTCCAAAGCCACCACCCGGATAGTAGCCCCCTCCCGACGGCGCGTAAGTGCGACTAGGAGACGAGTAACTGCGCGCCGGAGCACTAAAAGATCCGCCCCCGATGCGTCCTCCGCTGCGGGCAGCCAGAGCTCCATCAGCGTTACCGAGGGCTAGCGTCAGTACCAGACCGATCGCAAATAGTGATTTCAAAAGCGGTTTCATCTTTGAAATTAGTTGCTTGTACATAAGACCGTTACTATTCGATACATTTATAATTTACAGTCTATCCTCGCGAATGGGCAGCCTGGTTATAGGTATGAAGCCAGCGAGATATCCGTACCAACCGATCCAACCACAGTTAGGCCTGAGTCTGCAAACGAGAAAAGCTAGAAAGGACTGGCATTCCTGACTGCGAACAAAGGACATCGCGGGTTTTACAGAAGTTTACTTATGTAAAGGGCGATCGGCCAACAATAAGCTCTAGACTTTTAAAGAAGCGCCACGAGTCCTAGAAAACAGGGCTTTATCTACCGTAAAAAAAACATTATGTTTCCAACTCACCGCCCCCGCCGCCTCCGCAACCATCCCCAACTCCGCCGGATGGTGCGCGAAAATATCTTGACAACCAGCGATTTAATTTACCCCCTATTTGCCGTACCGGGGGAAGCTTTTGCTAAAGAAGTCACATCGATGCCCGGAGTTTTCCAGCTATCGGTAGACAAAATAGTAGAAGAAGCAAAAGAAGTCTACGACCTCGGCATTCCGGCTATTATTTTATTCGGCATTCCCGCAGACAAAGATACCGACGCGACAGGTGCTTGGCACGACTGCGGCATCGTCCAAAAAGCGACGGAAGCAGTTAAAAAAGCCGTACCAGATTTAATCGTCATGGTCGATACTTGTCTGTGCGAATATACCACTCACGGTCACTGTGGCTATTTGGAAGTCGGAGATTTAAGCGGTCGCGTATTGAACGATCCCACACTAGAATTGCTGAAGAAAACCGCTGTTGCTCAAGCTAAAGCCGGTGCAGATATTATCGCCCCTTCGGGAATGATGGACGGTTTTGTCGGAGCAATTCGCGAAGGATTGGACTCCGCTGGATTTGAAGATATTCCCATCATGTCTTACGCGGCAAAATACGCCTCAGCTTATTATGGCCCATTCCGAGATGCAGCAGAGTCTGCCCCGCAATTTGGCGATCGACGCACCTATCAAATGGACCCCGGAAACGGCCGCGAAGCTCTGAAAGAAATTGCTCTCGACATTGCCGAAGGCGCAGATATGCTCATGGTTAAACCCGCTTTAGCTTACATGGACATCATCTGGCGCGTGAAGGAAGCAACTAACCTGCCAGTTGCTGCTTACAACGTTTCTGGGGAATATGCGATGGTGAAAGCCGCCGCCCTCAACGGTTGGATAGATGAAGAAAGAGTAGTGATGGAAACTTTGACAGGATTCAAGCGTGCTGGTTGTGATTTGATTTTGACTTATCACGCCAAAGACGCCGCCCGCTGGCTGCAAAACTGATTCATTTGATTTGAGATTAGAGATTAAAGAATTGACTCCACAGCACAATCTTCGGGTGTTCTTGTGGAGTCAACACCTCTCTCGATAGATGATTTTTGAGCAATTAGGCAAGACACAAGCTATCGCTTACCTATAAACGACGCCTCGAAACCGGGTTTTTACCGTTTCACTGGGCTGTAACTGAGATATTGTACCATTCTCAAGAACAGGCTTTCCGGCCTGTTCCACAAAGAGTGAATTTTCTTGTGGAACAGGCCGGAAAGCCTGTTCATAAAAAGCTTATTGACAATGGTACAACATTTCTGTTGTAACGAAGTATTGCTATGAAAAAACCCGGTTTCTCTGTAGACAAACTCCCAACCCCTTAAAAATCAGTCATTCCCATCTAAAATCTCTAATCTCAAATATCAAATGGTATGAGTTCTAAGTTGGGAATTTTGAGTCAAAGACTTTTTTTCAAAATTTACCCCAAAAAGTATTAACGATCACCGAAATTAGTTAGAAAATATGTATGAATAAAAATAGTTTTGTAAATGGGGAATTCAACCATTGATCGTTCCCAAGCAAAATTAACTTTCACTCGTGTAAAACAGTAAAAGTAACACAGTTGAGATACAACTTCAAGGCAGATTGAGCATGACATCAACGACTAGGGATTCCAGTCACATTCAATTTTGTATAGGTCGCGATCGCGCCGACATCGTACAGATCCAAGAACTATTTAAAGCCGCCGCCTTTTGGGCGAGGGAACGCAAGATAGAAGATTGGGAAATTGCGATCGCCAACAGCGAACCAGTTGTTACAGTGTGGGACGGCTCACGGGCGATCGGCTTTGCCAGAGCCACCTCAGATGGCATCTATCGAGCCACCATCTGGGATGTCGCCATTCACCCGGATTACCAAGGTGCAGGACTCGGCCGCAAATTAGTGCAAACTGTCTTGAGTCACCCTCGGATGTGCCGAGTAGAGCGAGTTTACCTGATGACAACTTACAAACAAAGCTTCTACGAGCGCATCGGTTTTCAGCAAAACGCTAGCACCACAATGGTACTTGAAAATCAGCTTCTCGAAGAGAATCTCGAATTAGAAATTAGCAACGGCGAATTGCTAACTGCTAATTGTTAAATCCGCACAAAAATTGCACCAAAATCTATAATATGTAGGGTGCGTCGCAGCGCACCTTACTCCCTATAAATAATTTCTTTCTTTCATCTTCCCTCGAACCTCTTCCCCACCTCCGTTAAATCTGTTAAATTTGTTGCCCTCTTCCCTACCTCTGTTAAATCCGTTACATCCGTTACCAAATCCGTTGCCGAACTTCCTTCATCACAAAGTTGCCAAAGGAATAGAACACTGAGTCCGGTTAAAATTGCACTCTTCGGACTCAGAAGGCACAGCCAGAACCTCCAACTTTCCGCTCATCAAACTTAAAAGAGTCTGATTCATCAATAACCTCATTCCAGAAGACACCTGAGAATTATCGCTGCTCTTGGTAATATCACACTCCAAATTATGCTTCAGCAAATCCCAAGACTCGCTCCAAGCACTCACTGAACGCTGATCGTCCACCCAAATTTGAACGTATCCAGATTCTGGCGAAGAATGCGCCGAAACAGAAATACTCCCCTCCTCCATCTGAGCAACAGCAGTATCTACCAAATTGACTAAAACTTGCCTAAACCTCGGCAAATCTGCCAATACATAAATCCCCGGATCTGGCGGCAATATCTCCAAACGAATGCCGCGATTAGCAGCTTGCAAGTAAGTTAAATCATCAACCTCGTCAAAAACCTTAGCTAACTGAATCGGCTCAATATCCATCCTTTCAGTGCCGTGTTCAGTTTTAGCAACAGAGATAATTTCATCTATTAATTTCACCAGCTTGAGTGCCGCGGCGTGAGCTTGCTCGACAAACTCTCGTTCCTCAGCAGGATCGTCGCACAAATCCGAGAGAATTAATTGCAGCGTACCAATCATAGTGCTCAGGGGCGATCGCAACTCGTGAGAAGTCCGAGCCAAAAAACCCGCCTTAAATTGGCTCATCTCCGATGCCATCTGATAAGCCAATTGAGTTTGCTTAAGTTGCTCGGAAAGGGCATCAAACTTCTCTAAGTGAATTTCTTGAGGAGGTGGGGCCACTTTGGGCGCCGGTTCGGGCTGTTGCGAGCTTTTTTGCCGCAGGCGCCAAATCAAACTGCTTCCCAAACCCAGCCCCAGTCCCATACCTAAATATATAAAGTTGCTCCAGCCGATCGGCGCCATATTGCTTTGCCTTGGAGTTTAGCTTTTAGCATTCTAACTCGATCGCGCCTTGTCGCAATATTTCCCACTCGCTGCCCGTCCATTTAGCCACAGTCGAAGGCAAACTCGAAGCTGTTGTCGCTGTTGCTAATTCAGAAGGAACTAATGTCAAGACTTCGGGAAACTGAGCCTCAATTTCTGCCACCGACTCCAGAGGCGGCTGGCCGGATAAATTAGCACTGGTAGTAGCCAAAGGGCCTGTCTGCTCTAGAATCTTTAGGGCAAGGGGAAAGTTAGGCACTCGTACTCCGATTGTAGTTGGGTCGATCGAATTCATGGCCGCCGGGACTTTTGGCGAAGCCGGCAGTACCAAAGTTAACGCCCCCGGCCAATAGGATTCGGCTACTTGCTGCCACAACTTTAACTCTGCTGGACTTCCCTGCACGTAGGGCCACAAGGCCCTCGCCGATGCCGCCATCAAAATCAGGGGTTTGTCTTGACTGCGACGTTTAGCTGCAAAAATCAACTCCGAGCGATCGGGACGCGCAGCCAAAGCGGGTACAGTATCTGTAGGAAAACTGACGATATGATTACCAGAAATTGCCCCTTGAACTAGGGAGTCGATCGAAACTTGTGTCATGCCATTTTAGATTTTAGATTTTAGATTTTAGATTTTAGATTTTAGATTTTAGATTTTAGATTTTAGATTTTAGAAGTACGACATATTCTTGAAACCTAACGTCGATACGCTAAAGCAAACCGATCGATCCCTGCTAAATCAGAAAATATTTGAACTTTGCCATAACTCCCATGACTTTCCAGCATATCAGCTACCGCCTCAGCCTGTCCCGCCATCATCTCAACCAGCCAAACTCCCCCCGATTCTAAATAATCGGGAGCCGTTTCTACCAAATGCCGGATGCACTCTAACCCGTCAAAACCGCCGTCTAATGCCAGATGAGGTTCGTGCTTCAAAACTTCCGGTTGCAGAGTCAGTACCGTGCTGCTGGGAATGTAAGGGGGGTTAGAAACCATGCCGCTGACTTGACCTTTGAGAAATTCTAGCGGTTCCCACCACAAACCTTGATAAAAATTAATTCGCGATGCAAAACCCAAATTCTCAGCATTCAGTCGAGCCACTGCCAAAGCTTCCGAACTGCAATCTACCGCATAAACCCTAGCATTTGTCAACGCAGAAGCCAAGCCGATCGCGATCGCCCCGCTGCCCGTTCCCAAATCCACCCAATCCGATTTGGCAAATTCTCCCCCCCGAAGCTGGGAGAAGTTTAAATCTTCTCCCCCCCTTAGTAAGGGGGGGTTGGGGGGAGTAGATTTTTGATTGATATTTTCTGCTTCTAAACGGCTTTTCACAGCTTCCACAGCCAAATCGATCAGCAATTCCGTTTCAGGACGCGGAATTAGCACCGCCGGCGTTACTTTGAGCGAAAAATGCCGCCAATGTGCAACTCCCGTTAAATACTGCACCGGCACCCGTTCCTGCAAGCGCCGCTGCCACAATTGAGCAAGTTCCGATAAAGACAACTTTAATTCAATTTTTGGCAAATCTTTAAACGACTCCAAACGCAGAGCCAACCTATCCAAACCAGCCAGCTCTTGCAGCAGCCAGTCGATTTCTGCTAGGGGAATGTCATGGGCGATCGCCTCTGTTTTAGCTTGATTCACCCACTGCCAAAGCTCTAAACCAGAAACAAACATAATACTTTTTTGGAAGGGGTAATTGTTAATTGCTAACTGGTAATTAGTAATTAGTAAATAGTAGGCTGAGTCGAGAAACCCAACCTACTAATTAATAACTGATGACTGATGACTAATGACTGCTGACTAACTATTAGCGAGCCGGAGCTGGAGCCGGCCGAGCTGGAGCCGGAGCAACCTGTGGATTTTGGCCCGCACCGGCAGGTTGGAGCGATCGGACAAATTCCAGGGACTCCCGCGACGGAACCAAAATCATTTGGGTCAAAAACGGGTCGTTTTCAGTACGCAAAGCTTCCAAAACGCTCTCCAAGTTCACCACCTCAATCTTAATTGTGGCTGTCACGTTGGGCTGCTGCTGCTTAAAACGATCGACCATTCCCTGTAAATCCTCCTTGTTAAAAAACAAGGGAATCACCTCTTGCTGACCCCGCTGAATCGTCAAATAACCATTTTCTGCGCCGCCTCTTGCCAAAAACAGAGGTACACCGTTGAACTCATTAACTTGTTGACCAGTCTGCTGAAGTACAGTTTTAGCCGACTGCACCTGCTGCGGAGCGGGAACGAAAGCAAATTGCACTTCCTCCGGCTTACCTTTATTTGCTTGAGTGAGCTGATAAATTTCCCCCAGCGACACCGGCATCACGCGCACCGTGGCCGCCAACTGAGGATTTCTGGTTTTCAGTTGATCGACAAAAGCTTGAGCGTCTTTCTGGCTGATGAAAATTCCCGCCACAGAAGCATTACCAGTTTGACCCTCACCCTGCTTGGGAACAGAAGCGATCAGGGGCGCACCCTGAGCGTCTGTAATCGTAAATACCGGCACCGAGCGCAATTTTTCCAAAATTTGCGGCTCCGGCAGTGCCAGTGCAGACATCTTGCCAATTGGGGAGGGGCCCAGCAGAGTGCTGCCGACAATTCCCAATATTGCGCCCAAACGAACTAATGATTTCATGTTTTTTCCATCAGGAGCGATCCTGAAACACATTAACGCAAAGACTCGCGCTTTCACACGATCGGCAAAAACTGCCTCAATTTGTTTTCATTTTGACGAAATGTAAACATCAGAGACAGTTATGCTTCAATCTATTATTTAACATTGTGCGATCGGGATGACAGGATTTGAACCTGCGACATCCTGCTCCCAAAGCAGGCGCGCTACCAAGCTGCGCTACATCCCGGTGTTATAGTTAGCTAACCTCTAACCATTAACACACAAAACCGCTTGCTTGTCAAGCTTTATTAAATATTTAGCTCTCGATGGAGCTAAGGCGAAGTTTTTTTCAGGTTGTGCGGTTTGACGCCACCCAAAAATCGATACCAGCCCCTGACTCCTATCGCGATCTGCTCAAATCGACTGACAATACTTGCACAGCTTTATAACTGCCCTGATGCCGGGATACATCCAAGCGTAACTGAGGGCAGCGCACAGGTGCAGTCGGTGTTGGCAGCGTCAATATTGTATTGTAGATCCTCAACAAATCAACGCCGACCTGCACCTCGCTCGCTAATCAGGATACCAAAACATACCTTTAATCCCCTCTGGATCGGACATAAAGCCCAAATTGCGGTAAAAATCCACCACATGAGGGTCAGCAAATAAGGTAATGTTGCTGATATCTTCACTGCGGAGTTTTTTAATGATGTATTTCATCAGCGCCTTGCCCATGCCCTTGCCCTGGTAGTCGGGATGAACTACCACATCCCAAAGCGTGGCATTAAAAGCATGGTCTGAAGTCGCTCTGGCGAAACCCACCAGCCGTCGCTGGCTGCCCCGCATCTCCCACATAGAGACGACTAGGAAGCTGTGCACAATAGCTTTTTTGACTTTACGCAGGGGACGGCGGGACCAACCCACTGCATTACAAAGTTCTTCGAGTTCGTAGAGGTCAATGTCCCGATCGCAACTGAAAAAGATGCGAGCGTTTCCGCTGGCGGGCTTGCGAAACGTTGGGGAAAGCGGATCGCCTAACCCAACAGCCACATCTTCCTCAAAATCCGCTGTTTGGGGTACAGAGGCAGACTCAGAACTACTAAATAAGTTTTTCCAAAAACCCATGCAGGCGCGGTTAAGGTAGTAGAAGTTGGACGACGAGAAAGAGAACCAGACAGATAAACCCACTCCGATCGGCGTAGGATCAATTGCCGGTAGCCTCTTGAGGAACAGTTTACGGTACACTCATCTTACGCCGAAAACAGGGATTTGTCGTCCAACATTGAGTCTGCGCTTTTTTTATTCTGTCAAGTCTGGTAGAACTGTTCTGCTAGCCAGTGCCCAGACAACCCGCTTTTAAGGTAAAATTTGTTGCCGAACCAAGACAGAGGCATTTTGGGAAATGCTTCTTTTGAGTGCCGCCGATCGCGCCGGAACTTATACCCTTGGTGGAAAATACCACTGGAATGGCGCAACGGTGACATTCTCGTGATAAGTTCTCTGACCACGAATTTCAAAGGTGGTACAAGCCCCCGGATTTATCCGTGGAATCAATCCAAAATCGAAAATCGAAAATCCTCAAGCCCCCGCATTTATCCGTGGGGTCGCCTCTAAAATCTAAAATCTAAAATCTAAAATCGATTGACAGATTTGACTTTTGCTTTTAGTGAGGAGACGGGCACAATTTAAGTCGAATCGTCGAATCGAAAATCCCATTGCCATAAGGCATGGAAGAGTCAATACCTAGTATATCTCCCGCACCTTCTCCTCAATTATGGCTTCGGGTTTAAAACCATCTACACTAGAACTTCTCAAGCGCTTTAACCGAGCGTTTCCGCAGTTTTATGAGCAATTTGTCAGCAGCGAAATCCAGTTGCAAAACCTCAAATTAGCTTACCAGCTTTACAAAACTCGGCAAGCAGTCATCGAAATCCGAGCCGAAGGTAACAAAAGTGCCCTGCATTTTGCTTACCGGAACCAGTCTTTTCTACTGAGCGATATTTTTGGAGTGCTCGCGGCCTACGGGCTGACAATTCACAGTCTGAGTCTGTACGGTCAAATTTACCCGCCCATGCTGGTATTTATCAAATTGGTCGTATCTCGCGGTGGCAAGGTACTGGCAGATAAAACAGCAGAAAACGTCTGTAGAGCCGTTCGAGAGGCATTGGCGGGGCATTTTGAGGTTGAAGAGATGTTGGCGGTGGAATTTAATTTAGACGCGGGTTTGGAAGATGTGGCAACTGAATTCTACGTCGATCCTGTTTTCCACTTGCCAGCTTTGCTGATTGAAGCAGATAATCAACCTGGACTTTTTTATAAAGTTATGTATGCCATCTGGCAAGAGGATTTGTTGGTCGTAAATGCTAATTTGCTAGTTTGGCGGGGGCGAACTCGCCTAATTCTCTATTTGTTGGGGCCCAATGAAAGTTTAATTCCCGAATATCTGGGGCAGAAAATCGCTGAGGGGGTGCGACAAAGATTGCTAGGCGAGCGATTTTAGGGCAAGCTGCCGATGCTCCCTAAATAACTCGATTTCTATAAGTATAGCAATCCTCGCATCATTTGTAAAAATATGTAGGGGTAGTGCTACCCCTACTCCCCGTGCCTACCCCAGCCTGCATCGGGGCAACCGGGCGTGGGGAGAG
>Ga0075157_10001799_pt1 | contig 13000 bp, 13 predicted proteins | sample JI81BgreenDNA_FD_70967 | JGI IMG/M metagenome (GOLD analysis project Ga0075157, IMG submission 70967) | Wastewater effluent complex algal communities from Wisconsin, to seasonally profile nutrient transformation and Carbon sequestration -... | ecosystem: Engineered > WWTP > Effluent > Algae...
CAGTGCGGCGAGACGGAGAGGATGCGAGAACTGACCGGGTTCTTGTTGCGCCAGTTTTTTCACGCTGGCAATTTCCTGGACCAAGGCCTCGGGCGTGTGATTGAAGATCAATCCGAGATGCCCCAGAAATACCGGCTGCCAGGTGAGATGGGGCGGCTCCAGGGAAACGTTGTCCAGCAAGCGGGCACGCCATGCTTCATGAGGATCGAGTTTGCCATCGTCGCCCGCGTTTTCCAAATGACCGTTGATGATGGCGATCCAGTGGCGGCAGGTGTTCGCCATGTTTTCGCGTGGTCGCGAGTAGAGGCATTCGCGCAACTGCGTGCGGGCTTCGGCCCATCGTTCGTGGCGCATCAGCAGGCGGCCTAACATATAATGAAGTGATGCCTCGCCGCTGTACGATTCCAGCGCCTTGCGCCATTCGGCTTCCGCTTCCTCATCCCGCTTTTCCCACTCGGCAATGGTTCCGCGGGCAAATGAGTCCATCCATCCACCGGTCTTGCATGCCAGAAACGCGCTCAGTGTGTCCATGGCTTCAGCACCTCGATCCCTATCAACCAATTGTCCCGCCAGATTGAACAGGGAGAGAGGATCGGCAGGCTTGAGCTTGACGGCTATATTGATTTTATCGAAATCGTTCAACTGATTCATTTGCAGAACAATGGCGTCAAAGTCATTCAGCACTTGAAAGGACTGATGCGGGATGCCGAACCAGCGATAACTCGGGTCCACGAGCAACATTTTCCCATCCAGATACACCGCCGCGCAGGCATGCAGCACGGCATTGTTTTTGTGATCGCGATCCACCATCGTGAAGTATGACTTCAAGCCCGCCAAACGCGCCAGCACCACATACAGACGAGCATACTCCTGGCACATGAACGATTGTCCCTCCTTGTTCCACCGCTCGAACACCTCGATGGCGGTGAGCGCACCGCCTCTGCCCACATCGAAGTGAATCGCCAGAGTCTGGTAAATGGCGCGCGCCTTGGCGAGATCGTCCTTGGCATCCCGCGTGATCTCATCGGCCCACTGTTGCATGGCAGGTGTGGAAGCCAGGGGATCGGTCACCAGAGCGAGTTCCTTTTCATTCAATTTTTCTCTCAACAACCGCTGCAACTCCTCTTGGCTGAAGGCCTTGGGTTCGGGAGCGACGAGGTATTTCAGATGCAAACTGGCACCGAGTTCGTTCTTGCGGGCTTCAAAGGGGGCGATCATTTTTTCATCAAGTCCGAGGGCCCTGGCCGTGCTGATAAAACGTTCGCGATAGGAGATGGCCTCCAGCGTTTGACCGAGTTTATCGTAGATGAGACAACCCATTTGCAATACGTTCACGCTGGTATCATCGATGGCCATGGCGCGCTCCATGGAACGAAGGGCGAGGTCTTTTTTTCCCATGGTTGCATAGATTCGTGAGATCACCGCATGCGACGGTGCGGAGACGGGATTCAGTTGCAACGCCATTTGCAACTCCTCAAGCGCACGCTCAGCTTCACCGCGCAGCAACAGAATCTCGCCGATGCGCAACCGACATTCCGAGTCGTCAGGATTCAGTTCCACGGCATGCCTGATTCTTTTCAAGCCCTCCTCCATGTTGTTGTTGATCAATGCCAGCACCCCTAACATCAAGTGCACATGATCGAGCTTCGGATTCAGCACGCGAGCCTTTTCCACAAAGCGGGCCGCCTCCTCATGCAGACCTTGTGTGAACATGGTGGCACCACACGCGGCATAGGCTTCCGCAAAATCGGGATCCTGCTCGATCGCTCGCTTCCCCATTGCCAGCACATCGGCCAGAGGTTTGCGTTCCGCTTGGAAGGCGTAACAGAGGCAATAGCTTTCCAAGGCGGCGGCGGAACTGGTGATACGATGTTGCATTTGTTCCTTCTGCTCCGCTGTGGGAACGATGTTCAATTGCGCAACAATCTGTTCCGCGATTTGCAGCGAAAGGGTTTGCCAATCAGCCGAGGTGGCGGTGATGGGCGGCGAGGCGGTTCCCTCCGCGACATGCATGATCTGCGCGGTAGCGACCCATGCCTTGCCATCATGACGATAATACCCCCACACCACACGACTCGCCTCGATCAACTCGCCGATCGCGCGCGCGTCGGCAGCATCAATCGCATCCCCCGTTTTACGCTTTCGAACGCGCAGGCCGTATTCAGTGGCATCCGCTTCCACCATGCGGATTTGTCTGATCGGACGGAGTGGATACGAAATCATGCGCGGCACGGAATGCCTCCAGTGCGCCATTTTTGGATCATTCGTGCGGTCCTCAAAGGGCAGGAACGCCATCGTCATGCGGCCTGACGACGTCTGGCCCCATGACGTGGAAAGAAGAAAGTAGCAGGCCAGTATGCTGAAGTAACGCAGCAGCGAAAGGACATGAATTTTTTTCAGCATTCAGTGATGCTAAGAACCGCCATGTGGAAGTCAATATGTTAAATATAGGCTGATTTTTCAGGCTCATTTCTGTGAGCGGTGTTGACCTGGAGCGCTTGCTCCCGCTTGGCGGGACTGCGATCGCATGGGGAGTGAAACACACCTGCTTATGGTTTTGTCTGCGTTTCAAGCCGTTGTGGTGTTCCGCGCGCAAACGTGATCGGGCTGTGATCCGGATCCACCACTTCGTCCAGCTCCCAGACCGCCGTATGGCAGCCATGCCCCGCTCAACTCCACTCGCCGATAGCAGACGAAAGCAGCAACACAATGGATACCGCCCACAACCAAAACCACAGCAGTCCGCATCCGAAAAACAAAATCAGGCAGACTCCTATGCCGATCAATCCATAGATCAATCGCTGCTTGCCTGTCGTTTCTGTGAACCACTCGATCATACGGATACGGAAGACGATTCTTGGGCGGAAGAAGAAACCGGAATGATCCACGACGTTTCCTGCGACGCTGTCGGGCTCTTTTCGTAGGCGGAGCGCATGGTCCGAATCCACAGCGATGCTGCGATCATCAGCAGCACGCCCACGATAATGTAGAGCAGCCGGATATTGGATCGATCCAGAGTGCCTACAAAGTGATCCACCACCGTGGCACAAGTGGCTCCGGAAATGAACATCAGCATGCAATAGAACCACGCCCGGGTTACCCTGCGCGAACTTAGCATCGAATCCGCTCCCACCGAGGGCGACTCGAATCCTCCCAGCAGTGCAAAAATGGCGAGCAGTCCCAGAAAAACCAGGACGCGTTTGAGTGAAAAATTGAATTCCATGGTGTTACTTTGCTTTAAATCGAGGGTTACCGTTGCGCGCACTGAAATCGATCAGCCCCATTTGCGCCAGATACAAAATTTCCCTGCGCCATTCGGGGTGGTCCTGCAGTCCCTGCCACTTATTGGCAGTGCGCAGTGCTGCCAAGATGCTTTCGAGTCTCGCCTCCAGCACATCAGAGCGGGCAATGCGGCTGCGCAGATGCGTGAAGGATTTCAGAATGCCCAGCGGACCAGCCATGAAAATCTGACCAATGAGGTAAGCGGGACCGGTGATCCGATGGGCATAAAAATCAACCACCAGCGCCCCGGCGGAATCTTCCCCCAAATCGTGATACAGTCCTGATTCATGGTACCCGAACAAACCCCCGCGCGCTTTCCAAGTTCTGTATCCGGAATACCACACCACCGCCAAGCCTAACAGACCGAATGCCACGGCGATAGCTTTCGACAAGGTATGACCGAACTGCCAGGCAACAAAAACAGGCAGATACCGGAAAAAAAGGAAGGCAAGCCCGCAACAACAAACGCCGCTCATCAAATAAAAGATGGCTTTGATGGTTTGCCTCTGATTGTAGCGGCGGATCATGGACGGGCGTGAAGCGATACACGACAGTCAAGCTCATCGCGATGACGAAATAAAGACTGTTGTCACAAAAGTTTTCGCAAAGCGTTCAAGTCCGGCCAACGGCAGCAGAGTTGCCGCCGGGACTGGAAAAGTGCAACAGCATCTCAGCGCTCCGAGTGTGGGAAAATTTCAGGAACGGCGGGCTTTGCGAAGGAAAACACCTAACAGCAGGCCGACGATCGCGGCGATGCCTCCGTAGGTCCACTTTTGCATGCGGGCCCGATAGGCGATGATAGGATTGTCAAAGGGGTTCAGTGAGACGTGGAGGCGCTGGGCTTTCCAGGTTTCGCCATCGCGTTTCAGGATGGCCGTCCAGCGGGTCTGGTAGGTGAACTCTTTTCCTCCCGCCACGACCTTTTCCTCGCTGATGCCCTCGGCCATGGCGTGATTGCCATCGAAGTGTGTGTCGTCGGGTATGAGTTTCACCGAGTAGCTGCTGCCTTCGCCGAGTTGTTTTTTGATGTCGTCGAAATACTTTTGCATGGCAGGCAGGCCGGTGATTTTTTCTCCGGTGATGAACACAGCGGAGGCGTCATCGAGCACGACGTCTTGTAGCGACATCAAATTGCCTTGGCTGATGGCTTGTTCGTAGCGGGTGGCGAGAGCGCGCAAGGCCTCGCGATCGGCTTCACCCGGGGTCGGGGTGCTTGTTTGCCCGAAGGAGGGCGAGAGGAAGGCAGTGAAGGCACAGAAGCAGGACAGGATGGTGGTTTTCATGATGTGAAGGTTTTTTGTTAGGGTGTGGTATGGGAGGCGTGGGGTTTTTGTCGGCGGCCTTGCGACCACTGACTGAACGGTGGCAGCAGGGTGAAACTTCGCAGTGAGGCATCGTCATCGATGATGCAGCCAGCAGTCAAGAGCGAGTAACCGCCGATTTGCGCTCGGTCGCCGATGGTGACTGTCGCGAGATGGAGAAATTTCTCGCCGTTTTCCTCGACGATGACGTGCGGGTTGAGGCGCACGCCGGTGCCGAAAACGACATCATCGCCGATCTGCAAAAACGAGCGATCGAGAATGCGCAGACCCGCCGCCCAAAAGGTCAGCCGCCCGATGCGCGAGCCCCACAATCGCAGCCACATCGAGTAGAGCCCCGGCACCAGGCGCAGGGCTTCTTCGAGCGCGGGGAAACGGCAGAAAAGCATTTGCCACTGCGCACTGGCCCACCACACGAGGAAGGCCCGCGAGTCGATGCGATGGGTGCCGTTTGCGATAGGAAAGCACAGGAACAGCAAACGCGTGGCGAGGGGCGGCAGGAGATACAGCAGCGCCAACCCGCCAGCAGCCGCAGCGATGCCGCCACTTTGTTTGCCCAGCATCCACGACACCACGACCACTGCCGTCACGTGCAGCAGCGGCAGGCAGTTCAGGCACAACATCAGCAGGCGCGTTTTCATCGGCCATGCGGAAATGTCGGTCTGTGAGGAATCAGGATCGGATGACGGGGCCGACATGGTTGTTTTTCACTCGTTGTTTTGTGAGGCGCGGGCCACGCCACATACGCAGCCATGCGGGCAGGAGATGGGGACGTGGCTCGCCTTCGCCCGCTTCGAGATAAGGCAGATACACCCACGGCACCGTCGGGTGTTGGTGATGGCGCAGGTGCCAGTTGTGATGCAACCACAGGACATCCAGCCATTTCCACGTGCGTAGATTCAACGCGCCTTTCAGGACATCGCGCTCGGTGCCGAAATGGTGCACGTATTGCAGCGCGGACCACAGGAAACCAAAGCCCGCCATGGTCAGGAACCAGTGCAGCAAGGGAATGTCAAACAGCCAGATCAGACCCGCATGCAGCACCACGGCGGCGCATGATTCCAGCCACACGATCTTCACAAAATGCGGGTTGATCGATTGCAGCAAGGCCTCGGTGGGCCGGTCTAACGAAAATTTCCGTGGTCGGATCAAAGTGGGCCACACCACCGTCAGCGCCGTGCTCAACAAAATCACCAACCAGAAAAAGCCGGTGAGGATGCCGTAGAGTTGCAGGCGTTTCCACAACGGGTTTTCGCCCTCGAAGTAAAAATCAAAGGCCTCGTCGTCCGAGCGATTGCGCACATGGTGGCCGATGTGACCTTGCCGCAGCAAATGAAAGGGTGCTGCGAAAAACAGCGCGAGCAGCACACCGACACCTTCGTTGAGAACCTTGTGGCGGTGCAACAGTTTGTGCTCGGCCTCATGCAGCATCGCGTAGCCGGAGTTCATGACGAAGCCGTAGCCTAACGAAATCGCCAACAAACCCCAACCCCGCACTTGACCCGCGCCCCACAGCAACAGCACCAATGCGCAAAGCAGAAGCAGACTGAGGAAAAGATTCAGCCGCCCGGGAATGGGATAGTCAGCAGCGTTCATAAGATCGTGGGTTCATCGGTGAAAAGTGCGTCGAGAAACGCCAGTTCCGGCCAGGCCTTGGCGAGGTGATTCGTGCGCGGCAGATATTTTCGCGGATAGAGACTGGCGAGAAAGGGCGCGTGGCTTGCCAGGCCGTCCATCGCCTGGCGGAACTCCTCGCTGCGCTGCACCAAGTGCGGCCGCGTGGCGAGCCAGGTCTTCACCACATGCCAACCCGAACGTTTCGGCAGATAGAAAAATTCATAGATCACCCAGCGCAACAAGCGCGCGTTCACACGACGCAGCCACGCCGGTGTGGCAGGCCACAGCCATTGCAAAAACGCCTCATCGCGGCGGATGTGCGATGGCTCATCAGCCATGTGTTTTTTCTGCACCTGGAGAAAGCGCGGATCGATGGACTCCTGATGCGCCAGAAAGATTCTGCCGAAGTACAGCGCCCGCTCCTCCGCCATCAGTTGCAGCCACATCAAGCCGGGAAACATCCGGATCCACCGCGAGGAAAAGCGCGTGCTCCAGCGCAGCAAGAGCGGTGCCTTGAGCATGACAAATTCACGATCCTCATAGACACCCGGTGCCACCTCCCGCAACAACGCACGGAACCACGAGCTGTGTTCGTTTTCCTCATCGATGAAATCCCACGCCTCTTTTCGCAGAGTTTCAGTCGGCGCTGTACGGGCGATCACCTGCAAGGCCGGGCAACCCATCAGTTGCTCGTAAAAAATCGTTTGCTCCAGGAAATACCGGCCATGGAAATGATTGTAGCTGAGCTTGTCCTCATCCGATAGACCGGCATACAGCGGCGTGAAAGACAATGGCGTCAGGGACTCGGGGATGTAGCAGCCTTTCATGCCAGACCTCCCTTCCGCCGCTGTTGCCACCAGGCGATCCAGAAACCCGTCAGACTCGCGCTGGCGAGATGAGCCGGCATTTCATCAGCGATGTGTTGCTGATGCAAAGCAGGCAGCTCACTCCAGTGCCGCGCGGGCCACTCATGATGAGCCGTGTGATAGCCGTTGTTCAAAAAAAGCCAGTTCGCCCAGCGCCCGGTGACGTTGCGGCTATGCGCCAGCGCACTCGCGGCATCGCAACCATCGTGCTGCGGCAGATTCATCGCAATGAGAAACCACTGACCCGCCAGCCATGGAATCCCTAACATCACCAGCGCCAGCCATCCGTCGGAAAACACGAGCCACGCGATGAAGCACCACAAAAAGATCCGCTCGATCAGCACATCGCGCCGCAGCGCGGCACAGCGTTGGGTGGCGTGATCGGGGCTCTTCGTTTTCCATACTTCGCGTATGACCAAGGGCACGTATCGCAGCAGCGCGGAGCCGGGCGGCAGATGGGCGACGAGCGAGCAGCGCACAAAGTCATCGGGCGACTGGTTGTTGCCATGATGAAGGATCTGGTGCGCCACACGGATGCCGGATGTGGAGGTGCCGGTCAGCGCGGTGAGCCACAGGTCCATCAGTCGATTCAGCCATCGCGGGCCGAAGGTGGCGCAGTGGGTGTGATTGTGTTTCGCCGCGCAGGCGGAAATGCCCAGCACCACGGCGATGGGCATGAGCCACCAGAGTTGCCAGGTGATCATCAGCACGTCGCACAGGCTGAGACTTGCCAGCCACAGCAAGGTCAGTGCATCGGCACGGCGCATGAGAACGGGGGATTTCATAACAAGGCTGGTTCGATGTGCGGTGCGCGCTCCGGCCAGGGGGGCAGCGAATCGCCCAAGGCCACTTGATATAAACGTCCATGCGAAGGGATGGCAAGAAATCGTTGGAAAACCTGGGCAAAAGGATGGTCTTCGTGAGCGCAGGCGCAGAGGAATCCCCAGCCGCGAGCCGCCGCCGCCGCACGGGCTGCTTTGACTAATAGCTGTGCGAGCACGGCATCCTCCTGATCGACCGCGAAAAACGATAGATAGCCCATGGGTAAAATGGCGCCATCATCCGGCACACACGGCAAGCCCGTGATGCGGGCTAACAGATTGAGCAGACCACGCATACGACCGAGAGCGCCATGCGCCGCGATGAGACGCACTTGTTTCACCGCTCTCAGATCCCACAGCGAGGTCACTCCCACCAGTTGCTTGCCGCGACGCATCAGCAGAAAATCCGATGCCGCGAGACAGGGCCAGCGCTCACCTTGCGCGAAATCCTCGGCCCGGCATACCGGTGCGAGTGGTCGATGCCGCCACTGCTCCTGAAGAAACGCGGAAATTTCCTGCCAGTCCTGCTCGCTGGCACGGTGGAAGGAGATGTCGCGAGAGCGTGGAGTTTTCGCCCAGCGCGGCACGAGCAGGATCGGACAATGCAAGCGCCCGCGATCGATGTACTCGGGCAGGCCCGCGCGGCGTGGCTGCACCATGTTGCGGGCGATGGCATTTTCCTCGAAAATCGCCGACCACGTCACTGCTGCGGGAGCTTTTTCATGGACGGTGGCCAGTGTCCGATAGCCCTCGCGGATCAACCAACCGGCACGGCGTTGCTGGCTCGGATGGCAGCGCAGATCCCCGAGATAGGCCACGCGTGCGGGCTCATCCTGCCACCAGCATTCCCGCACTACACGCGCACCGCAGCCGATGATGGCCTCATCGCGCACGCCGACAAACACGTCGTGATCGAACACAGCGGCATGTGAGGAAAGATACGAAGGATGGCGCTCCAGCGCGATCTCGAAGCCGCCGCGCAAGGGCGTTTCCGCAAACAAGCGGCACAGCGCGGCATCGTCTTCCGGCTGGGCGAGGCGTAGCAAGGATCGTGCATGAGTCATGGCGGCGAATCAGTGAAATGTCCCGGGAAACATGTTTCCCAACCGGCGGCACGGTGCAGAGCCACGGGCTTGATGCTGCCCGCGCGCTGACCCAGTGTGACGCAGCGGCGGAGGTAAAGTTCCTGCGGCTGCTCATGGCGAATCACGAATACCCGCACGGAACCGAGCTGACCGATGCGGCGGGCGTGGGCGTAGTGCGGATTCTCTTGCAAAGCGGCATCGATCACCGCCGCATCCACGGCATGCATCGTGAAAAGCTGATAGTGCGGTGGCGCGGCATCGCGTTGTGGCGTGAGCAGGCGGAAGCCATGACAATGACGGTCTAACACCTCGGCGACAAAGGAAGGATGGAGTTTTTCCCCGCGCAAGTCACAGACGTCATCGCATCGACCCAGCCAACGAAGACGCGGGGTGTTCCCGGACTTGCCCTCGACGCGCACCAGGTCGCCCAGTCGATACCGCCACAGCCCGCCGCTGGTGGTGAGCATTACCTCGTAGTCGATGCCGTTTTCGAGTTCGTGCACGAGCTTGACCCGCCCTGTTTGCGGTTCGAGAAATTCTAACAAATGCGAGCGCAAAGCCGGCACACCGGCGGCCTCATCGTCTTCCCACGGAATGGTGATGACGCCCTCGGTGGCTAACAAGCCCTTGGCTTGCAGCGTCGCGTGAGGAAACAGCGCCCGAGTGTGATAGGCATCCGCCGCTGCCTCGCCATCGGCCCAGGCGCTCATGATCGCCAGTCGCGGCCACACGTGTTGCGGCGTGAGGGCATCGATGGCACGCAGGCTCCGCGCACGCTGCGGCATGGCACGAAGTTTTCTCACAAGAACGGCCTCCGTGCCGGGACCGCTGCCGTTTTCCAACTGCTGCAAAAACACCTCGCGCTTGGAGAGAAAACGTTGCCACAGAATGGGCAGCAGCGAGGGATTCCACACCGAGATCAAGCGCAGCTCCGGTTCTTGCAGAAGAAAGCGAATGGTCCAGTCGAGGCTGGCATCCAGATCCGCCACCATCGCCACGGCGGGTGGCACGGCCCACAGCCAGGAAGCGATCTTCCGTTCGATGGCGCCGAGGTATTCGTCATCACTGGCCAAGCCCACCGGTGTGCCGCCTGCGGTCGTTTCACGCGGATGCCGCAGGGGGCTGACCAACCACCAGGCCGGACCACGGGCGGCTTGCGGATGGCGCAAAAACAAGTCACCCATCCATGCGCGCACGGCTTCCTGAAACTCCGCACGCAGGCCTTGCGTGAAGGGAATCCACTTCGCCGCCGAGGTCGAGCCGCTGGTTTTTTCAAACGCGAGAATTTCCTCCGCGCCCAGTTGATGGCGCGCGCCTTGTTTCATCTTCTCGATCCACGGCAAGAAATCGGCATAGTGTCGCGGCGGCACCCTCTCCTGGAATTCCGAAACACTCATTCGCGCGTGCAAGCCATGTTCACGGGCGAAGGCACAACCTTCGTGCCGGGTCAGCAATCGACGGAAGACTTCCTCCTGCGCCTGCTGCGGATCACACAGGGCCGCTTGCATGCGCCTGCGAGCGGGCTCGCACGAGGCGCGCCACAGCAGATTCGCAATCGTGGCGGGGACCTGACTCATGATGCCGGATGTGTTGCGGAGTCCATGGCACGGGCCAGCCAACGACGACCAAGACCGTGGGTATTTTCCAAAGAAATTTCCGCCAGGCAGGCGAGCTCCACGCCATCGGCGAAGTGCGGATTGCAGTGCAGGAAATGTTGCACATGCGGGTCATCCCGCCGCCCTAACGGAATGGTGGCGAGCTCCGGCGTCAACTGCCCGCGCGATTGCGGAAAGCGAATCAGGCCGGTGGCGGCATCGTAGTACGTGCCGAATTTTTCCGCTCCCAGGTGGTCTAACAATTTCCGCTGATCCACGGGAGTCTGATCGATGGCGCTGGGCAGAAATGTGCGGAAAAACAGCGGCAGATACAGATAGGTGCGGCAGCCTTTGGAAATGAGAAACCAGAAAGTGCGCATCTTCGGCGCGGCATGCATCGCCTGCGCTGCGACCGTGCACCAACCCTTCACCAATAGCTGCGTGCCCCAGTGCTCGGGGGCGATCACGGTGTCGCCGGAATACAGCACGCGGATCGGTTCCCCATTCACGCAACTTTGATAGATTTTTTGGGTGGAAAATCCCACCACCTGCTCCTGTTCATCCGTGAGCAGGATGATGGATGTTTTATCCCGCAGGTCTTCTTCAAAAGACGCGAAGTCCACGCAGTCGTAACATCGCTGGAACAAGGCGAACACCTCCGCGCGCCGTGCCTGCGGGAGCGTGGCGGGAGCGCAAATCTGATAGCTCAGCGCAGCGGTCATGACGATGTTCGAACGTAGCGCACCAACCGCCAAATCACCAGCGGCAAAAGCAGGGCGACTTCCGCCCAGGTGACTTGATTGATCATACGGAAACGGGCATCATCGCTGGCGAAGTAGATGCCTTCCGCCGGATTGCCGATATCGCGGAAGAGCCAGGCATTAATGGCTTCGAAGACCAGGGCGATTCCCACCAACCAAGCAAATGCCGATGCCGCGCGCGAGCTTTCGGATGGTATCCTACCGGTCATTACGATGAGCAGAATCATCATGATCGCATCGTGGGCGATGCCGTGTTCACAGCGCCAGGCTCTGGTCAAGAGCAGCAGGGGAACTTCCACCAACGCTCGCAGCACAAATCCTAACAGGAAAAGGCCCCACATTTTCCGCACGCAGGGGCTGAGGCTTTGATCCCGCCAAAGGGCGAAAGGCAGCACGTAGAAATGCCACAATGCCAGAAACAGCCACAGCACCTTGGCAGGGGACATGGGGCCACCGACACGGCCCTCGCCGGATTGCCACCAACCGAAACCGAGACACCACAGCAAGAGCAGCACGCTGGCGAGCACGAGTCGATAGGGATGGGTGAGGCGCAGGTTCATCAGAAACGAATGCGAATGGTGCGCTCGGCGGCGGGTTCGGGAGGGGATTCCCCACGGTCGGCACGACGACGCAGGGCTTGCATGTGCAGGCCGATGAGATCGGTTTCCACGTGGGTGAAATGTTCGCCGCCGAATTTTTCCAACTGCGGGCCATGCAGCGCGAGAATGTCCACATCCTGCCGGATGATGTGGCGGCTCATCGGCTCGAACACCAACCGAATCAACCCGCCCAGCTTGCCGTAGCGGAAGGTGATGACGGTATAGACATCAGTGATTCGATCGGAAACCGGCGTGGCTTGCGAGGTGATGATGAAATGGTGTTGCGCGTCGAACTCGTAGTCCACACGGCTGATGTTCGGCATGAGAAAACGGTCGGTGTGTTTCAGCGGCAGGCCTTTCGGATAGAAAAGACGGCTGATCCAGCTATCGGTGGTCGGCTCGTTCTGGAACTCTACTTCCACGGAATCCGTGAGACGGCGCACCACGGCATCCATCTCGCGCGGGTCCGGATTGCGGAACCAGCCACGATGCACGGTGGCGGTGTGCGGGCAATCGAGGAAATTCTCCAAACAAGCTTCCACAGTCGAGTGGAAACGCGTTTTCATGCGGAAGGTGGTCCACTCGGAATCTTGCGCATGAGGAAACAGGCGCGGCCTTTCGGGTGCCGCGCCATCGCCGGGGCAGACCCAGATGTAGCCGTCTTGTTCGATGCAGCGGAAGGCCGGAACTTTCGCGGCGGCGGGGATGGCACGTCCGCAGGCGAGCGAGGGCACCAGCGTGCATTGACCGTCGCCGTTGTAGCGCCAGCCGTGATACGGGCAGGTCACGCAGCCATCCTGCACAGTCCCGGCCGAAAGCGGGGCGTTGCGATGGGCGCAGCGATCCAGTGCCGCGCAGGGTTTGCCATCGGCATCGCGCCATAGCACCAGCGCCTGGTCATAGATCGTCACGACCAGCGGTTTTTTCCGCAAGGCCCGCGACTCACAAGCGATGTACCAAAAATCACGCAAAGACATGACAAGAGACTTTCAAGGATTCGTTTTTCTGTAGTGTATCGTGTGATACGTTTGTGGTGCCAGGCCTTTCCATTCCTG
>Ga0075157_10001801_pt1 | contig 12997 bp, 10 predicted proteins | sample JI81BgreenDNA_FD_70967 | JGI IMG/M metagenome (GOLD analysis project Ga0075157, IMG submission 70967) | Wastewater effluent complex algal communities from Wisconsin, to seasonally profile nutrient transformation and Carbon sequestration -... | ecosystem: Engineered > WWTP > Effluent > Algae...
TTTACTTCTCCTGCCCCGTTTTAAAATTCATTAATCAAAGCGGCTGTTTTTGCTGGGTCCTCTTCCATTGGCACATGACCTATATTGGTTAAAATAGCTAGTTTGCTCCCTTTTATATCTTTATTGAACAAATAGGCATTTTGAACAGGAATTAAACCATCCTTATCTCCCCAAATTATCAGGGTGGGCTTTTGAATGGTCTTTATTTTGTTTGGCTCCTGCTCCAATCCCTTTTTAAAAATGGCTAATAAGGCTTTTCTATTTCCTTTTGCAATAGCCATATCGTGAAAGCGATCAATCTGTTCTTGGTTAATGATATTAGGGTCTTGATAAATTCCCTTTAGGCTTGCACTTACCAATGCCTTTGGGGTAATAAATAACATCACATTGTTGATTACTGGGGTTGAAGCTATTTTAAAGCCAATAGATCCTTTTACATTCATCACAGGATAACCTGTTGCATCAATTAAAATCAACTTTCTTACTTTCTCTGGAAAATAAGTGGTGAATTGCCATGCTATACCACCACCTAATGAGTTTCCTCCTATATCGCAGAGGGGTATATTTAATTTCATTAAAAAAGAATCTAAGAATTGACTGTAATACTTAAAACTATATTCATTGTTGGCATTGGGTCCTGTTAATCCAAATGCGGGCATATCTAAAGTGATGACCCTTCTGTTTTTATCAATACGCTTTACTACTTCTTCAAAAGTGTGCAAAGAAGAGCTGGTACCATGAATTAAAATTAGCGGTACTGAATCACTAGGGTTGCCTTGGTCTCTATAATGCACATTCATACCCATTAATGGCATAAACTCCGACTCGTTGTTTACGTACAATGGCTTTAACTCTTCTAGACTTCTATCTGGTTGAAAATAAATCACCAATAACAATATCAACAGCGCTAGAATAGCACCAAAAAAATAACCAATATACCGTAAGAACTTTTTCATTGAGCATGATTTAGTCTTACAAATATATTGGTCAGTTGTATAAGGCTATATTAATTTGTGCGAATGGCGCCTATTCCTTCATTAAATAACTGCTTATTCAGTGCTGGAATTTCAACTTTATTTAAGTTTTCACCTCTTTGTTTTAAAGCCTCCCATTGTGTGTTATATATTTTCAATAAATCACGATTAGGCTTATTTACCCTAGGTATATCACTTTCTGTTTGATTCATCATGAACATAAAGTAGGCAGTAAATTTATTTAAGAAATTTTCTGCATCATCATAAGCAGTAGACTTACGCTGAATCATTTCTTCGTCCCATACTTGCATTTTTTTAGCCAAAGCTTCTGCATTGGTTTTGGTAGTACCATTTGGAAGTGTTTTAATCAGTTGATCCAATTGTTGCTTCTTCGCAAATAATTCGTTTACCATCGTATGCATTTCTTTCACAGTCGTTTCCATGCCCGTCATAGCTTCATCAAATTCCTGGTATTCCGCAGCAGTGGTTGGATAATTTGGATTAGCTAAAATAGTTGCATTGGTACTCACTGTTTTTCCTTCTGCTTCTATACTGATGCTATAAGTTCCTGGGATTGCTTTATGTCCGCGGAAGCTACTTTCAATATAAGTATTGGGTACACCTGGCATGGTAGCATGCCTAAGATTCCATACAAATCTATTCAACCCTTTATTGGTAGATAATTGTGGATCTCTTGGTGGAGCACCGTCATATCTTTTATAATTCGGGTCTGCTTTAGAACTAAATGTTCTGATGATTTTACCAGAACCATCTTTAATGGTCATGGTTACTACTGCTTTATCTTTTAATTCAGGTAAATCATAATAGACTACTATTCCAGTTGCTGGATTAACACCTCTGTATGGATTAGTACCATCAAAGTCTGCGCTATTGCCGTCTAGTTCAGAACTGCCTGTTGCTAAAATAGCTGGTGCTGGTTGATACACCAATAATGTGTTAGGAGATGATTTGAATTGACGAACGGTTGTTAAATCATCCAATATCCAAAATGATCTTCCTGATGTTGCCGCAATTAAATTGTTTTGGTGTACACGTAAATCGGTGATGGGGGTATTGGGTAGATTCAGTTGAAATGAAGTCCAATTTTTTCCGCCATTGTAAGAAATATACACTCCGTTTTCTGTTCCTGCATACAACAAATCTTTTCTTTTGTCGTCTTCTCTTACAACGCGTGTGAAAGATCCTACTGGTATACCATTGCTGATATTGGTCCAGGTTTTTCCATAGTCTGTACTCTTATACAAGCCAGGCGTATGGTCGTTAAATTTATAACGCGTGGTTGCAATATAAACAGTTGATTTATCAAAAGGAGATACTTCTATTGCATTGATTAAACACTCTGCTAATCCTGCTGGTGTAATATTTTTCCAATTCGCTCCTCCATCTTTTGTAACGTATACTAATCCATCATCACTGCCTGTATAAATTACTCCTTTTTCTAAAGGTGATTCTATCACATAACTTAATGTACCATAGTTTTCTGCACCTACTGATTCATTGGTGAATGGCACTCCTGGTTTTACTTGTTTTTCTTTTTCATTTCTAGTTAAATCGGGTGATACTTCGTCCCATGTTTTACCCATGTCTCTTGTTCTTAATAAAACATGTGCTCCATGATAATAAGTGCCTGGCTCGTGTTGACTGTGAATGATAGGGGCATTCCAATTGTAACGATACTTCATGTCTTTTGCATCCATTGCTAAGTACTGTATGGGTGCTGCCATGATATTGGTACTTGCATTGGTTTTAGTATCTAACACTTCAATCGTTCCTTGATAAGACCCTCCTAATACATATCTTGGATTATTGGGATCAAACGCTAAGAATGCACTTTCACCTCCTGCTGATGCAGACCAATCGGCGGCTGTAATCCCACCGGAAAAAGACCTACTCGCAATTTTTACCGATGAATTATCTTGTTGTCCTCCATAAATATTATACGGAAATAAATTGTCTACATTAATGCGATACATCTGTGCCGTTGGCATATTGCTTTGACTGCTCCAGGTTTGTCCTCCATTAAAACTAATGGTTACGCCGCCATCATCTGCCATTACTAAATTTTTTGAATCACTTGGATTGATCCAAAGATTGTGGTAGTCTCCGTGCACACCTTGAATATTTTCCCATGTTTTTCCGCCATCAATCGATTTTAATGCGGGCGCACTTAATACATACACAGTATTTTCATTATTTGGATCTGGAAATACTTCTATATAATACCATGCACGCTGAATGATTTTATGTTCTGCTGATACCTGACTAAAACTTTTTCCTGCATTATTTGAAACATATAATCCACCTGCATTTTTATCGAAATCACTTTCAATTAATGCATATACTTTATCTGAATTTGCGCCGCTGACTGCAATAGCCATCTTGCCCATTTCTTTAGGTAAGCCTGTTTGTAATTTTTCCCAATTGGCTCCACCATCGGTAGACTTATATAAGCCACTTCCTGCGCCACCGCTGATTACTTTCCAAGGTAATCTGCCATGTTCCCACATGGCTGCATATAATATGCTGGGGTTTTTTGCATCCATCGATAATTCAGCGCAGCCTGTTTTATCGTTGACGTATAATATCTTTTTCCATGTTGTTCCTCCGTCGGTGCTTTTGTAAATGCCTCTTTCAGTTGAATTGCTGTATAGTGCTCCTTGTGCTGCAACGTAAACAATGTCTGGATTGCTTGGGTCTATAATTACGCGCGCAATATGCTGTGTAGCATCTAGTCCAATTTTTTTCCAGGTATTTCCTGCATCCGTACTTTTATACATGCCATCACCATGATGCGTCATTACTCCGCGCATTGCATGTTCTCCCATTCCAACGTAAACAATATTGGGATTACTTTCTGATACTGCAATGGCACCTACTGATCCTGTTTTAAACTGCCCGTCCGAAATATTATTCCAGGTAATTCCTCTGTCATTGGTTTTCCATAATCCACCACCTGTGGTTCCCATATAATAGGTATGGATATCTCCTTTAACCCCTGTGCCCGTATTAGACCTACCTCCTCTGAAAGGCCCAATGCTGCGCCATTTCATGGGTTTGAAATAGTCATTTACATTTTCGGATAATGGTTCTTTACTAGTTTGGGCAATAGAATAGTTTGCACTAGAAATAAGGAGCAAACCTAAGAGCAGTTTATGCATATTCGCTGAATTTATTTCAGAAATATACGTCATATTCTTTAGTGTATCTTCGCAAAATGCCTAAAGGGAAATTAGATATTATTGACAGAGTATTGGAAGCTTGTTACAAACACAATCCCGATGCTTTGTTTGTAATGAGTTTAATGCACCAATACGAAGAAAGAGGTAGTTTAAGCAAAAAACAGTTGCAGGGTTTATTTTCTAAAGCGAGTAAAGTACCTGATATGCCTGCTAATTTATTGGCAACACTTGAAGCCACTATTAATCGAATGCATACCCGGGAAAAAGCACCTGCAACAGTAGGCAAGCCACTTTTTGAAAAAGATTTGCCATTGGGTGAAAAAATGGAAGCTATTTTGGCAAAATATCCTCAGCATAAGCGGGTTATTTTTCTTTTTGATAAATACAACCGTAAGGAACATCTTACCCCAATCGAGAAGGATGAAGTTTTGAAATTTCATAAGCTATTGATTAAATAGGATATAATTTTATTCTCACAAAATATGTTCGCAAAGCATAACTTTATATGCGAATATGCGAGTTAGAAATCCTAGAACTGGAGCGTACGATTATGAAATTCCGGATTGTACTACAGCGCAATTAATTAAATGTTGCAAGAAATTACGAAATGGTCAAGATGCCTGGCTGCGAATGGGTATTAGTAACCGTATTGCTGTATTACAAGAGTGGAAGAAATTAATTATTGCTAATAAAGAATTGTTGGTTGGTGCGCTTGCTTCAGATACTGGCAGAAAATGGGAAACAACTGCTGAAGTGGATTGGGTAATTGACGCTATTGATAAATGGTGTACCACCGCAAATCATTTTTATAATTTATCGCCTAATTGGATTCCTTATCAATTGGTTACTGTAATTAGTCCATGGAATTTTCCATTGGCTTTATCTATGATGGATACGCTTCCTGCTTTGCTTTCAGGCGCCGCAGTATTCGTAAAGCCTAGTGAAATAACACCTCGTTTTATTGAAGTAATCAATAAAACCATTCTGGCAGTTCCTGGCTTACATCAGGTACTTTTATTTACTCCAGGGGATGCTTCTATTGGCGCTTTAATGGTAGATCAAGCAGACTTAGTTTGTTTTACTGGTTCGGTAAATACTGCCAAGAAAATTGCGTTAGCAGCCAGTAAAAAACTAACTCCTGTTTTAATGGAAATCGGCGCAAAAGATCCTGCTATTGTTTTAGGTGGTGCAAACTTAGAATTGGCTGCGAATGCAATAATCAAGGGGAGCACTACCAATGCTGGTCAAAACTGTTTGAGTTTTGAAAGAATTTATGTGCATGAATCTATTCATGATCAATTAGTAGATCTGCTAGTTGAAAAAACAAAAGCATTGGATTTGACTGTTGAAGATTTTACGAATGGCAAAATTGGTCCAATCATTTTTGAAAAACAAGTACTTACCATCAATACCCATTTAGAAGATGCAAAAGCATTAGGTGCAATTATTTTGACTGGGAGTGATCGATGCGAAGAAATCCATGGTGGATTTTATTGCAGACCAACGATTGTGGTGAATGTTACCCATAATATGTTGTTGATGAAAGAGGAAACTTTCGGTCCTATTATGCCCATCATGTCTTTTAGTACTACTGAAGAGTTAATTGAATTAGCCAATGCTACCCCATATTCCTTAGGGGCTGGAGTTTTTGCTGCTACTGATGAGGAAGCCTTAGATATTGCAATTAGAATAAATGCCGGCTCTGTAAGTATTAATGAAGCGGCGCTAACTGCCATCTTACATTATGGAGACAACCTTAGTTTTAATATGAGTGGAGTTGGCGGACTAAGAATTGGCCAGGAGAATCTGAGTAGATTTTTGAAAAAGCAGACGATTCATTTGTCAAAGTCATCTAATCAATAGTTAACCCATAATCCCTTTAACTGCTCCTCCATCAACTGTAATAGTTTGACCTGTTATAAACTTACTTTGTGGGCTTAATAACCAAACAGCTAATCCTGCAAAGTCTGCTGCTTCCCCTAGTTTACCCACTGGAATTTGTTGGATTCCCATTTCTTTTACTTGATCAAATGGTAATCCAGTTTGCTCGGCTTTTTTGGTATAAAGCCGATTAATGGCTGGGGTATTGTGCGAGCCAGGTCCTAATATATTTAATGTAACACCTGTTGTAGCTATTTCTTGTGAAAGGGTTTTAACCATCCCTACTACAGCTAGTCTTAGTGATGTACTTAATACTAAATTTTCTACAGGTTGTTTTACAGCAACACTTTCTATGTACACAATTCGGCCGTAACCTGCATCTACCATTTTAGGAACGATTGCTTGTGTAAGTGCCACTTTCCATCTTAAAATTGTATGGTAAGCTTTATCCCAATCTTCTAAGGTGGTTTCTAAAACCATTTTTGCTGGGGGGCCTCCTGCATTAACAACCATACCATGTATGGGTTGGTCTTTAATGAACGCTAATAGTTTGGTTAGGGTTTCTTCTTCTGCAAGATCTCCAGCAATAATATTGATTTGATCAGGTGCTGTTAATTGTAGTTCGGTTAATTTGTCTAATCCTCTTGCAATAGCAATAACTGATGCGCCTTCATTCACAAGAGCAAGTGTAATTGCTTTTCCAAATCCAGAGGTAGCTCCTCCAACTATAAATAATTGGCCTTGAATGTTTAGGTTCATAAAAAGAGATGATTACTCTTCAGTGGCTGCTGGTAATTCAGCAGCTACTCCTTTGATAAGGAGTTGAAACTTGGTATTAAGTGATACGGTAAACTCTCCGCCTTCTAAAATTAATTTAGTATTGGCATCATCTAACATTACACTAGCCAAATCGGAAGCCAAAGCAGAGCTGCTGATTAAGTTAGCTACTTTACCGTTTTTAAATTCGATAGTGAATTTGTACCCAGCTTTTCTTCCAGTTCCCATACGCTCAAAATCGATTCTGTTTAAATCAAGCACTTGATTATCCTGCTTGGTTCTCTTTAATAAAATGCGGATGATGGGTAGGTACTTGGTCCAAATCTGGGCGTACATGTAGCTGTGTTAAAGGTTAAGAATAATGCAAAGGTCTGAAATTTATTGACGATTTCCGAATTTGGTTTTTAAAAGGCTGCTTATCTTATATATTCGCAGTAATATGAACGAAATTTCAAGTGTTACCATTAATAAGCTAATCGTACACCAGGCGGGCAATGCAGCCCAAGGTGGCTCACTTATTTTGTCTGAAACAGCCCATGATATTCCTGATGAATTTTGGCAGCAGACTTTGGCTCATTTTTTCCTAAAACCCTTTAATGAGGCCGAACAGTACCGTTTAGCCATAGAGAACAACTTGGTTTATACAACCATAGCACAGGTATTTGACGATCAGTCGTCTTTTGTAAATAACAGTAAGATTCTCGCAGAGCATTTTCACTTGAAAAGTCAATCAGTATTTGCAAAATCTGGGGAATTTTATACGGTCTTTTTCGAAAACATTCCATTTGACGGATCTTATATTGATGCTATTGGCCTTTTTCATACCAGCACAAAGGATCAATTCTTAAAAATTCATACAAAACCTACAGGTGTCGATTTGTCTATAGAGGATGGAATTGACCTAAAAAAGCCTGAAAAAGGGGTTCTTTTGCTCAGAAAAGAGCAAAATCAGGGTTTTTTGGCCCTAATTCATGAATCTTTGGCTTCTAAGCAAGGGGACGCTGCTTTTTGGAAATCTGCTTTTTTACAAGCTTCTCCCATCGTCAATAGTTACCATAATACCAACGAAACCCTTGGTATGTGTAAGCTTTTTATCAGTAAAGAGCTAAATGAGCATTTTGATACGAATAAAGCCGATCAAATTGATATGCTGCAAAGAAGTATGGATTACTTTAAAACCCATGACCAATTTCAATTGGAAGAATTTAACAAAGAAGTTTTATACCATCCTGAAGTCATCGAAAGCTTTACACAATACAAACAGCAATATGAAGTGGCTAAACAAGTAAATATTGAAGAAGAGTTTGCCATTAATCCAGCAGCTATTCAAAAACAACAACGTCATTTCAAGAGCATCTTAAAACTCGATAAGAACTTCCATGTATACGTTCATGGCCGCAGAGACTTGATTGAAAAGGGATACGATGAAATGACTGGTAAACACTATTATAAACTTTACTTTGATCAAGAACAATAATTAACATTCATTGATCATTTGTAAGTAATCATATTGCAGGTCTTCATGAAGTGTACTCAATGCTGCATTCATTTTTTTGATTTGTTGTTTATACAAATTAGCCAATGCTGTGCTTTTCATAAATGGTATGCCCGATTTTTTTAGGCTTAAACAAAAATGAACCAAAATAGCTACTTCAGCTTGCTTAGAACCAGTATAACGTATATGCTTATTGGCTATTCTTAGTATTTTTCGAATGGTTTTTTTTACAAAATATAGATTCTGTCCTGGATCAATCTCACTGAATTCGTTGGTTATTTGTTGATTTACCTCTGTTATATAAGCTTCTTCGTCATGCGATTCAAAGAGTAAATAAGTGAGTAATTCCTTGTTTTCTTTTTTAAATTTTGCCAGTCTTAAACAGAGCTCTGACAACTCTTTAGTAGAGTTGCTCATTAAAGCTTGTTTGATCTCGTGCACAGATGCTGCTTTCATACAAAAATTGCGTACTTTGGTTATTACAAAAAACATAGAATATGCAATTGAATCGTCGTACATTTTTACAGCAAGGAACTTTAGCTGCACTAGCTGCTGTAACCCTTCCTTCTTGGGCTTCTGCTGCCGCAAAAAAGAAATTCATTACCGGTGTTCAACTGTATTCTGTGCGTGAAGATATGCGTAAAGACCCATTGGCTACTTTAAAAGCCGTTGCAGAAATGGGATATAAAAACGTAGAGCACGCCAACTATGCAAATCGAAAATTTTATGGATATAGCGCAACTGAGTTCAAAAAAGTATTAGCTGATTTGGGGATGAAAATGCCTTCAGGGCATACGGTAATGGGAGCCAATCATTGGGATGCTTCCAAAAAGGACTTTACGGATACTTGGAAGTACACCATTGAGGATGCGGCAGTGGTAGGCCAAGAATTAGTGATTAGCCCTTCTTTAGAATCTGGATTACGTAAGTCTAAGGATGATATGTTGCGTTTTATGGAAGTGTTTAATAAATCTGGTGAACTCTGTAAAAAATCTGGGATGCGATTTGGATATCATAACCATGATTTTGAATTCACTCAAATGATGGGCAATGAAACCATGTATGAAGTGATGCTGAATAATACCGATCCATCAATGGTAACCCAACAATTTGATATGGGTAATTTATATGGGACAGGGGCAGATGCATTAGCCATTGTAAAAAAATATCCTGGTCGTTTTGTTTCAATGCATGTAAAAGATGAAATCAAAAGAGCAAATGGCAATGGATATGAGAGTACTATTTTAGGAAAAGGGGTTCAGCAAGTAAAAGAAATTGTAGAAGAGGGATTAAAAAATGGCGGCACCATTCACTTAATTGTAGAGCAAGAAGCGTATCAGGGTATTGCTCCTTTAGATTGTATAAAAGAAGATTTAAACGTTATGAAAAAGTGGGGCTTCAAGGGACAGTAATTTTTTTATTGAGTTAGCATTAACCAAAAGTTTAAAATTAGTTTATGAAAATAGGGTTCTTCGCCTTTTGTAGTTTGATGATGGTCTCCGCTTTTGCTCAATCGCCTAGCACAGCAGAAGTAAGGCGATGGGAAGCCCAAGCCAAACAAGTGAATATTGTTAGAGACAAGTATGGAGTTCCTCATATTTATGGTAAAACGGATGCAGATGCTGTTTTTGGATTAATGTATTCTCAATGCGAAGAAAACTTTGAGCGCATAGAGCGAAATTACCTAGAGATGTTGGGTAGAAGGGCTGAGATGGAAGGAGAGAAAGTGCTTTATAATGATTTACTAATGCGTTTGATTGCTGATAGCAATGATGCAAAAAAAGATTATTTGCAAAGTCCTTTATGGTTAAAAAAATTATTAAATGCACATGCTGATGGAATTAATTATTTCTTGTACAAGCATCCTGAAGTAAGACCTGTTGTGTTAAAAAAATTCGAGCCTTGGTTTCATTTAATGTACACAGATGGTAGTGTTTCTGCTACAAGTACAGGGGGTGCATCGGTTGAAGAAATCAAGCAATTTTATGAAAACGGTCCTGAAACAAATTCAACTGCCTATCATGCCATAAAAGAGATAGAAGAAAGAGGCTCTAATGGCTTTGCGATTGGACCAAAAAGATCAGCTTCAGGAAATGCAATGCTCTATATTAATCCACACGTGCCTTTCTACTTTAGATCCGAAGCGCAAATGGTGAGTGAAGAAGGCTTAAATGCTTATGGTGCCGCTACTTGGGGGCAGTTTTTTATTTACCAAGGATTTAATGAACATGTAGGTTGGATGCATACTTCAGGATATACCGATGTGGCTGATTTGTATGAAGAAAAAATTTCTAAAACTGCAAAGGGCTGGGTGTATGAATACGATAAGAAATTCATGCCTGTAAAATCAAAAACGATTACCATTTATTATTTGGTTAACGGCGAAAAACTGTCCAAAACTTTCACAACATTTTATACGCATCATGGTCCAGTAGTCGCAAAAAGAAATGGGAAATGGCTGGCACTAAAAGAGTATAATCGATCCATGAAAGCGTTGGTGCAAAGTTGGAAAACTACCAAAGCCAATAATTTAGAAGAGTATACCACTGCAATGAAGGGCTTGTCTAATACCACTAATAATACAGTGTATGCAGATGATCAAGGAAATATTGCCTATTGGCATGGCAACTTTATACCAAAAAGAACTCCTGGATTCGATTTTACTTTACCTGTTGATGGTTCTATTGCAGCAACAGAATGGCAAGGAGTACATCCATTGGAGGAGACTGTTCATCTAATTAATCCTGCAAGTGGATGGATGCAAAATTGCAATGCAACACCATTTACCTTAGCTGGCGAAAGCAGTCCTAATAAAAATAATTATCCTAATTATATGGCCCCTGATGGGCAAAACGCTAGAGGAATCAATGCCATGCGATTATTGAATAATAGAGATAGCATAACCCTAGATGAGTTAATTGAAATTGGGTATGATCGTTATTTAGCTGCATTCGATATTCTATTGCCTGCTTTATTTAAAGCTTATGATGCAACCAATAATACTGATTCTTTAAAAGTTAAAGTAAAACCAGCTATTGAAATATTGAAGGCTTGGAATAAGATTACCGATACCAGCTCTGTGGCAACAACATTGGCCATTGATTGGGCTACTAAAATTAATTCGCTTTGGCCAAGGGCTAAAACTCAAGAAGAAAATACAGAATGGATAGGTCGATTTAATGCAATGGCAAATGGCATTAATGGAAAAAAGCAGTTAGAGCAATTAAATGAAGTGATCAATGAGCTAAAAGCAAAATACGGTCACTGGCAAGTTAGATGGGGTTCTATCAATCGTTACCAACGATTAACTGGCAAGTTTTCTGAAGTATACGACGACAATAAGGAAAGCCTAGCAGTTCCTTTAAGTTCTTCTAGATGGGGATCGTTGCCAGCCTTTGAAAGCCGCTCTATGTATAGTTCTAAAGGACGATATGGCTTTTCAGGAAATAGTTTTATTGCAGCTGTAGAGTTTGGAAAAAAAGTCAAAGCTAAAACCATTGTTACAGGCGGGCATAGTAATAATCCTTTATCACCTCATTTTAAAGATCAGGCCGAAGGATTTGTTTATGGAAAGTTTAAAGATGTTCTCTTTTATAAAGAAGACGTCATGAACAATAAAGAAAAGGAATACCGTCCAGGAGAATAATCTACTGGATGGTATAACTCATGCCTCCGTCTTTTTCGTCTTTTAGTTGAATGCCCAAGGCAGTTAATTCGTTTCTGATTTTATCGGAGGTCACAAAATCTTTTCGTTGCTTTGCTTCTTTGCGCATATTGATTAGTAATTGTAGAACACCCTCCAATTTATTATTATTGTTATTGGCTTTACTGCTTTCTAAACCAAAGATATTTACAATAAAAGCAGTTAATTGTTTCTTCATGAACTCAATCGTTTTGCTATCTAGGGCAGTAGCACTAATATGCTTGTCTTTTAACGAATTGATTATTGGCACCAGTTCGAACATATTGGCAATTACTTTTGCTGTATTGATATCGTCATTCATGTACTCATCAAATGCAGTCACCAATTTCAGTACTTTTTCATTTAATTGGCCATCACTAGCTGTATGATTATCTGTCTGTTCAAAACTCATTAACCACTCATAAGCGTCCATTAATCTTCTCAACGCTTTTTCACTCGCTTGTAAAGCTTCATTACTAAAATCTAATGTGCTTCTATATTGAGACTGTAAGATGAAAAAACGAACCGTAGAAGGTGCATAAGCTTGTTCTAATATGGGATGGGTTCCTGCAAATAATTCGCTAAGCTTAATTACATTGTTATAGCTCTTTCCCATTTTCTTACCATTAATGGTAATCATATTATTATGGAGCCAATACCTTGCTGGCATTTGATGATTGCAAACTGTACTTTGTGCAATTTCGCATTCATGGTGTGGAAATTGTAAGTCCATACCTCCTCCGTGAATATCGAATTCCTTACCCAAATATTTCGTACTCATTGCAGAACATTCAATATGCCAGCCTGGGAATCCTTCTCCCCAAGGGCTTTGCCAGCGCATAATATGTTCGGGTGGAGCGTTTTTCCAAAGGGCAAAATCACTTTTGTTCCGCTTTTCGTCTTGGTTGTCTAATTCTCTTGTACTTTCTATTTGATCGTCTAAAATCCTTCCACTTAAAATACCATACGGTTGCCCTTTAGCACTAAA
>Ga0075157_10001806_pt1 | contig 12992 bp, 9 predicted proteins | sample JI81BgreenDNA_FD_70967 | JGI IMG/M metagenome (GOLD analysis project Ga0075157, IMG submission 70967) | Wastewater effluent complex algal communities from Wisconsin, to seasonally profile nutrient transformation and Carbon sequestration -... | ecosystem: Engineered > WWTP > Effluent > Algae...
CAGGTTCATGATGCTGCCCGATTTGCGCGCAATCAGGCCGATCGGGCGAATTTCGGTGGCCGGGCGCATGCGGGCATGGCGCACCAGCACGTCGCTCGCCACGCCGCCGCCAGCAGCGAGATGGCAGGCGCCCAGATGATCGGGCACCATCGCTTCGAATTGATCGGGGGCATAACGATTGCCGTAGGCGACGATCACTTCATCACCCACATACAGCTGGCCGCGCCGTCCAGCGTGGTTTTCCAGGCGCGGATGCTGGCCAAGATCAACGATTTCCGCCAGCACCAGATCGCCGGGCCGGGGCGCAACGCCGCGCCGCTTGAGCGCATGGGCTTCGGTGAAATTGACATTGCGCGTGGTGAAGGCGGCGCGTGCCAGCCGCAGCCGGGAGAGCAGATTTTTGGCCGGCGTCAGGTGGGACGAGGGCAGTTTGGGCGTGATGTGCTTGATCATTGTCGTGGGTCTCCGAGGGGGGGCAGGGAAGGGGCGGCTGCGCTCAGCGGGCAGCAAGGTGAAGCGGGGCGGACTGGTGCGACAGCCGGCTGATGGCGCTGGCGGCGAAATGCGCGAACAGATTGGCCGGAACCATGCGGGCTTCGCTGATGATGGTTCGGGCTTCGGCGCAGAAGCGGCCGCGATCAGCGGTGTTGGCCAACCGGTTATAATGGCTGGTGAGCTGGCGATCCTGCGCTGTCTGCCATTGGCTGCCATGCAGCTGCTGGAAACGCTGTTGTTCGGCCGACCAGGCGCGGGCCAGCAACGGGGCGTGAGCGCGCAGCAGCCAGTTGTAGCCGCTGACCAGGGCGCGGTCGCCGCACATCAGCGCCGCCACATTCAGGCTGGAGCGCAGCTGCCACACTTGTTCCGATGTCGCGGGCGCAGCGGCCAGCACGGCCACGGGCGGCACCGATCCCAGGGCATGGCTGTCGTGCATCATCTGCTGGGCGGCGGCCGCAGCCGACGGAATGGCAGCCGCTGCCGGGATGCTGATGGTCATCAGGGCCAGGGAAAGGTGCAGGCGGGGCAGCAGCGTGGTCATGGTTGTCAGGCTCCATCGGCCACCGGCCTGGTGCCGGGGTCTCGACAGGCAAAACGCGATCGGCCGCCGGATTATTCCCGGTGCGGCGCAGAAAAATTTTTTCGGGTCGGCAATCATTTGGCGGGAATAAACTGCCCGGGCCCGGCGTTTACCCCGCATAGCCGCTGCCAAAAGCTGCGGTGCCAAGCGCGGGAGACAAGGCACATGCGCCATTTCAATTTGATCAAATCCGGCGTGGATGCAGCGCCTTTTCTGGCCGAGATCGCCGCCCAGGATGATCCATTCGGCGCCGTCACTGGCCGCCAGACCAAGATCGCGGTGCAGCGGGAGGCGCTGGCCATTCCGCTGCGCGGCGTGCGCAAATCGGCGCTGGCCGGGCGCGATCCGCGCGATGTGCACGAAAGCCGCTGGACCAGCGGCTCCACCGCCTATCCGTTGGCCTGCGCCTTTATCAGCCGTGTCGCTCTGGCGTTGGACAGCGAATTGTCACGCGCCAAGATCGTTTGCCTGCCGACCGGGCACCGCGTGTACCCGCACACCGATCGCGGCGAGTATTACCGGCTGCGCAACCGCTATCACCTGGTGCTGAAATCCCGCCTGGGCAGCTGGCTTCGCGCCGGCGACGAAGAAGTGCGGATGCGCGAAGGCGAACTGTGGTGGTTCGACAATGATCAGATCCACGAAGCCCACAACGATGGCGACGAAGACCGCATTCACATCATTTTCGATCTGCTGCCCAGCCACCGCCGGGCAGAGGTTGGAACCGGAACGGCCTGAATTAAGGCCGTGCTGGCCTGAACCGCCCGACCATTGCACCATCATCAGATTCTCCGCCGGCTCATCTCCAACACCCCCGTTGAGATCGGTGGCAGCCTGCGCCTTGCGGCGAACGATGGTCCAGTTGCGAGCGTGTTCAGGCCGGCTTGTTTCTAGCCACGCCAACGGCCACGGGTTTGCCGGGCTGCGACAGTGATGAGCCTGAAAGCGAAGGGTGATCCGGGCGCGCCAGCTTGATTGGCGCCGCTACCGATTGCGTTCTCCCCACGCTGGCTCCCCGGGCAGGATTCGAACCTGCGACAACTCGATTAACAGTCGAGGGCTCTACCGCTGAGCTACCGAGGAACAGCGTGGGAGCGCTCCCTTAGCGAGGGGAGGGGGGCTTGCCAAGGGCAAAATTCTAGGAGGCGAACTGTTCCAGGCTGATGCGGTCGTCCAGCGCATATTCGGGATCGAACAACAGGGTCAGGCTGATGCTGCGGTCCATCGCCACCTTCACATGGGCAACGTCGCGCACTTCCATCTGATCGGCGACAGCCGAAACGGGCCGCTTCTTGGCCTCGCGCACTTCGAATTCGACCACACTGGCCGAAGGCAGCAGAGCACCGCGCCAGCGCCGGGGGCGGAACGGCGAGATCGGGGTAAGAGCAAGCAGATCGGCTTCCAATGGCAGGATCGGGCCATTGGCGGACAGATTGTAGGCGGTGGAGCCGGCCGGGGTCGCCACCAGCACGCCATCGCAGATCAATTCTTCCATGCGGGTCTTGCCGTCGATGATGATGCCGATCTTGGCGGTCTGGCGGGTTTCGCGCAGCAGCGAGACCTCGTTGATCGCCGGGTGGGTGACGGTTTCGCCCGATGTTGTGGTGGCGGTCATCTGCAGCGGGTGGAGAACGAACGGCTTGGCGGCGGCCACCCGGTCTTCCAGTTTCGTCGCCTTGAAGTCGTTCATCAGGAAACCGACGGTGCCGCGGTTCATGCCGAACATCGGCTTGGGCGCCTTCAGCGTCATGGCTTCGTGCAGGCAGTGCAGCAGATGGCCGTCACCGCCCAGCGCCACCACCACATCGGCTTCGCGAACGGGCACAAAGCCATATTTGGCCTTCAGCGCCTCGCCGGCGGCGCGAGCGACATGGCTGTCGGAAACGATCAGCGCGAGTTTCATTCGATAAGGGTCCTCAGCCGCCGGTCAGGCTCATGTGGCGGGCCACGGCGGGCCGGGCGCCGCGCCGGTCGATCACGAAATCATGGCCCTTGGGCTTGCGGCTGATGGCTTCTTCGAGCGCGGCGTCGATGGCGGCTTCGTCAGCGCCTGCCCGCCGGATAACCGCCTTCAGATCGGCCTGATCATCCTGGCCCAGACACATGAACAATTGCCCGGTCGCCGTCAGCCGCACGCGGTTGCAGCTTTCGCAGAAATTGTGGGTAAGGGGCGTGATGAGGCCAAGTTGCAGGCCAAGTTCCTCAACATGGACATAGCGCGCCGGGCCGCCAGTGCGGTGCGGCAGATCGGTGAGCGTGTAGCGCTGCGCCAGATCGCGGCGCACGCGGCTGAGCGGCAGATATTGATCCACCCGGTCCTCGCCGATCTCGCCCAGTGGCATGGTTTCGATCAACGTCAGATCATGGCCGCCGGCGGCGGCGAACTGCATCAGCGCTTCGATTTCGTCGGCATTTTCATGGGCCAGCGCCACTGTGTTGAGTTTCACCTTCAGCCCGGCGGCCTTGGCAGCGGCAATGCCGTCGAGCACTTGGGGCAGGCGGCCCCACCGGGTGATGCGGGCAAATTTGGCCTCGTCCAGCGTGTCGAGGCTGATGTTCACGCGGCGCACCCCGGCAGCGAACAGCGCCTCGGCATGGCGGGCCATCTGGCTGCCGTTGCTGGTGAGGGTGAGTTCTTCCAGCGCGCCGCTTTTCAGGTGGCGGCCAAGGCTGTTCACCAGATCAATGATGCCGCGCCGCACCAATGGCTCGCCGCCGGTGAGGCGCAATTTGCGGGTGCCGCGCCGGATGAAGGCACTGGCAATGCGGTCGATCTCCTCCAGGCTCAGCACTTCGTTCCTGGGCAGGAAGGTCATGTCTTCGGCCATGCAATAGACGCAGCGGAAATCGCAGCGATCGGTGACCGAGACCCGCAGATAGGTGATAGCGCGGCCGAACGGATCGACCAACGGTCGTTCCGGTGCACGCACCGGGCTGATGCCTTCGCCAAACATGGGCGGAGCCTGTGGCACGGCTGCATCGGTTGGCAAGCGCTTTTCGCATCCGTCGTTCAGCCGCTTGATTGTCGGGCTGGACAGGCACAGAGTAACGCGGCATCGAAGGGTGCAGTATCGAGCGTACAACAGGGGCAGGTTCTGGACTTCATGGGCGCAATGAACGCCGAACCGGTATTGATCGTATCACCTCGCTACGCGGATGACGTGGCGGCGCTGGTGGCGTCTGCCGGACAGACCCCGCGTGTGGAACGTCGCCCCGAATTGGCCGCCGGCCGTTTTGCCGCCGAACCGGTGCGCGTGGTGGTGGTGGATGCCCGCGGTGCGCTTTCAGCCGGCCTGGCCGTGGCGCAGGCGCTGGGCCCGGCGGTGGAAGGCCGGCGCGGCGCCATGCTGGTGCTCTTGTCCCGCAATGATGCCGATGCCGCTGATGCCGCCCGCGATGCCGGCGCGACATCGGTGATGGTCTCCCCCTTCGGTTCCGACAGTTTTGCGACTGCGCTGCACTTGGCCGGCCGCCATGCCGATCGCCTGGCCGCCGCCGCCGCTGCCCCCTCGCCGCCCGATTCCGGTGAGGCGGATCGGTTGACCGGCCTTGCCAGCGCCGAACGCCTGCAACGCTGGCTGGCCGAACAGCGCGCTTCCGAAATCCCGTGCGGGGTGATCGTGATCGGGGTTGGCCGCTTTGCCCAGATCAACACCATTTATGGCCGCGATGTCGCCGATCGCCTGCTCGCGGTGATCGCCCGGCGGCTGGCACCGATAACCGATTCCCGCACGCCGGCTGGCGAATTGCGCCTGCTGTCGCGGCTGACAGCAGCCGAATATGCGCTGGGCATTTCGGGCGCCGGCGCGGCCGACAAACTGGAACGGCTGGCCCGCCAGCTGCTGCGCGGCTTCGAACGGCCCTTTGCCATTGATGATCGCCTGATCCATGTTTCAGGCCGCGCCGGCATTGCATGGGATGATGGCAGCATGGATGGCGATCCAGCCAGCGTCGCCACCGCCTTGCTGCGTGAAGCCTCCATCGCGCTTTCCGATGCGCGCGGGCGTGAACCTGGCGCCGTTGCCCGCTTCCACCAGGAAAGCGACCGCGAAGCCCTGGCTCGCCGCGCCGATCTGGAGTCCGATCTGTTCGGTGCGCTGAAGGATGGCGGCATCACCATCTTGTTCCAGCCGCAATCCAGCCTGTCTGACGGTGTGGTTGGCGGGGTGGAAGCGCTGTCGCGCTGGGATCACCCGCTGCATGGGCGGCTTTCGGCCGTTACCCTTCTGGAAACCGCCGCATCGGCCGAACTGGCGCTCGCTGTGGGTCGCCATATCCGTTCCCGCGCCATTGCCACCGCCGCCGCCTGGACCGGGGCGCTGGCCAATCTGAAGATCTCGCTGAACGTCACCGCCGCCGATCTGGCCGATCCGGAATTCATCGATTCGCTGGCGAAGGATCTTGCCTCCTCCGGCCTTTCGCCGCGCCGGCTGGTGATCGAAGTGACGGAAGAAGCCATCATCAACGATCTCGACGCCGCAGCCGCCACCCTCTCCCTGTTGCGCCGCGACGGAGTCGGTATCGCGCTGGATGATTTCGGCGCCGGCTATTCCAGCCTGGCTCGCCTGGCCCGCCTGCCGGTGGACACGATCAAGCTTGATCGCAGCTTTGCGCAAGGCCTGACCGGCAGCGAGCGTGAACGCATCGTGGTGGAAGGCATGATCGCCACCGCCCGCCGCCTTGGCCTGACCGTGGTGGCCGAAGGCATCGAGGACGACGTGCAACTCGCCGCCGCCCGCGCCGCCGGCTGCCAATGGGTGCAAGGCTATTGCGTCGCCCCGCCGCTCGATCAGCAGGCGCTGACGGCCTTCTGCAACCGCCGCAAATCCAAGAGTAGCGTGGCTTAGTTCAGAATTCGAATGCCTCCGGTGGGCAGGGGCGAGGCCCCTGCACTCGTTCGATTCAATGTCCGCCCGTTTCATAGCGAGCTCGTCATGCTGGCGCAGGCCAGCATCCACCGTGGCGCTTGGGCCTTCATGGTCGTTCCAGACGGCAAGATGGATGCTGGCCTGCGCCAGCAGGACCGGAGTCTAGAGGTGAGAACCGCCTCCAAAAACGGGTGCAGGGACGCGTCCCTGCCCGCCGGAGGCATCCTATCTTTTGCCGAACTTCGACTTGAACACCGCCGGCCGCATCGGCGCCTTCGGCGGCGGCAACGGCTTGGCCGCCGGTTTTGCGACGGGTTTCAGCTTCGCGCCTGCCGCGAGCTTGCTCAACGCCGAGGCGATGGCCAGCGCACCTTTCAGGCGGGTGCGATCATCACCCCATTCGGCCGCGATGAAAAGTTTCTGATCGGGCCGCACCTTGGCGCGTTCGCCGAGTCGGCTGATATAGTCCATCAGGGCATCGGGGTTGGCAAAGCGGTCGGCGCGGAACGTCACCAGCCCGCCCTTGCGGCCGGCTTCCAGCTTGGCGATGCCGGCGGTGATGCAGGCCTGCTTGATTTCGATGACGGAGAGCAGGTTTTCGACTTCCGATGGCAGCTTGCCAAAGCGGTCGATGATTTCGGCGGCGAGGCTGTCGATGCCGGCGCGGCTGTCGATCTCGTTGAGGCGGCGGTAGAGCGCCATGCGCACGTTCAGATCGGGCACATAATGATCCGGGATCAGGATCGGCACTTCGGCGGTGATCTGGGGGCTGAAGGCTTCGGCGGGCGGCTTCATGCCGGCGGCTTCGGCGCGGGCTTCCAGGATCGCCTCTTCCAGCATCGATTGGTAAAGTTCGAAGCCGATCTCCTTGATATGGCCGGATTGTTCGTCGCCCAGCAGATTGCCGGCGCCGCGCTGATCAAGATCGTGGCTGGCCAACTGGAACCCGGCGCCCAGCGTATCGAGCTGTGACAGCACCTGCAGGCGCTTCTCGGCGCCTTCGGTGATGGTCTGGCCGGCGGCGGTGGTGAGATAGGCGTAGGCGCGGGTCTTGCCGCGGCCGACGCGGCCGCGGATCTGGTAGAGCTGGGCGAGGCCGAAACGGTCCGCGCGGTGGACGATCAGCGTGTTGGCGGACGGGATGTCGAGGCCGGATTCGATGATGGTGGTGGAGAGCAGCACGTCATAACGCTTGTCGTAGAAGGCGCTCATGCGCTCTTCCACTTCCGATGGCGCCATCTGGCCGTGGGCGGTGATCGGTTTGATTTCCGGCACCTGTTCGCGCAGGAATTGTTCGATATCAGCCAGATCGGCGATGCGCGGCACCACGAAGAAGCTCTGCCCGCCACGATAATGTTCGCGCAGCAGCGCCTCGCGGACCACCACTTCATCAAACGGGCTCACGTATGTCCGCACGGCAAGTCGATCAACTGGCGGGGTGGCGATGATCGACATTTCGCGCAAGCCCGTGAGCGCCATCTGCAGCGTGCGCGGGATCGGCGTGGCGGTGAGAGTGAGCACGTGGACATCGGCCTTCAGCGATTTCAGCCGTTCCTTGTGGACGACGCCGAAACGCTGTTCCTCGTCCACGATCACCAAGCCCAGCCGCTTGAACTCGACCGATTTGGCCAGGATGGCGTGAGTGCCGACGATGATATCCACCGTGCCATCCGCCAGTCCATCGCGCGCGGCCTTGGCATCGGCGGTGTTCACGAGGCGGGAGAGGTGGCGCACTTCGATGGGCAGGCCGACGAAACGCTCGCGGAAATTCTGGTAGTGCTGGCGGGCCAGCAGTGTGGTGGGGCAAACGACGGCGACCTGCATGCCGGACAGCGCGGCGGCATAGGCGGCGCGCAAGGCGACTTCGGTCTTGCCAAAACCGACATCGCCGCACACCAGCCGGTCCATGGGGCGGCCGGAGGTGAGATCGTCCACAACGTCGCCGATGGCCTTCAATTGGTCGTCGGTCTCGGCATAGGGGAAGCGATCGACGAAGGCCGCCATGCCGTGCGGATCGATGCTCACCGGTTCGCCTTCGCGCAGCGCGCGTGCGGCCGCAGTCGCCAGCAATTCGCCGGCAATCTCGCGGATGCGGTTCTTCATCCGCGCCTTGCGCGTGCTCCAGGCGACGCCGCCCAGCTTGTCGAGGCCGACGCCTTCGGAGTCGCTGCCATAACGGGTCAGGACGTCGATATTCTCGACCGGCACATACAGCTTGTCGCCGCCGTCGTAGCTCAATGCCACGCAATCGTGCGGCTTGCCGCCGATGGGGATGGCCAGCAGGCCGTCATACCGCCCGATGCCGTGATCGCGGTGGACGATCAGATCGCCCGGCGTCAGCATCGCCAGTTCGGCGAGGAAGGCATCGGCCTTGCGCGCCGAACGCGCCTTGCGAACAAGGCGGTCGCCCAGCATGTCCTGTTCAGTGAGCAGGCACAGCGGCCCGCGCGGATCGACACGCGTGAAGCCGTGATCGAGCGGCAGCACGGTGAGCACGATCTGACCGGCGGCGGCCAGGCCTTGCGCTTCCTGCCAGTGATCGGCGGTGACGAGGCGCTGAACGCCTTCATCGGCGAGCAGGCCACGCAGGCGTTCGCGGGCGCCGTTCGAATAGCTGGCGAGGATGACACGGTCGCCTTCGCGGCGCCGTTCCTCGATGTGCGCCTTGATCGCGGTGTACACCGGCGGGCCGCCATTGGCCTGGCCAACACGTTCCGGGGCAAAATCGCGGGCCGGCACAGCGTCGCAATCGATGGCAAACAGCGTGCCAGGCGCAACGCTGTGCGAACTGCTGCCGTGGACGGCGTGGGCGATGAGCCGCTCGGCCCACTCTTCGCGGGTGAGGTAGAGCGCATCGGGGGCCAGCGGGCGGTAACTGCCCTTTTTCTGGCTCAACGCGGCGACGCGGTTTTCGTGATAATCGCTGATGGCGTCGAAACGGTCAGCCGCTGCCTTGTCCGCGCCCGCATCGCGCACCACCACATCATCGGCGGCCAGCCAGTCGAACAGGGTAACGAGATCAGGCTCGAACAGCGGCAGCCAATGCTCCATGCCGGCCAGGCGCCGCCCGTCGCTGACGGCTTCGTAGAGCGGGTCGCCCGTGGCGGTGGCGCCGAATTTCTCCAGCCAGCCCGAACGGAAGGCGCGGATGCGATCGGCATCGAGCAGCACTTCGGAGACCGGCAGCAGGTCAAATCCGTCCGCCGGGCCCAGGCTGCGCTGGGTGGCGGGATCGAAACGGCGAATGGATTCAATTTCGTCGCCGAAGAAATCGAGCCGCAGGGCGAACTCCTCGCCGGATGGCATCACGTCCACCAGGCCGCCGCGCAGGGCATATTCGCCCGGCTCCACCACGGTATCGACCCGCACGAAGCCGTTGGCGGCGAGTTTCAGCGCCAGGCTGTTGCGATCAATGCGGCTGCCGGGCTTCAGCCGGGCCGACAGGCTGGCGATGCGGGCGGGGGGCAGGCAGCGCTGGCTGATGGCGTTGACGGTGGTGACGACCAGTTCGGCGCCGCGTTGCGGTTCTGCCAATGCCGCCAGCGCGGCGACGCGTTCGGCGGCGGCCTTCAGCGATGGTGAAGCGCGGTCATAGGGCAGGCAATCCCAGGCCGGCAGCATGGTGATGGCGATTTCGGGTGCGAAATAGGCGGCGGCTTCCGCAACGCTGCGGGCCTGCGCTTCGTCGGCGGCGATGAACCAGGCCCGGCCTTTCGCAGCCCGCGCCACGTCGGCCATCAGCCACGGCAGATAACCGCCGGCACAGCGCGCGAGCATCACCGGCCGCCTGGCTTCGACGAAGCGGGGAAGGTCTATCACTTCACCCCTCTCCCCTCGCGGGAGAGGGAGGGGCCCGCCGCGCAGCGGTGGGAGGGTGAGGGGGTGGGCGGCGCAAGCGGAAACCCCTCACCCCGCTCGCCTGCGGCGAGTCGACCCTCTCCCGCAAGGGGAGAGGGGTTATTTGCTGACTTCGACATAATCGAGTTTCTTCAGAAGCTGCATCTGCTCGCCATCCAGACGGGCCGGCACGGCGGCGGTGCCGAACGCCCAGGCCAGGATATCGACATCCTGTTCTTCCAGCAGTTGTTCGAACCAGGCCAGATCGGCTTCGGTCCAGCTGACGTGGTAGCGGTCGAAGAAACCGCCCACTACCAGATCGGATTCCTTGGTGCCGCGATGCGAACCGCGATACTTGGCCTTGCGGATGCGCAGGTCCCATGGATCGATATGATTGTCGTTCATCTGGCGGCCCTTCAAACACAAATGCCGCGCGGGCGTTTCAAACGGCCAGCGCGGTGCTATCAACGGTGCCATATCATGCGCCCTGCCATCCTCAACCCCCTGTTCGCCGAAGTGGCCGCGCTGAAGGGCGTCGGTTCGGCGCAGGTGCGGCAATTGGCGCGACTGAAGATCACGCGGGCGCTCGATCTGGCGTTCCATCTGCCCACCATGGTGATCGACCGGCTGGCGGTGGACACGGTGGATGAGAGCATGGTGGGCCGCCCGGTGGTGGTGCCACTTACCCCCGCCCGCCATGAGCGTGGTGGCCCGCGCAGCCCCTTGCGGGTGTCGGCAGTGGACCGCGGCGGCCAATGGGTGGACCTGACCTTCTTTGGCCAGACCGCGAGTTGGGCGGCGACCAAGCTGCCCATCGGCGTGGAAAAACGCATTATCGGCAAGCTCGACCGCTATGGCCAGAAACTGCAGATCGCCCACCCTGAAGTGCTGGCGATGGACAGCGCGGCGCCGCCCGGCTTGCGCGAACCGGTTTATCCGCTGACCGAAGGTGTCACCAACCGGCGCATGGGCCAATTGGTGGCCGAGGCGCTGACGCGGGTTCCAGCGCTGGCGGAATGGATCGAGCCGAGCGTGATCGCGCGTTACGGCTGGGCCAGCTTTGCTGAGTCGCTCCATGCCGCGCACCGTCTCGAAGGCGGGCGCGATCGGCTGGCGTATGACGAACTGCTGGCCAACCAATTGGCGCTGCTGCTGGTCCGCGCCGATACGCGGGCGCGGCGCGGGCGGGCATTGGCGGGGACAAGCCGGCTGGTGCAGCCGCTGATGGACAGCCTGCCGTGGCAGTTGACCGGGGCGCAGAGTCGCGTAATCGGCGAAATCACCGGCGACATGGCGCAGGCCCAGCCGATGCTGCGCCTGCTGCAGGGCGATGTGGGATCGGGCAAGACTCTGGTTGGCCTGATCGCCATGCTGACGGCGGTGGAGGCCGGCACGCAGGCAGCCTTGCTGGCGCCCACCGAAATCCTCGCCCGCCAGCACATGGCCACGCTCACCAAGCTTGCTGCCGGACTGCCGGTGCGGATCGAACTGCTTACCGGCCGTGACAAGGGCAAGGCGCGCGAGGAGTTGCTGGCTGATCTGGCGGCGGGGCGGATCGATATCCTGGTCGGCACCCACGCCATTTTCCAGGAAGCGGTGGCCTATGATGATCTGGGCTTGGTCGTAGTGGATGAGCAGCACCGGTTCGGCGTTGCTCAACGGTTGATGCTGGCCAACAAGGGCCGGGTGCCGCCGCACGTGCTGGCGATGACCGCGACGCCGATTCCGCGCAGTCTGGCACTGACGCGGTTTGGCGAAATGGATCAGAGCCAGATCGACGAACGCCCACCCGGCCGCCAGCCGATCGAAACGCGGGTGACAGGCCGCTTCGAGGACGTAGCGGCCGGCCTTGCCCGCCATGTCGAGGGCGTTGGCCAGGCCTATTGGGTGTGCCCGCTTGTGGATGGCACCGAGGATGCGGACGAAGCGGCGGCCACCACGCGCGCGGCGTTCCTGAAAGGGCGGCTGGGCGAAGGGCGGGTTGGCCTGGTGCATGGCAAGATGAAGGGGTCAGACAAGGATGCGGTGATGGCCGATTTCGCGGCCGGCCGGCTGGCTGTGCTGGTGGCGACGACGGTGATCGAGGTGGGGGTGGACGTGCCCAATGCCACGCTGATGATCATCGAGGCGGCGGAGCGGTTCGGGCTGGCGCAGTTGCACCAATTGCGTGGCCGGGTCGGGCGTGGCGCGGGCCACAGCGTGTGCATGTTGCTGCGCGGTGAGGAGCTGTCGGAGACCGCGCGCAGCCGGCTGAAGCTGATGCGCGAGACCAATGATGGCTTCCGGATCGCCGAGGAGGATCTGAAACTGCGCGGCGCCGGCGAGATATTGGGCACGCGCCAATCGGGGGAGGAGGCCTTCCGTTTTGCCGATCCCGAACGCGTGCAGAAATTCGTCACCATGGCGCGCGATGATGCGCGATTGCTGTTCGATCGCGATGGCGGGCTGGATGGGGCGCGGGGGCAGGCGGCGCGGGCGCTGCTGTATCTGTTCGAGCGCGATGCAGGGGTGGCGTTATTGCGGAGTGGGTGACTGCTCCCCTCCCGCCTGCGGGAGGGGCTGGGGGTGGGTGCGTGCCGCTGGGGCCGATGTTTGAGTTTGCGGGCGCGGCCGGCGGCCAAGCCGCCGAGTCCGCTGTGTGTGTCCAGGAAGAAGAAAGGAAGTGCGTGGCGGAGCCACGCCGTCAGACGAGTCGAAAACGGCAGCCTGAGGGCCGCCGTTTTCGCTCGCTGGCCGATCTTGCCCGAGTCCGGGCGCAACGCTGTGCGTTGCGACCTGGCCAGGCTGCGATGCGATCACGCCGCCTGTAAGCCGGGTTCTGTCCAGAGCCATAAAGCCCCTGGGCGACCATTCTTCTCGGACGGCGGTTGCCCGCCGCCTCCAGCAACCAACCCGGATGACTGGGCCGGTTCCTGCCCTGCCGGATTGCTCCGGCGCGCCATCCCTATTCGGTCTTGCTCCCGGTGGGGTTTGCCGTGCCGCTTTGGTTGCCCATCGCGCGGTGCGCTCTTGCCGCACCGTTTCACCCTTGCCTGTCCTCTGTTGCCAGAGCCATCGGCGGTCTCTTCTCTGTGGCACTGTCCCTGATCCGGGTTACCCCGAACCGCCGGGTGTTACCCGGCACCGCGTTCCGTGGAGCCCGGACTTTCCTCGGCAGATTTGCACCTGACGCGGTCGCCCAACGACGTGATCGCGCTTTGCCATTGCCA
>Ga0075157_10001807_pt1 | contig 12979 bp, 16 predicted proteins | sample JI81BgreenDNA_FD_70967 | JGI IMG/M metagenome (GOLD analysis project Ga0075157, IMG submission 70967) | Wastewater effluent complex algal communities from Wisconsin, to seasonally profile nutrient transformation and Carbon sequestration -... | ecosystem: Engineered > WWTP > Effluent > Algae...
GTTGAAACCGTATCTATAGGACTCACTTGCAGCGAATTGCATGTTTGGGAGTTCCATACCAAAGGGATAGTAATCTCCACTTCAATTTTCAAAGAACGTTTTTCTACCATACTCAAGATAAAAAGAAAAAAGCATTTAACATGAAATTATTTAAAAACTAAAAAAAGCAGTTCAAAAAATTGCCCATTTTTTTAGACTTTTTACCTTTAGCTCACTTTTGTTGATAAAAGTTTAGTAAATTGGTTTATTTTATTTGTTTATTTATATATTATCAACGAATTGAGTTTTTTGAACTATTTAGTACTCCAAAAGATAAAAATTACCTTTATAGATAATTTATGGATAAAATATAGATATATTTGTAAAAAAATATCCTTATCTGTAATTAAAATGTCTTTACTCAAAAAACTACATTTTGACTTTGATACGAATCAAGTTATTCTTAAAAAAATAGCTAAAATTGACGCCTTCCAAAGCGGATGGGAAATCTTGGAACAAAAAGAGAATCGATCTCTTAAAGAACTTCATAAAATTGCTACTCTCCAAAGTATAGGTTCTTCTACTAGGATAGAAGGTAGTAGGCTATCAGATGATGAAGTACAACATTTACTCAAAAATTTAAAAATAACAAAACTCAAAACACGAGATGAAGAAGAAATTGCAGGATATTATGAGGTTTTAGAATTGATTTTTGAACAATATTCTTTTATTGATTTTACAGAAAGTAATATTTTACAGTTTCATCATTTATTACTCAAACACAGCCAAAAAGATCAAAGACACAAAGGAACTTATAAAAATCTCTCCAATGAAGTGGTGGCTACTTCGCCTGCTGGAGGTAAAAAAGTGATTTTCAAAACCACACCTCCACACTTGGTTGCTAAAGAGATGCAAGAACTGATTGATTGGACAAACGAGCAACTCTCAAAAAAAGATATTCATCCATTACTCATCATTGCTGTTTTTGTTTATGAATTTTTATCTATACATCCCTTTCAAGATGGAAATGGGCGTTTATCTCGTTTATTAACTACTTTTTTACTACTCAAAGAAGGCTATCAATTTATTACCTATATTTCATTTGAAAATCAGATAGAACAACAAAAAAAAGATTATTATGAGGCTTTGATGGATGGACAAAAGAATCGTTACCAAGAAAATGAAAATATTAAAAGTTGGGTTTTATTTTTCTTAAACTCTTTAGAGGTTCTTTTAGTCAAGTTGGATAAAAAATACCAAGAATTCTTACAAAAAGCTACTTATTTGAATGAAAGACAAAAACAAATTTTAGCTTTTATTGAAGAACATCAACCTGTGAAATTAGCTGATATAACAAGTCATTTCCCCCATGTATCAATTCATACCATCAAAAAAGATATTCAAGTTTTACAAAAGGAAAAGAAAATAGAAAAAATGGGAGAGTATAAAGGTTCTATTTACATGATTCCTTCAAAATTTTAGATAGATATTCAGTATGATTATTGAATATTAGCAAATTGTTCTTGTTTTTCAAACTACAAGAATATAGAGCTAATACTATAAATATTTTGTTCATTATTTTATAGTTAAAATACCCCATTTACCATCTAATTGAACTGGAGCAACACCTTCTGAAAATAATTTAACACAGTCATATGTTGGGAGGATGATTTCTTTTCCTTTTTGATTGATTACTCCAAATTTATCATTTACCATCATAAATGCTACTCCTTTGTGGAAGGGTGATATAGCAAGATATTTGGAAAATATTAATTCTTTTCCTGTTTTATCAATAATAATAAGCTTTCCATCTAATTTAGCAACAAATGAAACTTGTTCATGATTATACACAATTTCATCATATTTAATAGACCATATTTCTTTTCCTGTTTCGTCAATTAAACCCCATTTTTTACCTAACTGAACTTCTGACAAACCTTCCTTAAAAGGGCTGATATAGTCATATTTGAATGGTATGACTTCTTTCCCATTATAATCAACTACTCCATATTTATGGTTGGGTAATTCTGCAATAAATAGTTTCTTTGTAGAATAAATTAGGTCTTGAAATATTGGGGAAATAACTTCTTTTCCAGTCCTATCAATTAAACCTTTTCTAGCATTTTTTTCTATCACAGCAAATCCATTTTCAAAAGGGTAAGTCCTATCATATTGAAAGGGTATAACTTCTTTTCCTGTTTTATCAATGAATCCAAACCCCCATTGATGAAGCCTTTTTACTGAAGACAAACCTTCAGAGAATCTGGATACTAATTCATATTGAGGGACTATGACTTCTTTTCCTGTTTTATCAATAAATCCCCATTTGCTATTTAATCTAATGACAGCTAATCCTTCTGAAAATCCTAAAGTAGATTCATATTTGCAAGGTATAACTTCTTTTCCTATTTTATCAATGAATCCCCATTTGCCATTTAATTGAACAGTAGCTAATCCTTCTGAAAATCCCATTATTTTTTCGTATTTTAATGGTATAATCTCTTTTCCTGTTTTATCAATACAACCCCATTTATTATTTAATTTTACAAGGATGGTATATTGTGAATAATTATATTCTACTGGTGTATAGTACATTTTATTCAGTAAAGAATCTGATAAATCAATCCCATCATAATTTTGGTAAAAAAATACAATTTTATCATATTTAGGTGGACACACTTCTTCTCCAAGCTTATTAATTAAACCTTCTTTATTGTTCAATGTTGTTAAAGCCAAACCTTTTTTAAAAGGAGCTATATCATCATAAAACAATGCCTCCTTTTTTACCCACTTGAAACTTATATTTTGAGCATATCCATTTGTAAAAAACAAATTGAATGCTAATATTTTTATTAGAAATTTCATTTAGTAATATAATTTACTTTGCTTCCTTTTTAGTAGTTTGTGGTTTATACTCTTTACCCAATATTGTAGATTTATCTGTATCATTCAAAGCCTTTTATTAAACAGTATAAAGAATGATTATTGATGGTTTTTTATATATTCACTTTTTAAGCCAAATATTGGTTGTATTTCTACTCCTGATAATGATAAATAAAATAAGAGTTGTGAACGATGATGTATTTCATGTTCGAGTAATAAATTAAGCCATTTGAAAATTGAGATTTGATTTCCATTTAATGATTTTATAGATTGTTGGAAAAAAGCATCATCTTTTGATTGAAGGAAGTCAAGTGTTTGTAAAAAGACCGTTTCATATAAATGATTAGCTCCTTGTTTATTATTATAATTTTCAATATTTGAATGATCATATATGTGTGTGCCTGATTTCAATTTTTCAATAAACAAATCTCTTTCTATTAATCCAATATGTCCAACTAATTCATAACTTGACATTTTGTTTTCAAAAGGTTTTAGATATGCAAGCTCTCTTAAATGTAAAAGTGTTCTGCTTTTCACACCTTTATAAATAGAAATAATTTCAGATTTCATGATATATAAATATTATTTTATGGATAGACTTTAATACTTTGATAATTCTGTGGTATAATTGCAATAGACTTTCACAGCCTTTCCCAACTCATTCAATTCAAAAACTTCAGAAGCTATTCTCCCACTAACAGAGGTATAATACAAAACAATTGTATTGAGTCCTACAAAATAATTATGAAGTTTAAAATGTAAATCAGGGTATGTTTTTAGCCCTATTTCAAAATATTTGCGTAAATCTGCTATATTTTTAATCACTCCCAAGTCGTTGAATTTTAGAGCATGAATAAAAGGCGAATAAAACTCTAATTCATCTGCATAATGAGTTATAATCTTTTCTAAATCATGGCTATTCCAAGCTGTTATCCACTCTTCTGCAAATATTTTTGCTGTATTCATTTCCATAATTTATGATTTTAGAATATTTAAAAATGATTCAAAAGCTCCTACATTTTCTTTGTTCTGTTTTGCCATAATCCTTGTAATTTGTGTTAAATGTGTAAGATCATGTGTTGCCCATGTTGAAATGAGTTGTTTCAGTGTTACTTCTCCAATTTTGGGGTGAATAGCTATTTTATCGAAATCCTTATCCTGAAGATTAAAGCCTTTTAGGGTATTGAGGCTACTTTTTCGAGAATTTTTAAATAATTCTATCAGGTTTTCCAATGTATTGCCTTGAGCCATTTCAAAATGGACATTCATATCCACAGTAGTAAGAACTCTCTCTTGCCCATCAGATAAAATAATTTGAGCTCTTGGAATCCAGTTAGTTTGTTCACAAACTATTAAATGAGCCACCACATCCTTAACAGTCCAAGTGTTTTCACTTTCTTTAGCCATAATCCACTCATCATCAAGACTATCAAGCAATGTTGAAATTACAGCAGGTGTATTTTCAAGTATTTCTAATAATTTTTCTAATGAAAATTTCATAAACTAAGAATGTTGATATGGTTTAAATCGTATTTAACTGTTTTTTAGAAATTCATCTGTGAAATGTTCTTTAGATTTAGGTTTGGAAAATTTTGAAGTGTTGTACTCTCCAGAACTACCTTTTGCAATCGAAAGAGTATTCCATTCTTTTGTACGCATTTTACCAATCATTACAATTTGCCCAACATGATAAGGATAATGGGCAAGTTGTCGGTTGATAGCCTCTAAAACAGTATGACCTTGATTTCGAATATAAACAATCCTTTCAAGATCATTATTTGTCAAAGATTTTAGTGTATTTAAGAATACAGCCCAGCCCGTATTCCATTTTTCTATCATTTCTTGCTTAGAAACAATATCATTTTCAAATTCTGCATCACGATTTCTCCATTCTTTTTCCCCATCTGTTGTGAGAAAATCTGTCCATCTACTTAACATGTTACCCCACAAATGCTTTACTATTATAGCAATGCTGTTGCTATCTTTATCATATTGCCAAAAAAGTTTTTCATCCGAAATTTGAGCAAATGTTTTCTCACCAAGCATTTTATAGTACTCAAATTGCTTAATTGCACTTTCTAAATATTCTGATTTCATAGCCTTATCTTTTATAGTAAAATATTAAGGATGATTTTGCTATTACATTTTGCTCCAACATAAATCCAACTAAAGCAGGGTTCGCATAAGCATCTAAACCCAATTTATCTGTTTTTAATGCATAAACAGTTACTATATATTTATGAAAACCATGTCCTTCAGGTGGGCATGGTCCTCCATATCCTTGTATTTTGAAATCTGTTATACTTTGTATAGAACCCATAGGAGTAGCGTTTAAGGATAAATTGCCCGCACCCGATTTTAACTCTTTAATTGTTGGTGGAATATCAAAAATTAACCAATGCCACCATCCACTGCCTGTTGGAGCACTTTCATCAAAAATTGTAACAGCGAAACTTTTGGCATTGTTAGGAGCATTTTCCCAAAATAATTGTGGAGATAAATTTTTGCCATTACAACCAAAACCATTAAATATTTGCTTTTCTGTAGCCTGACCACCTAATTCGTTACTTTTGAGTGTGAATGTTTGAGCTAATAATGTATGATTGATAAACATTATTAATATTAAAATCTGATATTTCATATCTGTATTATATTAGAAGTTTAGATTTTCAATAATTACAGCAGTTGCTCCACCCCCACCATTGCAAATAGCGGCTACTCCATATTTTCCACCTTCTTGGCTTAATACGGAAATAAGTGTACACAATATTCTTGCACCAGAAGCACCTAATGGATGCCCCATTGCTACAGCCCCACCATAAATGTTTATTTTGTTTTTTGCGATGCCAAGAATTTCCTGATTTGCTAACACCACAGCAGCGTATGCTTCATTTATTTCAAAATAATCAATATCATTAATTGCCATTTGGGCTTGTTTTAGAGCTTTCTGGATGGCAATAGCAGGAGAAGTTGTAAACCATTCTGGCTCTTGTGAAGCATCAGCATAAGCAATGATTTTAGCCAAGGGTTTTAAATCGTACTTTTCTACTGATTCTTTGGAAGCTAAAAGTATTGCTGCTGCACCATCATTGATATTACTTGCATTAGCAGCCGTAATCGTTCCATTTTCCTCAAAAACAGGCTTTAATTTTGAGACTTTTTCTGGAATAACCTTTGAAACATCCTCATCCTCCTTGAAAACCATTTCACCATTTTTTTCTTTAAAGGTTATAGGTATAATTTCTTTATCAAATTTTCCACTTTTAAAAGCTTCAGCAGCTTTTTCATAAGATGCTAATGCATATTCGTCTTGTTGCTCTCTCGATAATTTATATTTACGAACACACATCTCAGCAGAATTTCCCATGTGAAGTTTATTATAAACATCTGTCAAACCATCTTTCAATAACCCATCAATAAAAGTTTCATTTCCAAGTTTAGTGGTTTTGCGTAAATAAGCGTAATGAGGAGCATTACTCATACTTTCCATACCACCTGTAACAATTAAATGCTCTAAACCTAATTGAATTTGTTGTGCACCAATCGTTGTCGCTTTTAAACCTGAAGAACATACCTTATTAATGGTTGTAGCATCCACATGATCTGGAATTTGAGCAAACTTTGCAGCTTGTCTTGCTGGTGCCTGCCCTAAACCTGAGGAAAGAACATTTCCCATATAAACAGAGTCAATGGTTGTGGTCATCACACCAGCCGAAATAAGAGCTTCTTGAATGGCAATAGCACCTAGTTCTGTTGCTGAGTAATTACTGAGCAAACCCATAAATCCGCCTATAGGAGTTCGTTTTGCTGATACTATAAATACTTCTTTCATGTGTTTTTTCTTTTATTTTTATAAAATATACCAATCGGTATATTTTATAAAAATATTTTAAAATTAAAAGTTCCTTGTGTTTTTTACTTTTATTAAAATAAGATAACTAATGAGTTAAGATATGTAAATGTAGAAAGGTCAATCAAAAATTGGGTTACTCTGATAGTTCAAAAGTTTTCGCTAATAGTCCATTTTTGCTTTGAAATTGCTTCGGTGATAGTCCAGAATACTTTTTAAACTCATTACTAAAAGCCGATAAATTCTCATAGCCAAGTTCAAGGTAAATTTCTGATGGTCGTTTATAAAGGTAAAGAAGAGATTTTGCTTGTTCCATTTTGAGGTTTGTAAAATATTTTTGTGGTGACATATTATATATTTCCGCAAAATGTCTTTTGAAAGTAGAAATGCTCATATTACACAAAAAAGCAAATTCTTCAATAGTCAAGCCTTTATGGGAGTTTAATTCAACGATTTGTTTAAGTTTAACATTTTTTGTGTTTGTTAAAGCTTGTTTTACAAATTTTTGAAATACCTCAGGGTGCTTTGAGCTAATATAACTCAAAATCTCTTGAACCTTTAAATCATTCATTTCAGTATTGTTCTCTTTATGTAAAAGTTTTAGTGAATGACTAAAGTTCTTTAAGAAATCATCCTTAAAAATTTTAAAAATAGAACAGGATTCTACATTTTGGTCTTGAAAAAGCTTTTTTTTGGTACAAAAATCTAAAAGAATTTTGTTATCAAAAAATATCAAAATAGCCTTGTATTGACTATTTTCTGCCATTCTCTCTGTCATCAAAACACTCCCACTTGTAAGCATCAATATTTCTTGATTGGTAACGATTTCATGCTCTGTTGCTGTTTGGACTTCTTTCACTCCTTGTTCAAGCAAACAGAACATATTTTTAGTAAAAATAACTTTATTCTTTTCTGAAGACTTATTGCTAGAATAAAAGTGTATTATTACTCCCTCGTTACCCAAATGAAAATCATCAGGTAATATGTGAATATCCTTATCTACCATTATTTTCTATTTTTTGTTCTCTAAAAATTATAGTCAAGGAAAAGAAATTACTTAGAATTTCCAAAAATCATACACTTTTCTAAACTCATATTAAATGTTACAACATTTAACTATTACTGTTTTATGGAGTTTTTTCACAAAACTTACATATTGTTTTTTATCATAAAAGCCTTTTATTTTTATCCAATCGAAGAAAAGTTTTTGAAAAAAAAGAATATTAGAATGATTTTATTTTTAGACTTATAGCAATACTAAATAAGTTTTTATTTATGAGGTTGTCTAAGATTATAGAATGATGAAAAAAGATGTTCAAAAGGTATAAATTTGTTTTGCGAACTAAAAAAAACACCCAATGAACATCCTAGACAAAGATACAATAAAAACAAGGATATTACCGAAATTATCGATTGGAAAAAGAGGCAAAAGATGTAGTGAAGAAGTTTTAATAGGGATTATAGAATTAATTTTATATCGTTTAACCACCAAATTGTCAATGGCGTTATTTGCCCATAAAGATGTATTTACAAGAATCATACAGCTATAAAACAGTGTTTTATCATTTTCATCGTTGGTCAAAATTAGGGATATGGCAAAGCATTTGGATAGAACTTCTGTCCTCAAATAAAAAAATATTAAACTGTTTAAGTCTTCAATTAGATGGCAGTCAAACAGTGGTGAAAGGAGCTATAGAGTCTGTGGGTTATCAAGGGAGAAAAAAGGCTAAGACAAGTAATCAATTATTTCTTTGTGATAAGAATGGGGTTATTTTGAGTTTTTCAGAAGTCATGTCAGGGCATCATCATGATGTGTATCAAATCCAAAAACAGTTTAAAATTCTCCTAGAAAAACTCATGATGTTGGGTATTGAAGTGAATGGTTTAATCATTAATGCAGATGCTGCTTTTGATTGTGTGGAACTCAGAAAAATGTGTGCTCAATATGGAATTGAATGTAATTTCAGGTTTAATCCTAAAAATGGTAAAATTAATGAAAGAAATGACTATTATAGCTTTGCTGAGCTCACTGTGTTTGGTTGATGAACAATTTTATACACATCGTTATGTCATTGAAAGAACCTTTGCTTGGATGGATGCTTTCAAAATATTACTGATTAGGTTTGAAAAAACTACTCAGAATTGGATAAGTTTTATCCTTTTAGCTTGTATTACAATAACTATCAGGCAATTTAAATAATGTTAGACAAGCTCATTAAAAACAAAAATTTATCTTATCAAGTATTTCTATTATTTTTAATGAATTTGGCGAGATTTGCCTTATTGCTAGACATTGGCATTTTAGAAGATGGTCATCAGAGAGTTTAATAGAACAGGTATTGCATGAATAGAATATCTTAGTGAGACAACAAAGCAAATATTCAAGTAGTCCCAGTGTTTTAATGATAAATTATCAGTGCTTATTCCATCAAACAATTAGGAGTGGATGGACGTGTGAAAATTAAAGAAAGGAAACGACGTATCATCACAGATACAATTGGAAATTTAATGGCAGCAAAAGTACGTGCTGCTCAACTCCATAATAGCAAGTCAGCCAAACTAGTTTTATTGGAGATTTATAAAAACAGATTCAATTTTCCTTGTATCAAAGTCTTGTTTGCAGATAAGGGATACAGAGGAAATAGGCTGATTAGATGAAAAAACATCTCAAAATACAGTTAGAAGTAGTCAAAACATATACCAGACCTTCCAATGATCGAAAATGATGATACAGCTTCAAAGATGGATAGTGGAACATTCCTTTGTGTGGTTGAATCACTATAGACGATTGAGTAAAGATTTTGAATGTTTAACGTCTGTGGCTGAAGTTTTTATTTAAGTAATAGATTTATATTGGAAAGAAAAATAACATGTTACCCAAAATCACAATTATTACTCCCAGCTATAATCAAGGGCACTTTTTAGAACAAACAATAGACTCTGTATTAAGCCAAAATTATCCTGATTTGGAGTATATGGTTATTGATGGGGGAAGTGTAGATAATTCTATTGAAATCATCAAAAAGTATGAAAAATACTTAACTTACTGGGTCAGTGAAAAAGATAATGGACAAAGTGATGCAATCAATAAAGGTTTACAAAGAACAACAGGAGAAATTGTAAACTGGTTAAATTCAGATGATTATTATGAAAAAGAGACATTAAGTATTATTGGAAATTCTTTTAGAAATCATCAGATTAATGTAGTGTGTGGTAGAAGCAGAATCTTTTATGATGAAGGTAATCAGACTTCTCATTTTTCATCAGGAACAGATATTTATAAGCATAATTTAGCCAAAACAATTGGTTGGGCTCGTATAGACCAGCCAGAAACTTTTTTTAGAGTTTCTGCTATTCATCAAATGGGATTGTTGAATGAAAAATTTCATTATGTAATGGATAAGGAGTGGTGGATTCGTTATTTACTTTTGTTTGGATTAGATAATATTCTACAAATAGATGATATTTTAGTCAATTTCAGACTACATGGCAACTCAAAAACAGTTTCACAACAAAAAAACTTTCAAATAGAGACCAATAGTTTATTTTATGAATTAGCCACAATAAAAAATCTCACAGATAAAAGAGTTTTTTTAAGTAATCTTTCTGAAATTAAGAAAAAAGTTAATCATGATTTTTATAGTAAAATTGATAAAGACTTAATTGAAAAGGTGATTAACTACTATTTGCTTTATAAAGCAGATGAGTATTACTACTTTGGAAATACCCAAACGGCGAAAAAATGTTTAAAAACCATAAATGAAAATCTGTTAGAGATTGTAGACAGAAAACTTTTCAAAGAACTAAATCAGAAAGTTAATATTCCTGCTTTTCTGATAAAAATACTTCGTTTTCTTAAAAGCAAAATGCCACAAAATACTTGATGTGTTGTTTTTGAAAAATGTTTTTGATAGTTTTGCCTACCAATTGATAAAACCATGTGGATTGAAATTTTTAAATCAAAAATACATCGAGTTAAAGTAACACAAGCCGAATTACATTATGTAGGAAGTATCACGATTGATGAAGCATTGATGGAGGCAGCGAATTTGATAGAAGGAGAAAAAGTACAGATTGTCAATGTAAATAATGGTGAGAGACTTGAAACTTATGTGATTCGTGGTGAACGAAACTCTGGTGTAATCTGTTTGAATGGTCCTGCAGCAAGGAAAGTACAAGTAGGAGATGTTATTATTATTATTGCTTACGCTCTGATGGACTTTGAGGAGGCGAAAACATTTAAACCTACGCTTGTTTTTCCAGACGAAAACAACAGACTGCCTTAAAATCAAGAAGCAACCAAATCATTTGGTTGCTTCTTGTGCTATAAATCTAAATGTATCATTTTTTATAATTACTTTTCATGTATCGTATACTTTTATTGGGTTCGGGTGGACGTGAACACACTCTGGCTTGGAAAATGGCTCAAAGTCCTCTTTGTGAGAAACTTTGGGTAGCTACTGGTAATGCAGGCACAGCTCAAATAGCTGAAAATGTAAATATATCACCTTTAGACTTCCCTACAATCGCATCATTCTGTATTGAAAATGAAGTTTCTTTGGTAATTGTAGGTAATGAAGACCCTTTGGTTGCAGGCATCAGAGATTATTTTCAGGAAAATGAACAACTAAAAAATATCGGCTTGATAGGTCCTGATAAACATGGAGCAATGCTTGAGGGAAGTAAAGACTTTGCTAAACTCTTTATGTTTGAAAACAATATCCCAACGGCTGCTTATCAGACATTTACATCTGATAATTTAGAACAAGCCTTGCGATATGTTTTTAATCAGGCTCTGCCCATTGTACTGAAAGCAGATGGTTTAGCAGCAGGAAAGGGTGTTGTTATTTGTCAAACTTATAAAGAAGCGGAAATAACCCTCAGAGAAATGCTTGTAGATAAAAAATTTGGTAATGCAAGCTCTAAAGTGGTTGTAGAACAATTTTTGGAGGGAATAGAGTTATCAGTTTTTGTATTGACAGATGGTAAAAATTATAAAATCCTTCCTGAAGCCAAAGATTATAAACGAATTGGGGAAAAAGATACAGGACTCAATACAGGTGGAATGGGGGCTGTTTCGCCAGTACCCTTTGCTGATGCTCAATTCTTGAAAAAAGTAGAAGATAGAATCATTAAGCCTACACTTGAGGGACTCCAAAAAAGAAATATTCATTATGTAGGTTTTATTTTCATAGGCTTGATGAAAGTAGGGCAAGAACCTTATGTGATAGAATATAATTGTAGAATGGGAGACCCTGAAACAGAAGTAGTTATGCCAAGAGTAGAAAATGATTTGGTTGAACTTTTTGCATCTACAGCAAAAGGTCGTTTGAACGAAATCACGCTCAAAATTAATCCACAAACAGCTACTACCATTATGCTGGTTTCGGGAGGCTATCCAGAAAAATATGAATCAGGGAAAGAAATAACCAATATTCCTGAAGTAAAAAATGTAATACCCTTTCACGCAGGTACACGTCAAGAAAATGGTAAAATTCTAACAAATGGTGGGAGAGTAATGGCTTTGACGGCTTTTGGAAAAGACATACAGGAGGCTCTTCAAAAATCAAATCTAGCAGCCCAAACCATTGATTTTGAGAAAAAATATTATCGTAGAGATATTGGCTTAGATTTGCTTTAAAACTTATCGAATAGCTGCATAACCTTTCAATAGCCATCCTACCAGTAGGGTGGCTATGGTTTGTATCCCTAAAATTACAAACGAAGGGGTAAGATACTCCCAAAAACGGGCATCTTTAGTGTATGTTTTAAAATGAGCAAAAGACCACCAACAACGCCATTCTAAGGCACAAGGACTGCATTTATAACAATACTTTGTATCGTAATCAAAGAAAAGTTTCAAGGAAAAATATACAGGTATAAGCACTAGCAGTGTAGCTATAAAAACCCAATTATTACGCTGTTTGGCTTTTTCTACACTTTTGGAGGCTGTTATCAGGTCATCAGGAATAACGCTATGCCGTAAAATCCAGATGGCAATAAGTGTTGCAATACTTCCACTAATCCAAAATAGATGTTCAAATGTAATTTTTAAGAGCCATTTACTTTTGATAGCATAAGGGGTAAGCCACTGGGCATTTGCCCAACTTGCTCCATAATTACAAAGTAAAAAAACAACACCAAAGAATAATAAACGAGCAAACCATTTGGCTTTAAGAGTAGGAGCAACAAATTCTTCATAGACATCTTTTATAAATCCCCAGCCAATTTGTACACTCTCTAATACTTTATACCAAACTTTATCTT
>Ga0075157_10001812_pt1 | contig 12954 bp, 15 predicted proteins | sample JI81BgreenDNA_FD_70967 | JGI IMG/M metagenome (GOLD analysis project Ga0075157, IMG submission 70967) | Wastewater effluent complex algal communities from Wisconsin, to seasonally profile nutrient transformation and Carbon sequestration -... | ecosystem: Engineered > WWTP > Effluent > Algae...
GAACCCTCGGTTGTTTGTCTGGCGTGTGCCACGCCGGGGGTTCGAATCCCTCCGACCCCGCCACGAAAAGAGCGTGTGCCGAACCCTCAGTTGTTTGTCTGGCGTGTGCCACGCCGGGGGTTCTTGTAGCACGGCAGCTGTCATAAGCGGCTTGCCCAATCATTCGGGTATGGGCACAACTGGCGCGTGATGCGCTTTGGCCTTTCCCTGTTTGCCGGGGCTGCCCTGTCTGCTCTGCCGGTGGCAGCAGCATTGCAGCCGCCCAAGCCGTTGATCAGGGCGGAACTGCCGGATCGCGCCGCACAATTGGCGCGCACCTATGGTGCGATCTGCCGCAATGACGACATGGGGCTGGCAGCGATGAACAGCCGCGCCGCCGCGCAAGGCTTCACGCCGCAGCCGGATCGCACGCGAACCAGCCGCCGCGCCTTCGGCAAGAACATGGTGGTCACCGAATTGCTGCTGTTGTTCCCGGCCGGCGATCCTGCAAAACCGGCCTTGCTGTCCGCCATGCTCACCGAAGAGCGTAACGAATCCGGCCAGCCAATCGAATGGGCCTGCGAACTGCGCCTGCCGGCCAGCGGATTTGCCGTGCCGCCTGCCGAAGCCAAGGCGGTGTTCAAGATCGTCCGCACCATCCTGGCGCGCCCCGATTGGCAGGTGGAAACCGCGAAAACGCCGATGGGCCCGATGACCGGGAGCAGCCGCAACGATGAAGGCTTTGAAGAAACCTATGCGGGCACCATGGGATCCCACCTGCTTGGCCGCCGGCCCATGCCTGGCGGCGGCGTGGTCACCATTCCGCGCCCGCAATGAACGGCGACACCGATCCGGCCAGCCCGGCGCCGGCTGGCCGGCATGATTGCCGCCCACGGCGACAATTCCCTGTATCAGCAGGCGCAGGTGCTTGCCGCCTGGGGGGACAAGGCAGGCGCCCTGACGGCGCTGGAAAAGGCACGTGCCACCGGGGATGCCGGCATCATCTACATGCGCAGCGATCCGTTGCTGGATGGATTGCGCGGCGATCCCCGTTTCAAATCCCTGCTGCAGACGTTCCATTTTGACTGACACCGCCGCACTGGCCGGGCTGTTCGCGAGCGCCTTCCTCGCTGGCTCCATCCTGCCGGCCCAATCGGAAGCCGTGCTGGCCGCACTGCTGTTGAGCGGCGGGCAATCGCCCACGCTTCTGGTGCTGGTCGCCACGCTGGGCAATGTCGGCGGTGCGGTGTTCAACTATGGGCTGGGCCGATCGGCCGACCATTTCCGCCACCACCGCTGGTTCCCGCTGTCGGCCGCGGGCTGGGAACGCAGCGCGGCGCTGTTCAACCGCTGGGGCATCGCCAGCCTCTTGCTCAGCTGGCTGCCCATCGTGGGCGATGGCTTCACCGTTCTGGCCGGTGCCGCGCGCACGCCCTTCCCGCTGTTTCTTACGCTGGTGACGCTGGCCAAGGGCGGGCGGTATCTCGCGTTGGCCGCTGCCGTCGCCGCGTTCTGAAGCCGGCCACGAAAAAGGGGGCCGTGCGGCCCCCTTTCCCTTTGCTTTGATGGTTCGGCGCGATCAATATTTGATGCGGATGCGCGCATAATAGAGACCGCCGTTGAACCCGAATGGGCCGCCGGTGTTCGGATAGATTTCACCGCTGTTGGTGCCGCCCGTTGACAGGAAGAGCCGGTTGTCTGGCGAGTCCTTGATCTTGTCAGGATAGGCGTTGAACAGGTTCGATGCGCCAACCGACAGGGTGAAATGTTCGGCGAACGTATAGCTGACATCGAGATCAGTGGTGAACTTCGCGCCGAAAAGCTGGCCGGGATAGCCGATTTCTTCAACCCACGAGCCGTAATAGGACTCGCGCACAGTGATACCGAACCCGTTGCTCTGCCAATTGAGCGTCAGGTTGGCGCGGTGGTTGGGCGCCAGGTTGCGAATGTTGGCGATCAACGCCGGGCTGATGACGTTGGGATCGAACCTTGGCACAGTGGATTTGTTGTAGTTGTAGGCCAGAATTGCGCTGGCCTTGCCGCCCATCGCATCACCGCGCCAGCTGCCCACGATGTCGATACCGCGGGTGCGGGTATCAAAGCCGTTGGTGAAGTAGTTCACCGCGCCGCCGTCGCCCACGGCCGCAAGCGCCGGTTCGGCGGCAATATCGGCGGCCGTCACGTTGAAGTTCTGGCTGATCCCGATGCGGTTGGTCACCTTGATGCTGTAGGCATCAACCGTCAGGCTGAACGCGTCGGAAGGCGTCAGCACGAAACCCAGACCAAAATTGGTCGAACGTTCCGGCCGCAGCGATTGCGCGCCGAAATATTGCGCGATGTTGCTGGTCACCGGATAGGTGCCCACCTGCACCTGGTCACCGGCCACGAAGGTGGTGGTGAGGATGGCGGTGTTGTTCTGGCCCGGCGATGGGGCGTGGAAGCCGGTGCCGGCGGTGCCGCGGATGGCCAACATGTCGGCCACTTCCCAACGGAAGTTGCCCTTGGCCACGAACGCGCTGCCGAACGTGTTGTAGCTTTCAAACCGGCCCATGGCGCCAAGGCTGAGGGTTTCGGTCACGTCGGCTTCGAGACCGGCATACACGCCATAGCTTTGCTGGCTGCGCGAACCGGCAAAGGTCGGGCTGGTACCACCATAACCCGAAGCGCCGGGTCCCTTGGTGGTTGTGCTGTCAAAAACATACGTGCCGCCGGATTGCAGCGTGTAGAGATCCTGCACGGCAAAAGGCCCCGCCGCATAGGACTGCACGTCACCTTCGGTTTGCGTGTAGGTTTCCCGGCGGAATTCACCGCCCCACGACAGCGTGATCGGGCTGGCGAGGCCGGCTTCGATTCCGTAGGTGAAATCGGCGTTGAGGTTCTGTTCTTCCTGGATCAGCTTGCCGAACTGGAATTCGGACTGCGACGCCGGGCCGTACGACGGGCTGAGCGAGTTATACATCGACAGGTTGATCTGGTTGCGCGCAATCGTGGCCGACAGATCATAGGTGAAGTCGTTCGACTTGCCCTTCACGCCCAGCACACCGAAATATTGATCGGTTACACCGACAAAGCGCGGGGTGAAGCCGCCGGGATACCGGCTCTTGAAATTGAAGATATTGTTATCTTTGACAAAACCACTCGTCGGGCAGCCCAGCGATGCGGCGTTGGCCGGGCAAGGCGTCAGATAGATGGGGTTGAATGCGGCGTTCCGGTTGAGAGTCGTTGTGCCGCCGCTGAGAAGTGGCACGTTGGTAAAGGTTTCAGGCGGGCGATAGTTGAAGCTCTGATCCGCCTTGAGGTGCGAATAATTGGCGATGAAATAAAGCTTTGCTTCCGGGCTGAGTTCAAAGCCGCTGTTGAGCAGGAAGCGATAGGCATGGCCTGGCGACGAGCCATAGATCTGGGCCGGGTTCGGGATCTGGCTGGCCAAAGCGGGGTTCTGCTGGGCAAGAAGCAGCGCCGAAGCGCGGGTCACGTTGCGAATCGTGCCCTTGTCATCGGTATATTCGCCGGTCAGATTGATGAAGCCGCTTGTCCCCAGCTTGACGCCGGCATTGGCGGCGATCTGGAAGCTGCGGCCATCACCCTTGTAGAACTGGCCAAAGCGACCAACGATTTCCAAGCCGGCGTCTTCGCGCAGGCCATAGTTCATCACGCCGGCAATGGCATCGGAACCATATTGGGCGGTGGCGCCGTCGCGCAGGATCTGCAGGTTGCCGATGGCGAGGGTGGGAATGGTCGAAATGTCGGCGCCCTGGCTGCCGAACGACAGCGCGGTGTCACCGCCGGTGTACACCTGCACCAGCGCCGAACGGTTGAGGCGCTTGCCGTTCAATTGCACCAGCACTTCATCGGCCGACAGGCCACGCAGTGACGGCGCGCGCACGAAGGTGGAGGCATCGGCGATGGCGTTCTGGCCAACATAGAAGGACGGGACCAGCGCCCGGACGATATCGAGCACGTTCGACGCCGGCTGGGTGGCGAGTTCGGCAGCGCCCACCACGTCCACCGGCGAGGCGGTATCGAGGATGGAACGATCGGTGCGGCGGGTGCCGACAACGATGATCACCTTCTCTTCACCGGCATTTTCGTCGGCAGCGGCGGTTTGGGCGGCGGCGGGCGCGGCGGCCACGGCCAGCGCCAACATCGGCAGCGCCGATCCGGCCAGCAGCAAGCGAGACAGAATAGAGCTTTGCATCGTCGATTCCCCTTCAACGGTTGCGGGCCGCCCCCCGGCGACCACGAAGAGGATGCTAGGCTGTCACGAACTCGTCACATTGTTGATAAGCGGTAATGGGCGCTGCAACCGCCGGAATCAGCCCACACTGTGGCCAAATTGCATCAAAATGTGTCGCATTGCTAACACATGTTCGCAATGTGGCCACAAAGCCACTGATTCAGCCGGCTGGCGGGATCGGCGAGCACGGCGGCGGCCGGCCCCTGTTCGACGATGCGGCCCGCGTCGATGAAGGCGCAGGCATCGGCGATGCCGGCGGCTTCGGCAAGATCGTGGGTGACGATGATCATCGGGGCGGCGCTCTGGCGACGGACGTTGGCGACAGCCGCAATCAGCGCACGGCGCACCGGCGGATCGACAGCGGCAAACGGCTCATCCAGCAGCAGCACATCGGGTGCGCGGGCCAGCGCCCGCGCCAGCGCCACGCGCATCTGTTCGCCGCCTGACAGGCCGGCGGGGCGGCGGCCAAGCACAGGCCCCTCCATCTGCATCGCCGCCAGCAGCGCCAGCGCGGCGTCGCGGTCGGGCGACGTTTGCGCGATCATCACATTGCCCAGCGCATCAAGGTGTGGAAACAGCCCGCCGCCCTGTAGCACCAGGCCCACCCGCCGCTGCCAGGCCGGCAGGCCGTGGGGGCCTGTCTGCCAATCCTGCCTGTCCACGCGCAACGCGCCGGTGGTGGGCAACAGGCCGGCGATGGCCTTCAGGATCGTCGATTTGCCGGCACCCGATGGCCCGACCAGCGCCAGCGTCTGCCCCGGCGACACGGTGAACGCCGCCTCCACGGCCAGCGGGCCAGCGCGGGTGAGCGAGACGTGGAGCCCCTCAGCCCCGGTCATGGCTTCTTGCGGCCCAACAGGAACAGCAGGGTGATGGCGATCAGGCTGATGCCCAACAGCAGCAGCGCAAGGCGACCCGCGCCCGCCATGTCAAAGGCCTGCACCCGATCATAGATGGCGAGGGACAGGGTCGCGGTTTCGCCGGGGATGGCGCCACCCACCATCAGCACCACGCCGAATTCGCCCAGCGTGTGGGCAAAGGCCAGCACGGCGCCGGTGGCAAGGCCAGGCCAGGCCAGCGGCAGTTCCACCTTGGTGAAGGCCCTGAGCGGGGACAGGCCGCAACTGGCCGCCGCGGCGCGCAGATCATCGCCTACCGCCTCGAACGCGCGCTGCGCCGGCTGCACCATCAACGGCAGGTTGACCAGTACGGAGGCAACCAGGATGCCGGCGAAACTGAACACCAGTTGCCCGCCCGTTATCGCCTGCCAGCCCTGCCCGATGGCACTGCCTGGCCCCATGCCGATCAGCAGCGCCAGGCCCACCACGGTGGGCGGCAGCAGCAGCGGCAGCAGCAACAATGCTTCGGCCAGCGCCCGGCCGCGCCAACGCGTGGTGGCGAGCCAATGGCCGAGCAGCAACGCCAGCGGCAGCAGCAGCGCCACCGTTGCCGCTGCCAGCACGAGCGACAGGTGGAGCGCGGTCAGATCAGCGCCGCTCATGGCAGGCCGAATCCGGCCCGCGCCAGCGCGGCGCGGCCGTTCGGCCCGGTGAGGCGATCGGCCAGACCGCGTGCGGCCGGGCTGGCGCCGGGCATCAGCACCAGCGTCTGCACCAACGGTGGGTGCAGCATGGGCGACACGGGCACCACGATCAGGCCGCTACCCGCGACACGGGCCAGCGGCGCCTTTGATTCCCCGCTGGCGGCAAGCGCCAGCGGCAGGGCCACCAGCCCGGCCTCCGCCGCGCCTGTTGAGACGAAACTCAGCGCCTGTGCGACATTGTCCCCCAGCACCAAAGGCGCGCCGGTAACGCCCAACCCGGCCAGCACGGCGCGGGCGGCGACGCCATAGGGCGCATGCACCGGATTGGCGATGGCGAGGTGGCGGATGCGGCCCGCCACGATGGCTACCTTCAGGCTGGCCAGATCGGTGATGCCGCTGCCGCGCCGCGCCACCAATGCCAGCCGGCCCAGCGCATAGGGCCGGCGCTCCACCCCCGGCACGGCCGCCGCCAGCCGATCGGCATGGCTGGAGTCGGCCAGCAGCAGCAACTGGAACGGCGCGCCGTTCAAAGCCTGCTGCACCATCTGGCCTGACGATCCGAAGCTGAGGCTGAAGCGCGCGCCGGTCTGCGCTTCGTGGCCACGCACCAGCGGCGGCAGCGCCAGACGCAGATCGGCCGCCGCCGCCACCGGCACAGGTGCAGCGGCAAGCGCCGGCCAGGCGAGGCAGAGCATCAGCAGGAACAGGCGGATCATGGCCGGCGTTGTGCCAGCAGGTGCAACGCGCGTCAAAAGCCGCTATCGCGCCGTCATGCTGCACCGCCCCGATCCTGTTGAACCCTTCCACGCCATCCGCCTGTCGCGCCTCGCGCGCCGGCTGGAGGCGGAGGGGCGCAGCATCATCCATATGGAATTCGGCCAGCCTTCCACCGGCGCGCCGGCTGCCGCCATCGCCCGCGCGCACGAAGTGCTGGACAATGATCCCGGCAGTTATTGGGAATCGGAACCGCTGAAAGCCCGGATCGCCGGCCTGTACCAGTTCCGCCACGGCGTGCATGTCGCGCCGGAACGCATCGTACTGGCGTGCGGTGCATCGCCGGCGCTGGTGATGGCGCTCACCTCGGCGTTCCGTCCGGGAAATGTCATCGCCATGGCCCGGCCCGGCTATGTCGCCTATCGCAACAATGTCCGCGCGCTGGGCATGATTGTGCAGGAAATCGCCTGCGGCCCCGAAAGCCGTTACCAGATCACGGCGGCGCACCTGGCGGCGCTCGATCCCGCCCCGGCCGGTGTCATCATCGCCAGCCCGGCCAACCCCACCGGCACCGTCATCCCGGCCGACGAAATGGCCGCCATCGCCCGCGTCTGTGCGCAGCGCGGTATCCGCATCGTGTCAGACGAAATCTACCACGGCCTGTCTTTCGTTGGCCCGGTGGCAAGCGCGCTGGAATTTGCGCCCGATGCGATTGTGGTGAACAGCTTCTCCAAATATTTCTCAATGGTCGGCTGGCGGCTGGGCTGGCTGGTGGCGCCCGAAGACCTGATCGACGCGGCCCGGGCCCGCATGGGCAATCTCTTCCTCACCGCGCCCACGCTTTCGCAACACGCCGGGCTCGTGGCGATGGACTGTGTTGACGAACTGGAAGGCCACATCGCCCGCTATGCCGCCAACCGCCAGTTGATGCTGGATGCGCTGCCGGCGATGGGGCTGACGAAGATCGCGCCGCCCGATGGCGCCTTCTATATCTGGGCCGATGTGGCGCACCTGACCGACGATGCGATGGCGCTGGCGGAACAATTGCTGATCGATACCGGCGTGGCGACCGCACCGGGCATCGATTTCGATCCGGTGGAGGGCCGCCACTTCATGCGCTTCAGTTTTGCCGTGGACACGCCGCAGGTGCGTGAGGCGATTGCCCGGATGACGCCCTGGTTTCAGGCGAGAGGCTAACCCGCCGCCACAACCCGCCGCCCGGCATGAGCGCGGAAGAACATCACCGCCGTCACACCAACAAACACCAGCGAGACCACGAACGGCGCCCCCGGCGCATAGATGGGCGCATCCGCTACGGAGAAGCGCGCGAACACCGTCGTCATCAGCGGCGGGCCAACGATGGCGGAAAGGCTCTGGATCGAGGCGACTGCGCCCTGCAGCTCACCCTGCTCGTTCGGCGCGACTTCGGCCGACATCAGGCCCTGCAAACAGGGGAACACCAGCCCCTGACAGGCCGAAACGGCGATGCCCAGGTAAACCATCCAGCCTTCATCGGCCATCGCATAGGTGGAATAGCCCGCCACCGCCGAAATCAGGCCAACGACGATGATGCGGCGCTGGCCGAAACGCGGGATCAGCTTGCGGCCCAGGAAACCCTGCACGATCGCGCCGGTCACGCCAACGGCGGCCAGACTCCAGCCCACCTGCTCGGCCGTCCAGCCATAACGAAGCTGGCCGTGATAGCTCCAGATCGAATAGAGCGACTGGTAGGACAGGGTCCACACGAACACCGTGGCGGCCAGCATCAGCACCACCGGATGCGCCGATTTCAGCCGCATCAGCGCGCCCACCGGATTGGCGCGGCGCCATTCGAAGCTGCGGCGGCGTTCGGGCGGCAATGATTCCGGCAGCACGAACAGGCCATAGAGGAAATTGGCCATGGCAAGGCCAGCCGAAACCAGGAACGGCACTTCGGTGCCGAACTGCGCCACGAATCCACCCAGCGCCGGCCCGATGATGAAACCGAAACCGAACGCCATGCCGATCACGCCAAAGTTCGCCCCGCGCTTTTCGGGCGGCGTCACATCGGCGATATAGGCATAGGCGGTGGGGAAGGTCGCCCCGGTGATGCCGGCCACCACGCGGGCGGCGACCAGCCACCACAAGGTGGGGGCAAAGGCCATCACCACATAATCAAGGCTGAACGCGGCCAGGCTGGCCAGCAGCACCGGGCGGCGGCCAAATCGGTCCGACAGCCCGCCGATCACCGGCCCCATCAGGAACTGCACGCTGGCATAGAGGAAGGCGATCCAGCCCGAAACCTCGGCCGCGTGCGCCAGATCGCGGCCAGTGAGCTTGACGATCAATTGCGGAAACACCGGGATGACGACGCCAAAACCGATGGCATCGATCAGCACGGTGATGAAGATGAAGGCCAGGGCGCGGTTCACGACGGCTGCGTAGCGACTTTTTGCGTCCGCGCCTATCCGCCATCACCGGGGTTGCGCGGGTGCGGCAAAATGTGTTTTGGGTGGGCAAAGGAGCGACATGTGTCCGTGCTCAAGACGATCTTCACCTGGTGGAATGGCCCCGGCCTCGGCACCCGCATCTTCACCGCCCGCAATGGCGAGGAAGTGGGCCGCGATGATCAGGGCAATATCTATTACCGGTCCGGCACCGGCGCGGCACAAAAACGCTGGGTGATCTACAACGGCGAACCCGAAGCCACCCGCATTCCGCCGGAATGGCATTTGTGGATGCACAAGACGGTGAACGAGCCGCCAAGCACCAAGCCGCTGGTGATGCGCGTGTGGGAACGCGAATGGACGCCCAACGCCACCGGCACCAAGCTGGCCCATAGCCCCAGCGGCGCGCTGATCGCCGGCGGCCAGCGCGCGGCGACCACGGGCGATTATCGCGCCTGGTCGCCTGACGCCTGATGGCTGGCACGCTGAAGGACCATCTGGCCGAAGCGCTGATCGGCCTGTTCGTGGTGCTGCTGGCGGCCGGATTCGTCGCCTTTGCCTGGGCCCGCACTGGCGCCGCGGAAGGCAGCGATGGCGTTGGCCTCACAGCGCGATTTCCCAATATCGGCGGCGTCACATTGGGCACCGATGTGAAGGTGGCCGGCGTGAAGGTGGGCAAGGTGGTGGGGCTGGAGCTTGATCCGACCAGCTATCAGGCCGTGCTGCGCCTGAGCGTTGATCGCGGGCTGAAACTGCCGATCGACAGCTCAGCCGCGGTCTCGTCCGAGGGTCTGCTCGGCGGCAATTACATCGCTCTGACGCCGGGGGCCGAAGCCGACATGCTGAAGGACGGTGGGGAGATCATCGAAACATCAGGCGCGCCCGATCTGATGGGCCTGATCGGCAGTGTCGTGAACCGTTCCGGTGGCGATGCGCCGGCAAGCGAACCTGCGGCCGCCAATGCCCCGGCCAAGTGAAGCGCTGGCGCTGGTCGCCAGCCTGATTGCGGGTGTTGCAATGGCGCAGGAGGCCAACCCGCCGGCCCCAGCGCCCGCCGCTGCGCCACCCCCGGCCAAACCCGCCGCGCCGCGCGTCGCACAAGTCACCCCGGTCAAGGAGCGCGTGCTGGTGGTCGGCGCGCTGGCGAAGCGCACCGGCGAGACGCGCTTTCTCACCCTGAAGCCGGGCCAGTACATCGATTTCGCCGGCATCCGCATCACCGCGCGCACCTGCGAGACGACGCCGCCGTGGGAATGGCCGAAATTGCAGGGCGCCTTCCTGCAGGTCGATGAGCAGCTGGCCGGTCAGGTGAAGCGGGTGTTTTCCGGCTGGCTCTATGCCGAAAGCCCCAGCCTGAATGTCATGCAGCACCCGCGCTATGATGTCTGGCTCAAGAGCTGCACGATGCGCTTTCCCGATGGGCCTGCGCCGCGCCCAACCCCGTTATCGCCGCCTTCATCGCCGGCAAAGAAATCGCCCGCCGCGCCCGACAAGGCTGCGCTCAACTGAACCCGATAGTCCCGCGCCGGGATCTCCACGGCGCCAAAGCCCGCCAGATGGCTGGTGAGGAACTGGGTATCGAGCAGCCGGAATCCGCCCAGCCGCAGCCGTGTCACCAGTGCGGCCAGGCAGCATTTGCTGGCATCGGTAACGCGGGTAAACATCGATTCGCCAAAGAAGGCCGCGCCCAGCCGCACGCCATAAAGCCCGCCGGCCAACTGGCCGTCCTCTGTCCACGCCTCCACGCTGTGCGCCTGGCCGCGTTCGTGCAGCGCCACATAGGCTTCGGCGATCAGCGGGTTGATCCAGGTTTCGCTGCGGCCCGGCGCCGGTTCGGCACAGCCATCAAGCACAGCGGCAAAGGCGCGATCGGCGGTGAAGCGGAAGCGTTGCTGCTTCAGCGTCTTGGCCAGGCTTTTCGGCAGGTGGAACGCGTTCAGCGGCAGCACACCCCGGCGGCGCGGCTCCACCCAGAACACATCGGTGCTGTCGGCGCGTTCGGCCATCGGGAAAATGCCGCTGGCATAGGCGCGCAGCAGCATGTCCGGATCGAGCCGATGGGTGAGCGGGCGAGTCACGGCCACAACATGCGCCGAACCGGCATGGCCGAAAAGCCCCTCAGCTGGCGGCTTCGGCGGCCTTCTTCGCCAGCCAGCGTTCCAGCCACTTGATCGAATAGTCGCCGTTCTGGAAATCCGGATCCTCGATCAGCGCCTGGTGCAGCGGGATCGTGGTTTTCGGCCCGTGGATGACGAATTCTTCCAGCGCGCGGCGCAGGCGCATCAGGCAATCATCGCGGTTGGCGCCATAGACGATCAGCTTGGCGATCAGCGAATCATAATAAGGCGGGATGCGATAGCCGTCATACAGCGCCGAATCGACCCGCACGTGCAGGCCGCCGGGCTGGTGGAAATCGGTGACGCGGCCGGGCGACGGCGCAAACGTCTGCGGATCTTCGGCGTTGATGCGGCATTCGATGGCGTGGCCTTCGAACTGGATCTGCTCCTGCGTCACACTCAGCGGCAGGCCGGCGGCAACGCGGATCTGTTCGCGCACCAGATCAAGCCCGGTGATGGCCTCGGTAACGGGATGTTCCACCTGCAGGCGGGTGTTCATTTCGATGAAGAAGAACTCACCGTTTTCCCACAGGAACTCGATGGTGCCGGCGCCGCGATATTTCAGCTTGGAAATCGCCTCGCGCACCACTTCGCCCATGCGCGCGCGCTCGGCGGCATTGAGCGCCGGCGACGGGGCTTCTTCCAGCACCTTCTGGTGGCGGCGTTGCAGCGAGCAATCACGCTCGCCCATGTGAACGGCGCCGCCCTGGCCATCGCCGAACACCTGGAATTCGATGTGACGCGGTTCAGACAGATATTTTTCGATATAAACGGTGTCGTCGCCAAAAGCGGCCTTGGCCTCGCTCTTGGCCTGGCTCACCAAAGCCGGCAGGCTGGCGGCATCCGGGATCACCTTCATGCCACGCCCGCCACCGCCCGAAGCGGCCTTCACTAGCACCGGGTAACCGATGATTTCGGCCACCGCGAGCGCTTCTTCCATGGTTTCGATCGGGCCATCGCTGCCCGGCACCAGCGGCAGGCCCAACAGGGCGGCGGTGCGCTTGGCTTCGACCTTGTCGCCCATCTTGCGGATATGTTCCGGATCGGGCCCGATCCAGGTGATGCGATGTTCCTGCACGATTTCGGCGAAACGGGCATTCTCGCTCAGGAAGCCATAGCCGGGATGGATGGCATCGGCCTGGGCGATTTCGGCAGCCGAAATGATCGCCGGAATGTTGAGATAGGACTCCGTCGCCGACGGCGGGCCGATGCAGATGGCTTCATCAGCCAGTCGAACGTGCATGGCATCGGCATCGGCGGTGGAGTGCACCGCCACGGTGCGGATGCCCATTTCGCGGCAGGCACGGTGCACGCGCAGCGCGATTTCGCCCCGGTTGGCGATCAATACCTTTTTGAACACCGGCACTTACTCGATGATCACGAGCGGCTGGTCATATTCCACCGGCTGCTCGCTGTTCACCAGGATGGCCTTGACCACGCCGGCCTTGGGCGCGGTGATCGGGTTCATCACCTTCATGGCTTCGATGATCAGCAGCGTGGCACCGGCGGCGACGGTCGCACCTTCGGTGACGAAGGCCGGCGCACCCGGTTCCGGGGTGAGATAGGCGGTGCCGACGATCGGCGATTTCACCAGGCCGGGGTGATTGCGCACGTCATCGCCGCCAGAGGGCGCGGCGGCCGGTGCAGCAGCCGCAGGCGGCGGGGCGGGCCAACCGCCTGCAGGCGGGGCCGGGGCGTAGCTCGCAGGGCCAGCAGCCATGGTGACAGCGGCCGCGGTGCGAGCGACGCGGATGGTCCGCTCCCCATCCTTGACTTCGATTTCGGTCAGGTTGCTGGCGTCCAGCAGCTCGGCCAGTTCGCGCACGAGGCCAGTATCGACCACAATTCCCTTGGTGTCAGACATGATAGTCCCGTCTATTGCCCCAATGTAACCCCGGCTTACTGCCGCAAAGCCCCCGCCGCGTCCAGCGCCAGCGT